>Ga0256407_10001002_pt1 | contig 62911 bp, 80 predicted proteins | sample RumenRJG_04DNA_FD_193489 | JGI IMG/M metagenome (GOLD analysis project Ga0256407, IMG submission 193489) | Bovine rumen microbial communities from Lethbridge, Alberta, Canada - RJG_04 | ecosystem: Host-associated > Mammals > Digestive system > Stomach > Rumen | place: Canada: Alberta... | reverse complement strand
GACCTGCAAATAATCAAAAAACAGAAGCATTATGATTGAAGTCAAATTAATTGGCACGGCTGGATGGGATGCAGCGATGCTTGCACTACATCTGCCATTCGGAAAGCCGCCAAAGTCAGTTGATGGGAACATCAACATGGAGGATGAGAAACTGCTCAACGCACTAATCAAGGCTGGTGATGACCATGCCAAGGTGACAAGGGGCATAGTAGCTTATCTTGACATCAACGCACCACGATACTGGTGGGTTGAAATGGATACCTATCGCATCGGTCGTGAAACGCTTGCAAGCGAAAGCACGATGCATATACAAGGACACGGCTTAAGCGAAGACGAACTTGTGGCGATGAAAGGAAGTCTCACAGAAGGAACAATGCAACGGCGCATCTTAATGCTTTCTTATCAGACATTGCGTCGCATCTACCACCAACGCAAGCACCACCGCTTGCCAGAGTGGAGAGGGTTTTGCAATTGGCTTGTGTCATTGCCGTACTCATGGTTAATAACTAATGTCTAACTTTTAAAATTTATGTTGTTATGAAAAAGACAAAAACAGAAAAAGATTTCTTTGCTGCAAGAATTGAAAGTAAAGCAGATGCACAATTTGTTGTTGTCCCACCAAAGGATTGGGAAGAGCGCAGATTCATCATTGCCGCAAGCATCCTACCAGAAATGGTTAGAGAAGCATTCGAAGAGGGGCTTGACATGGAAGATGCTGTTGATGACACAATCCGATATGCAGACCTTTTGATTAAACGGCTTAAATGCCGCAAATAAATAGGCAACAATCGTTTTTCTTTCCGTTGTGGGGTTGTTGTTCATCTAGACCCCACAACACCGTTAAAACGCAATTAAAACAGTTATGGATATATTGCTGATATCGCTAGGGATTTTGTTGTTGTCACTAATAAGTATAGTGGTGCTATTTCTTGTCTTTCATTTTATCGTTGATGCAGTAAATGACAAGAAATGGAGAAAGATTATAAGTGATAAGTACGACCAATATAATGACAATAAGGTATGAAACAAAAAAGGGCAATCCAATTAAAAGCCGTGATTGAAGGTGCTTTGTTGTTGGACGAAAAAAAGAGACTAGAAAAGCAACGTGACACACTAAGAGATTGTGGGCTTGACAAAGAAGCCTATAATATCCAGCAAAAGATAAACGAATGCGTAATGATGCAAAAGAAAGCTAAAGACAAAGCAAAACAACAACGGCTTATGCTTGTCAAAGAAATGTTGTTGTGTTTTGCTGCTGCCGATTTTGCAACAGAGTGTTCTGACAAGGTTGCCGATGTCTTTGACAAAGTAACATATGGTGAAGAAAAAAGCAATGGGCATGACTTTGCGAAATTGTTCCGTATGCAAGCTGAACAATTAAATCAATGCGTTCAACTTGTAGATGGGCAATGTGGCGACGAACGTGTATCTTACTTATATGCCGACATGGCAGAAGAAGTTGTAAACGAATTAATGCCAATTGCGTATAAGATTATTGACAAATGGATGAACAGCGAACAAGGAAAAAGAATTCTGTAAAGCGGCTGAGTAAAAAAGAAAAGATATATTCCGACAGGTCTTGCAAGATTTGCAAGAACTATCCGTGCTTTCGTGGCATTGACAATCTAGAAGCTGACTTCGCACAAGAAGGATGCAAGGGGTTTGAATTTAAAAAACTAAACAAATAAGACTATGGATATTAATCGTGTTGAACTTAAAGGTAGGATAGGTGGCGACGTGATATATCGAAAGACAAAGAACGGCAATGAATGGGCTTCGTTCTTTATGGTCACAAATGAATACAACCCAAAAGCAGACATAGACAAGGACAAGTCTATGGCAACATGGTCTAGCGTTGCTATATTCAATACAACTTTGGTGTCCAAGTTAAAGTCAAGAGGAGCGAAACAAGGCTCTCAAATTTGGCTAATTGGGAAATTGTATACAAGCGAGAAAGAAAAGAACGGACATACATATCTGTACACAAATATCATCGTTAGCGATTTTGAGATAATAAAGACAAAAGCTACAAAGAAAACAGAGGAATTGCCAAATCCACCGCAAGAAAAAGAACAAGAAGATTTTTAATTAAATAATAGAATTATGTTTGAATACAAAGATGAAATTTTGTCAAGCCGAGTTGGCAGTCTAGGCGCAAGCGATGCAAACTTGATAGCCAGTGTTGCAAGTTCAATGAACGTCCCAAGGTCAGCAAGCAAAAGACTTGCTGTCGCAAAAGGGCTTATTGAGCCAAAAGATGGTTTCAAAACTGAAGCGATGCAACTTGGTGACGATGTTGAGATGGCGATTTATTCAGACTTGAAAGAACAAGATGAGCGTTGGCAATCGAATTACAAGTTGACCAGCAAAAGATATTCAAAGTCAGACTTGTCGTTGATTGCACATATTGATTTTTTCTTGAAAGATGACGAGAATAAAATCATTCGTATTGTAGAATGCAAGGCCACGAAAAGTAGCACAATGGTCACACATCAAACATACAAGAACCAATTGTATGTTGAATATATGTTGGCCAAGGAATTTGCTGCATCGCTGGGAAAGAAATGGAGAGTCAAGATGGCATTGTGCCATTACGACACAAGCGATAACGATGGGACGTTTAATCCTGATAAAATCACGCTAAAGAATATCACATTCCCGTCGCAAGTGTTCGACATAGACATGGGCATGACCTTGCTTAATGACTATGTGAAAGAAATGGACGTATACTATGATGATGATGAAATTAATGCCGATGCTCTGCCAGCCGCAATCAAACAACAATTCGACATGATGACAAACATCATCAAGGATATCAAAGCACAAGAGCAAAAGGTTGACGAATTCAAAAAAGTGTTGTACGAGTTCTTTCTGGAACGTGGGATAAAGTCAGTCAAAAGCGATGACTTTAATATCGTCCTTGTTGAACCGACAACAGTAAGTTCTTTTGATTCGAAAAAGTATCTAGAGGATTACGAAAAAGTGCATCCATATAAGTGCAGAAAAATCAAGAAACAATACGAAAAGAAAACAAATCGAAAAGGTTTTGTGCAAATTAAAATTAAAAATTAAACATTATGGAAACAACAAATCAAATGACAACCCAACAGCAAGAGGTTGAGGTGATGCGAATTGACAATGCGGACACATTGGCAGCATTGACAAAAAGTGAAATCGATGTGCAGATTGCAACAGCAAAGCAATATCCACGCAATCTATCTAAAGTTCTTAATGACATCGAAACTTTGGCAACAATGGATTCTGATGTTGCAGCATCTTGTTTCTACACATTGCGCAGACAAGGGAAACTCATTGAGGGGCCGACAGTCAGAATGGCTGAAATCATTGCATCATCGTGGGGAAACTTGCGTGTTCAAGCAATGGTTGTCGCAAACGATGGAAAGACAATCACGGCAAGAGGAGTTTGCCATGACCTTGAGAGCAATTACGCAGCAGCAACAGAGGTGAAAAGAAGAATCACTGATAAAAATGGCAAAACATATAGCGAGGATATGCAAGTAATGACAGGAAATGCAGCTTGTGCTATCGCTTTAAGAAATGCAATCTTCAAGGTTGTGCCAGGAGCATTGGTCAAGAAAGTCATTGACAAAGCAAAGCAAGTTTCTATCGGGCAATCTATGACTCTTGAACAAACAAGACAAACAATGATTGAGTACTTCGAAAAAATTGGAGTTACCAGCAAACAGATTCTTGATTACTTGTCGGTAGGAAAGATTGAAGAAATCGACATCGATATGGTCGTTGAATTGCGTGGTCTTGCAAATGCCATCGCCGATGGCACAACAACAAAGGAAGAGGCTTTTGCGCCAAAGGTTGACGAAAAAACTGCAAAGAAGGTCGCAGAGAAATTCGAAGGCTTTAATGATAATTTTCTGAAACAAGATAGTAAGTAACTTGCTCTTTCCGTGTGGGGTTTGCCATGTTTATTTTTGGCAAATCCCACTTTGATTTGTAATATTCAAAGTTTTTCTTTACCTTTGCACAAAATAATTAAATCAAAGATATATGATATACAACGAAAGGGAAATATGCCAATACTTGGGTATTCCAAGCATACCTAAAAAAAAGTGGGATGGCAAACAATCGTTCTCGCAAGGGTGTGCAATCATTAAGCACGATAACGATGAACAATCCTATGCTGTTGCCACATTTGACAATGAAATAGATGATGCTCCGAGAATCGTAAAGGTATTTTCGCTTGAACAATTCAGCGGGATATCTGACATTTATATTGTCCCAACATACATGGACACAAATGTTGATGGTATGGACTTGGACGAAGAATCAAAAGAAAATGCAAAGTTCATCATTGAAGAAGCTAGAGAGATTGAGCTGGGAGAAGATAAAAACGATTTTGCCGACACAGATGTCCCAGACAACGAATACTACTTCGACAATATTCATAACGATGAACAAGCAAAGGCATTCATCCGTGCATACAACAAAAAGAATCGCATTAAGCGTGGTGCAATGCCTAAAACACATGAGGGATTGATTGTGAAACTATCTGTTATTTACAACGAAATGAATAAGTAATATGGAAAAAAGAAAACCAACAAAATCGGAAATTGAAAGAAGAATCAAGAACTCACTCGTCTTTGTTGCTAAAGACAAAGACTATCAAGGTGTGTATTTTGCCGACAAAGGGCTGAGGCTTGAAGTGACGCAAGACAACACAATCATCAGCACAACATACCACAAGCATGTGTTCGACAATATCACAAGCAGCGGTTTAAGCAAACCATACATCTACACTAGACGATTCATTGAAATAGCACTTGACAACGATTGCAAGTACACGGACGAAAACGGTGACACATTCTATTCGTATCAAAAATTGATGGCTGTTCTGAAAGAAAAAAAGGAAGCACCAAATGAATACGCTGTAGCATTTTTCTGTGACCTCTGGTTCTACAACTTATTTATGCCCCTGTACTCAATCGATGACAACGCTGCATCATCGTTCATTGTCTATCTGGATTATGTTTGTAATATCGCCAAGAATTCTATTATTCTTGAAGAACACACCGATGATATGACGAACAAGCAATTTGTCAACAAGTACGTTGACAAAGTAAAAGAATTCACCCAAGAGATTGTTGAGACAGTAATTTTCCCCAAAAAGACAGATGAGGAATTGATTCAAGAAACTGTTGATGCATTGAAAGAACAAGAAGTCGAGGACAACATGAAACCAACAAATTAGGACTTATATGGCAAGTAGAACAACTGAATACTATCGGACACACCCGAAAGCAAGAGAAAAGAAAAAAGAGTACGACACAAAATTCAACAAGAAAGAAGAACAAGTTGAAAAGCGTGTCGAATTGAAGCGTGAAAATCGAGAACACGATAAAAAGTATGGAAAGGCTAGTCGCAAAGGGAAAGACCTTTCGCATACCAGTAAAGGACTTGTCTACAAGAAATCGTCAACAAACCGTGGTAGTAAAAGTGATTCAGCGGGAGACCGCAGAGCAAGAGGAGGAAAGAAAAAATGATGAGAGTACATATTAAAAAATTACACAAAGATGCCGTTGTCCCATTTAAGACATATATAAATGATTTTTGTTATGATGTAGTTGCTACAAGTTGTGAGCAAATTGCACCGAATGTGTACAGATATGGGACTGGGCTTGCGTTCCAAATAGAGCGTTGTGACGATGAAAAATATAGCACTAAAAATATTTCTATTGATTTCCGCTGCCGTTCTAGTATTTGGAAAACTGGCATGGTGCTGTCTAATTCGTGTGGGACGATTGATGAGGCATATACTGGGGAAGTAATGGCTGTGTTCTACCATGTGATGCCAAACATGCCAAAGTATAATGTCGGTGATAAGATTGGACAAATCAAAATCGGAATCACAGAACCGATGGAATTCATCGTTGTTAACGAATTGAAAAAAACAGAAAGAGGTGATGGCGGATACGGAAGCACTGGAAGATAATTCTATGGCTGAAGTAAGTCAATATGAATGGGTAAGTGCAAGTACGCTAGCCGAAAGACTAGGGGTGTCTACTATGACGATATACAACAAGATGAAACGTGGTGTTTATCAATATCAAACATTCCGCCGTGGAAAGATGATTGGCTATTTAATCAAGGTTCAAAAATGAAAGATGTTTTAATCAGAAATAGATATGAAAAAGTCTGCAATGAGTATGTTGCACAACTTTGTTCTATGTGGAATCAAGACATAGCCTATGGCTGGTGGGTAAACAATGAGGTTGGTGGCATTTGGTGCTATGGCGATTTCATTTCGTTGAACATGGGTGATATTGTGTATATAGTCAACAACAACATCAAAGAAGAAGATGTTGTTAATTGGCTCGATTATGTTAGTACTGCTGCCATATATGGATTGTCTTGCCCGAATTTAAAATCTTGGGTTAATGGATGCCCACTACTATCATATGAAGATATACAAAAACTACAAAAAACAAAAGAAAAAGATGGACTACAAAATCGGTGACAGAGTATCTGTTAGCAGCAACAATGTTGCAGTCGGAATAGGTGTCGTTGATAGTGTCAATTATGATGGCATAAGCATCAGTTATACGATACGGCTAGATAAGCCAATCAATTATGTTGAATGCCTAACAGATGATTTAGAGTTATTGTACGATGGCGACTAGTAGAAAGCGAGGTAGGAAACGCAAGGGTAAAATCAAGTTCAAACAATCCGCAAGAATTGTCCAAAGGAGTGACAAGACTAGGGTTAATATCGAGAAGGTCGATACCGCTGGATTGAGAAGAATGCCAGCACAAATGCCCCGTGATGTAGGTGTAAACTTTAAGATAAAGATTAGAAAGAAATGAATAATGAAGGAATGAGGAAAATAAGAATGTTTCTTATTAACCTTGCAAAATCATTGCCATTTGTTGTTTGTTTCTTGGTCTTAATTTCTTTTACTGAATGTGCATTTGCATTTGCCACGAATGATATAATTATCTATGACGATTATGCGATTCTAAACAAGCCTATATCTTGGGCTATTGGCAATCATTGTGAATATAACATACAAATGATATTTATCATGATTGTGCTATCATTTGCCATGCGTACTTGCAAGTGGAACAAACTTGCGATAGCCTACCTCGCTTTTCAACTATATGAAAAAGATTACTTTAACACCCATATATATGACAACAACGTCTATTACTTTGTGATTGCAATAAACATAGCAATAACATTGTTCTTCGTGTACATGGGCGGTAGACTATTGTTCAACAAATAAATAAAATGTGTATTATGAAAATTCTAGAAAACTTAAAGAACAACAACAAAGCACGAAAGGTTAAAGAAATCGAAGAACGTGCAGAAGAATTATTCCAATTGCAAGAGCATTGTGGGGAATTGTGGTTCTCTGTAAATGGCTGGCCTATCATGCCTACATCGTTTTTCAAGTCAGACCCACTATCTGCATTAAAGGAAATTCGTGAATTGTACATCAAAGAAAGGATAACGCAGATATGACAAGGAACGAGAAACTTCAAGAATTGTGTCGCTATTATCTATCTCGTTTGAAAGAAGCTGCATCTAAACGTGGGCTGCTTACTTGGGTTGAAAATATTATCAACGAAAACAAAAACGGTCATTGTGTTGCGACAGAACAAGAAGTCGAACTATTATCTAGATGCGTAAACGATGAAAGGATAGCTAGACAAGATATTCCGACAGTGCTTGACAAATCGTATCGGCAATGTGTGGACGATGAAGACTTTGAGAAAATAAAGAAGCTTCCACATGTCGGCATATATAGCAAAGTGCATACATTGTTGCATGGATTTATAGACACATAACATTAACATTAAAAATAACATAATATGTCTTGGTATACAACAATATACCCCGAATGGGGATTCCTAAAAGAATTCGATGATATTGAAAGGGTTAAGGCAGAGCAAAAGAGACTTGAAAAAGAGATTAAACTATCATGGCGTGTAATCAGTGATATGGCTTGGTTGACATGCAATTCAATGGTAGACTTTAATGCAATGCGCTGGGAATTGACCAATGCAATTGATGGATATACCAATTTGCAAGAAAAGAACTATTTCATGTATGTTTGCGAAGAACTACTAGAATCGAAAGCCAACGGAGAAAAGCCAAATATATCCGTCAATCACTATAAATGGTCAAGCAATCCTCACGATGGGATTGAAGAGAATGACAAGATAATTGATGATGTTGTTATTCGATTACGAGGTCTATGTTTTAGCAATATTCGTGATATAATCCCAACTGGAGAAGATGAACCAATAAGCTATGTCGTTTCTTTGCTTGATGAGTACAAAGAGCAAATAGACCGTGCAATATACGATATGGAATTTAGTAAGATTTGTGTCCGTTTTTGGGACACACATACAGAAGGATAGAATTAGTCTTATTTAAATCACAAAAGATATGAACATTCAAGTAAAAGTCACAAGAATTTTGCCAGTATATAGCTTTGTCAGCAAGCGTGACGGCAACCAATCAAACAAGTACTCATTCGTAGGAGAAACGCTAGACCAATACCCAAAGTCTATTTGTTTCGATGTGTTCGGTGATGACAAGTGGTCGCATATGCAATTGATGGTTGGCAATGTGTACAACATTTCTTTCGATTTGCAAAGTCGTGAGTGGAATGGCAAATGGTTTACCAATGCAACCGCTTTTGCTGCAAGCGTTGATATGCCTCAACAACAAGCACAACAACCTATGCAACAACAACGATTTATGCCACAACCACCATATAGCCAATCAGCACAAGCACCAGCACCAACGGCAAATGATGTGCCTTTCTAAAAAATAGTTAAATTCTTTTTGGTTTATTTGATATTCCAAAATAATAAACTATCTTTGCAACAAGTTTTGAATATAGACCTATGTGCAAGGTAGGTAACTACAATATTTATTGCCCCTTACAAGTAGATTGTTGCTTGCACCAACAATTGAAAGTTTGGGGCATTGTTTTTAACCTATGGAATTGAACAAAATTTATTGCCAAGATTGTCTTGAAACGTTATCAGAAATGCAAGACAATTCGGTAGACCTTATTATTACCAGCCCACCTTACAATAAAAATGCCTACGCTACGGATAAAGGGACTGACAAATCATGGAGTGGGTTGCGTGGCAGGCAGATTCCGTATGACAAATATAACGATGCAATGCCACCGGAAGAATATGAAACTTGGCAAAAAACAGTGATAAAAGAATGTGTACGAGTCCTTAAACCGCATGGCAGTATGTTTTATAACCATAAAGATATTATTGTTGATGGCCGAATTATTCCTCCAAAATGGGTGTACGATTTTTGCGTTCATCAGCAGATAATATGGAATAGCGGTAGCAGCCTAGCGAACGACCCACATTATTTTCAACCCATAACTGAATATGTTTATTGGATTTGCAAAGACCCGAAGCAAGTATTTTTCGACAAATCACAAGCGATATATCGGCAATCGGTATGGAATATAAATTTCGAAATAAACACACAACACCCAGCTCCATTTCCTAAAAATCTAGTTGGGAATATCATCAAGTGTTGCTCAAAAGAAGATTGGTTAATTTACGACCCATTTATGGGTAGTGGCACAACAGCATTAATGGCTGCTAGACTACGGAGGAACTATATAGGTTCTGAAATATCACAAAATTATGTTAGTTTGGCAAACAAACGAATAGAAGAAGAAACAAGACAATTAAGACTATGGTAGAACCAAATAATATATATCTTGGAGATTGTTTGGAAGTTATGAAAGACATCCCAGATAACTCAATCGATGCTGTGATTTGCGATTTGCCTTATGGTGTTTTAAATCGCAATAATAAAGATGCGCAATGGGATAACATTATTGACATTCCAACATTATTTGGAGAATATAAGCGAATCTGTAAAGATAAAGCACCTATTGTGTTGTTTGGGCAAGGAATGTTCACGGCGAAACTTATGACATTAAACACAGAATTGTGGAGGTATAATTTAATCTGGGACAAAGCGGGTGTCACAGGATTTTTGGATGCAAACAGGAAACCCTTGCGGTGCCACGAGGATATAATCGTATTCTCCAAGGCAGGTTATCATACATACAATCCGCAAATGCAGCTAGTGGATTGGTCAATGCGCAATCATAACAAACGTGGTGGCAACCATAACAGAATAAATAGATGCTATGGTAAATTAAAGGATATGCCAGCTATGATAACAAACGAGAAATATCCAAGGTCAATAATAACATTTCAGAAAAGTTCCGCAAGCGAGCGTGATTATCATCCAACACAAAAGCCGATAGATTTGATTAGGTATCTTATACGAACATATTCCAATAGCGATGATATTATTCTTGACAACACAATGGGTAGTGGTACTACTTGTGTTGCTGCTATAATGGAGAAACGAAGATATATAGGCATTGAAAAGGATGAGAAATATTTTGAGATAGCGAAAAGGAGAATACAGCAAGAACAATCACAACTCAAACTATTTTAACAATTAGAAAATATAAATAACTATGGCAAATTTGAACGACAACGAAGTAAGAGAAGTCGCAAGGATGCAAAGAATCATTGATACGCTCACAAGCGCAATATACGCTCTTTGCGAAGTGGCTAACGGGAATGAAAAGACAGTCGCAATACGTTTTGATTGTGATGATTGTGAAGAGATGGATGCAATAAGCGATGCCTATGGAGTCATCTATAAAAAACTTGTTGGACGAGAAAAGGAGAAGTAACTATGGCAAACCTACAAGCGAAAACGGAATTGGCACGGAATCGCATAATGGCGTTATTTCAGCATTTTGTTTATGCTGATGAGGATGGTGTATCATCACTATGCTATGTCACTTTTGACACAATGGCCGAAATTGTTGACTATCTTCGTGAAATTAATAATGTTGATACAACAATAAAAGTCCAATGGGATGCTATGGGAATAGGACACATTTCAAAATACAAGGAGGAATAAATGGAACTGAATAAAATATACAACATGGACAACGTGCAAGGCATGCAAATGATGGATGCAGAATGCGTTGACTTGGTTGTCACTAGCCCACCTTACGATGATTTGCGCAACTATAAAGGGTTTTCTTTCGACTTTGAAAACGTGGCGCATGGATTATATCGTGTTGTTAAACAAGGTGGTGTTGTCGTATGGATTGTCAGCGACTCGACAAAGGATTATTCCGAAAGTGGGACATCGTTTCGGCAAGCATTGTATTTCATGGATATTGGCTTTAATCTATTTGATACAATGGTTTGGATTAAAGACGGTGGTGGTGCAATAGGTAGTAATTTGTGCTACGTTCAAAACTTTGAATATATGTTCATATTCAGCAAAGGCAAACCAAAGACAACAAATTTAATCTACGACAAACCAAATATGTCTTTCAACCCAAACAAGAAAACATACACTAGAAAACACAGCCGTGTTGGTGATAATAGAGGCAGTTCGATTGATGTCACCATGACAATGCATCAATTCTCGAGGCGAAATAATTGGTGGTATCTTGTTCCTCAAAGGCAAGATGGTAGTGATTGGCATCCAGCTGTATTCCCAGAAACATTAGTGAAAGACCATATTTTAAGTTGGTCAAACGAAGGAGATTTGGTTCTAGACCCATTCATGGGTAGTGGTACAACTGCAAAAGTAGCGAGAGCGTTGGGAAGAAAATACATTGGCTTTGAAATATCAAAGGAATATTGCGACAGAGCGCAAAAACGGCTAGACAATTCTAGAGGATTATTTGACATGATATGATTGACAAAGATACAATAAAACGTTGGTGGCAAGTTTTTGTTGGTGACGATTCTTTCACGGAAGTCCGCATACTTGGACGATTCCAATATAGCGGCTATTTCAAGTCCATAGACAACTTGATTCAAGCAATTGAACCATACAGCAATATGGATGATGAACAAATCTATTTCGTGCTGAATCGAATTGATGATGCATGCTATGGCCGACAACAGAGTGAAAAGATTGTCAAGTCACCAAAGATAACCACCAACGACAACGACATCATAAGACGTAATTGGGTGATGATTGATTTCGACCCAATCCGCAAAACTGGTGTAAACTCTACCGAGGAAGAATTCGAACTTGCGCACAAGAAAGCACAACAAGTGTTCACATTCTTGCGAAGTAATGGGTTTCAAGAACCAGTAATTTGCAAAAGTGGCAATGGCTGGCACTTGCAATATAAGGTTGACTTGCCGAATGATGACGATACAACAGAAATCATCAAGCAATTCTTTTCATACTTGGGTTCAAAGTTTACTGACGAGTTTGTTGACATCGACCAAAAGGTATTCAACAAAGCTAGGTTGTGCAAACTTTATGGGACAATGGCAAAGAAAGGTGCTAACTTGGCAGATAGACCTTGGCGCATGTCCGAGATAGCATATGTGCCGAAAGACATAAATACAACTCCTATTGAACAATTCAAAACACTTGCAGACCAAGCACCGAAAGAAGAACCAAAGCAAGCACCGAATAGACCTAATAGGCGATACAACAATGCGCCATTTGACTTGCGGACATGGTTAAGCGAACATAGTATTGTTTACAAAGAGGAAAAACAGGGAAATAGCACTAAGTTTGTTTTGCAGCATTGTCCTTGGGAAGATACACATAGTAGCAAGAAGGAGTGGGAGAGTGCATTATTCCAAAATTCTGACGGACAGATAACTTTCTCGTGCTTTCATAGCCACTGCAAGGATAAGACATGGTTTGAGTATCGCCAATTCTATGAACCAGATGCATACAACAAACCACAATGGCAACCACAATCGAGGTCATATTATCAACAAAAGCCAAAATACCAAATCAAGTCCGAACTTCCCGAACTTGGCAGCAAGTGGTTGCGAATGTCAGACATCAAAAAGGTAGACTTATCACAATTGGAGAACGTCAAGACTGGTTACACTGAACTTGACAACAAGATTGTAGGGTTGTATATGTCGGAGGTTACAGTCCTTTCAGGAAGCAACGCGAGTGGAAAATCTTCTTGGTTAAACTCATTGCTTCTAAACATCGTGCAGCAAGGATATCATTGTGCATTGTGGTCTGGTGAGTTAAGAGCGGACATCCTAAAGACATGGATACAAATGGTTGCTGCTGGCAAATCAAGGCTACAACCGTCTAAAATCAATATAGGTAAATACTATGTGCCGAATGATGTTGGCTTGATGATTGATAGTTGGCTTGATAATAACTTGTACATATACAACAACGAATACGGAACAAAGTGGGAGCAAATATTCAACGACATGACTGAATTATTAAAAGTAGGTGTCAAAGTATTTGCACTCGATAATTTGTTCTCACTTGATATAGACCTGTTTGATGGTGACAAGAACAACAAGCAGAAAGAATTGATTCTACAAATCAAGGACTTTGCAAAAAAGAATGGTGTACACATCATTCTCGTGGCACACCCAAGAAAAGTGATGACATTCTTGCGCAAAAATGACATTAGCGGAACGAGCGACATTACAAATGCCGTTGACAATGTGTTCATCATTCATCGTGTGAATGAAGATTTCTTGCATGCAATAAAAGAGTTCTTTGGCACACAAGCCGCAAGCAGATACGATTCTTTCGGGAATGTTCTAGCCGTTGAAAAGAACCGAATGTATGGTGTAGCTGACTTTATGTGCGGATTAGTGTATGAGAGCGAAAGCAGAAGGTTCTTAAACTTTGACGGAGAGAATGTGGTATATGATTGGGACAAACAGCCAGTACAAACATACATACAAGATGTGCAACCTATGACACAGCAACCGCAGCCTAACTTTGAGTTCATACAACAAGATTTTGCTCCATTTTAAACTATTTTGAAAAAATCTTTGCTTGAATAAAATAATAGTATTATCTTTGCAAAAAATAAAAAATTAAACAAAATGAAACTTACAATCAATCCAAAGGAAATTGCACCCATGTTGAAACGTGCTGAACGTGCAATTGCAACAAAGAACATTATTGCCATCCTTGACAACTTTTTGTTCGAAGTCAACAACGATTCAATGCGTGTCACTAGTTTTGACAATGAGGTGCGTGTTACTATCACATTGCCAATCATTGAAAGTGATGGTGAATTCAGTTTCTGTGTGGATGCTAAGAAGTTCACACAAGCCATCGGGTCTATCAACTCCGAAAATGCCACAATTGAGTTTGACGGCAATTCAACAATGGTATGTAAGCACAAGCGTGGCAAGTTCAATCTATCATACTACAATGGCGATGAATACCCAAAGGCAGATACAGACCAAGGCAAGTCTGTTTTCTTGAAATGCGGTGATGTTCGTTCAACAATCAGTAGTGTTGCGTTTGCCGTAGGTAACGATGTATTGCATCCGACAATGTGCGGTGTGTATTTTGACTTTACAAAAGATAGCATTGTTGGTGTCGGGACGGATGCTAAGATGCTTGCCAAGTACTCACACGCAAAGGGAGACTATTCGCAATTCGACTCGTTCATCATCCCATTGAAAGCAGTGAACATTATATCCACATTCATGGAGCAATGCAATGGAGAAGAAGAGATTGAAATCACGAACGACGGCAAGGTATGTGAATTCCGTATGGGGTCACAATGGGTTATTGTTTTCAGACAAATCAATGGTCGATATCCAAACTACAATGCCGTGTTCCCACAAAGAACAGACAACACTGCAAAGGTTGACCGTAAAGACTTGATTGACTCACTTGGTCGTGCCGTGTTGTTTTCTCCGTCAAAGACCAACACAATCCGTTTCCACTTTGCACAAGACAAGATTGAACTTATTGCTCAAGACATAGACTTCAACATGTCATCAACAGACGAGGTGGATTGCCAATACAATGGGCAAGAAATGGTAATCGGGTTTAACGGAGCATCAATCTTGTCAATCCTTTCATCAATGGTATGTGAAGAGATTTGCATCAACTTGAACGACCCGACAAGAGCAGCACTTGTATATCCAAGCGACAGTGATGACTTTGTGTCGTTGATTATGCCAATAATGGTCTAACATAATAATGGGAAATAAAGGTTATATTCAGCTAGTGAAAGGTGAATATGTCGGCGAACTAGTCATAGATGGTGTCGATATATCACCTATCACTGGCTTTTTCTTCAAGGACAGAGGGACGCAATGGCTGTGGATAAAACGCAAACGATTGCTTGAATATGACTTTGAAACAAACGAATTTCGCACAAAGAATCCAACACCACAATTTGAAGCATACCTAAAAAAACAGAACAATGGGAGGGTTGCATATCAAGGGAATTTCATTTTCTTTAAGTTCAAGTATTTGATTACGGCCATATGGGAAGATGGGAACAAAAAAGGCAAGTTGGAACTTTTTGTGGAACGACTGCCAAATGAACAGCAAAACATACTAAACAACATAAGGAATATCAACAATGAAAGATAGCATAGAAAATGTATTGAACTTTGTGTGCGAGACTTGTGACATGACAAAGGAAGAAATCTTGTCGCACAATCGCACAATGCCGCTGCCATTGGTTCGTGGCTTCTTTTGGTATCTTGTCCGCCGTGCAACAGGGTATTCAAATCTTCACATAGCCAAGATTACATCGCACAACGGATACACGTTCACTTCGGCTGGTGTCGGCTCTGCAATCACACGAATCATGGATGCAATCACACATGATAAATTATGGGCAAGCCGTTGGAGCAAGGCTGTCATTGACCTTGACTTGGCAAAAGCAATTGAAAAAGACGAAGAAGTTCTTGTCACTATGGTTGTCCCAAAGGGGATGAAGCACAAAGTCAAAATCGACATTAAAGAAAAAGTACGATGAAAAAAGAAAATGTGCAGAAGGTCGTAGACTTGGAAGAGGAACGAAAGGAATTGAGTTTTGCATTTGATTTGGTTCAAGGTGGCGGCGATTTGGTCGTGTATTCATGTTATGGAGAGAACAAGAAATATATCCGTGACATTGGATTAAGGGGCAAAATCATGAATGCAATAAAAGAAAGATTGAACGACATTGAACAAGAAATTGAACTACTATGAACAATGACAAATGTTATATCGGCATAGATGTCGGTGCAAAGGGATTTATTTCTGTGCAAATAAATGGTGTGTGGTCGCATTTCCCTATTGCAGATAATGACCTATACCAATTAAGTGAAATAATGCGTGAGATACGCTCAAAATACGACAATATCGCATGCGTGATAGAAGATGTTAAGCCAATATTCGGGAGTAGTGCAAAGGCAACATTCCAATTCGGTTTTAATAAGGGCTATCTTATAGGCCTTCTTGCTGCATCAAAGATACCATATACGCTTGTTCCACCTAAAGAGTGGCAAAAAAATATTTGGACAAATGCCGATATGGTTGTAAGTTATAAAACAATTATTGTTAAAAATAAGGAAGTTAGAAAAAAAGAAGTAAACACAAAAGAAACCTCTATAAATGCTTGTAAGAGACTTTTCCCAATGGTTGATTTGCGGAAATCTTCTCGTTCTAAAAAACCAGATGACAATAAAGTTGATAGTATGTTGTTGTGTGAATATGGAAGAAGAAAAAACTTTTAATAGTAGCAAAGAAGAATGGCTTGATGTAATAGGTTATGAGGGCTATTATCAGGTTAGTAACTTGGGAAGGGTAAAGGTTTTGCCACATAAGGTAGTTCGTGGCTTTTGTACTGCAATTTGTCAAGAGCAAATATTAAAGCCAAGAGTAAAAAACAATAAGTATCTATTTGTTCGATTAAGCAACGGAAGCAAAAAAACTTCCAGAGAAAAGTATGTACATAGATTGGTCGCAGAAGCATTTATATCAAATCCTGAACATAAAGCAGAAGTTGACCACATAGATGGTAATGTGTCAAACAATATAGTAACGAATCTTCGTTGGTGTACACGGCTTGAAAATGTCAACAATCCAAATACTGTTTACAAAAACACGCTAAAAGTTTTAGTCTCATCAAGGGATGGAATATATAGTGAAGTTTTCCCGTCTTTAACACAAGCGTCAAAAAAATTAAATATACCTCTTTCGACACTTTCTTGGGCAAAGAGCCAACAAAAGAAAAATGCGAATGTATTTAGATATATAATTAAAGAGATATGATACAATTCAGAGATATAGAACAAACTCTACTGAGCCGTGGGGTGTCATTCACATTGAATGAATACTTGTTCACGGAATTGATTGCACTTGGGGAAGAGAAACATATAGCATATGCCCTATGTTTTGAACCGTCTGAATACAAGAGCATCAAAGATTCGGAAAACGAAAAGGAATATTTTCCGAAATACACTAAATGTGCCGATGACTTGCTGCAAAAGCAACACATCATACAATTGAAAAACGAACTTGAATATCGAAAGAAAAAGGAAATTCAAGATGCTGCACTTAACCTTGATGACATAGAATTGACTAGCAATGATGTCAAGAAGGTTCTTGCCCTATTCTTGCGTGACCGAATCGATGACCCAAGCAGCGCATCTGTAAAGGAACTTGTAGACTTGCTTAAGATGTACCAACCTTACTTGCCAGATGATGCAAGTGCAATGGATTTTCAACGGCACTTTATCCAAGTCCATGAGCCATACAATGCAATATGCAACAATTGCAACCGAGAGATAAGTGCATATAAGGGATTGTCATGCGTGTGTGAACATTGTGGGCAAAAATATATATGGGACAATGAACAAGAAAGGTTTTTCCCACAAGTAGACAGCCTATAGCAAACAAAAAAGCCACAGGATTGATTTTAAGGCATCCTAGTGGCTTTTTCTTCGTCCAAATGTATAGTTGGTCATCTTTTGGATAAAAGCCATTTAAACGGCATTTATGTGGGTTTTAGGTCAATTGCAAGGTGTGCCTATCTTTTCCACCACCATCTTCATCAAATAGCCTTGCAAGTATGCAGCTGGCTCACCATCAAATTCTTCTCCGTAATAATCAATGATTGCCGAACCTACATGCAGCAATTCATGGTTGACTGTAGACCACCATTCACTTTCGCTAGTCGTGTCGCTGATAAAAACGGCAGACATCCGAATGTCGTAATTCGAAACAGTCATCCCACTATTCAAATGGCTTAATACTTCTAGTGCTTTCTCAGACTTCTTGTCTGACATACCAAATGACCGCATGACCGCCCACATGTCCTTGTAATCGACAGAATAATAGTCGTAGCACAGCAATACGCCCCATTTGCCGCCACCGACATCAATGTAAGTAGTTGTCATAGGCTATAAGTATTTTTCCCAAAAGATTGGGACTTCCATGATACACATCTTAGCCTCAAAACAAGCAAGAACAGCCTCTGGACAACAATCTGGGTCACAAATTGTCTCCTCAACGAACATTGCCCGCTGCTCATCTGTCTTTAGCGACTTTTCGTAATCAGCCATCGCCATGTTGAACAAATACCATGCCGTATACATGAATTCCTGTGGCATTTCAATCTTGTTTTGCTCAAGCACTTCTCTGACATCATCGAAAGACCTAGCCTTCAGCGGCTTCATTTCCTTTGTGGTAGGGTCTTTCACTTTCATGTTGCCAATAGCCCATTCTGCAAGTTTCTTGCTGAACAAACCATGATTTTCATCTTCGTACATCGCACGACCTTCACTAATATACTGTTTCATTTTTTACTTGATTTATAAAAGTTAAGGTGATTTGTGGAATGTGTGACCACCCACAAACCACCTCAAACGTGGATAACAAATTTACTTATCACATGTAGCGGCCTCGGCTATCACGCTGTCGGCGATATTCGTTCTCTTCGTCTTCGCTGTCTTCCCAGCCGTGTTTGTAACCCTGTCGGTAGCCCTTTTCGTAATCGTCACGGTAATTTCCACCATCACGATAGCCTCCACCACGCATATTTCGGCGCATCTGTTGGCGCATCTGGCTCTGACCGCCTTCGCTATCTTTGTCAACAAAAATCCATCCCATAATAATAGTGCTTTAGTAGATTAAATAGAACTTGGTGCGGGTGAATCAAGTTTTTGCAAGATAGAAAGTATGCTGTCCAACTTTGCGTCAGTAGCACTTTGCCTTTCCTCTAGTGCCTTGATTGTTCTTGCCTGTTTCTTTTCTTCGGCATATCGTGGATTTAACACCTCAAGCATCTTCTCGCTCTCGGCAATGACTGATTTGTGATACGGAATCTGCTCAATGGCTTTCTTCGATGTTTGCAACATAGCATCAACAGCTTGCAACATAGCCTCACGACTACCACTAAACGTGTCGTTGCCTCTAGCTGCGATTTCTACATTGACTGGGATTTCTGAGAATGTCTCATCACGGCCATTTATTGTAGCGATAATGTCAATGACTTGTTGCATTTGCATGCCAGTCATCACATTCGGTGTTTGTGTTTGAAACTTTGCCCGTGGCTGAGATTTCGACTTCACAACGCCAACCTCGAGCGTTGGTTTTTCTCCTTTGCGAAGAATGTAAAACGGATTGCCGTTACCAAGACTATTAAAATCCATAGTTATTTACTTTTTGATTGATTAATTAAATTAAACCGTAGTTCTAGACATTAATTGCAAGATACCATCGAATCGGTTGTTGAACACCAAGAACACACCAGTGCCTCCGATAAGTTCAGCAGCAGTTGCTGGTGTCCCATCGAACAATGTCAATGAGCGGGTCGTGCCATTCAATGTTAGTGTGATTGGCAATGTTGTGGTCGTTCCTTCTGGTATTGCATCAGACAAACGAACGGTGAAATATCCGATTGGTTGGATTCTGCGGAAACCAAGCGCAATGTCAACAGATTCTGTCCCTACGGTAACATTTGTGGACGGCAAGTATGCGATACCACCCGCATTGGTTGTTATGTTGTTAAAACAAGCCATGCTATACCTCCTTTCTCGCTTACTTAGAATACGATGTTTCCGCCAAAGCCGTTGCCGTAGAAACCATTGAAACCGCCCATATAAGGAGTGGTGTTTACAGCCTGAATCTGCGGCCACTGAACTGGTACAGTCGGAAGTTGCTTATCGGCAATCTCCGTAACCTTTGCCTGCAATGGAGCAATCAGTGAATTAACATAACCAGTAATCTGAGCAGTTTGGTTTGCATTGTCTATCTGACCACGAAGCTGAGTTATGATGTCAGCCTGTGTGTCAATCTTAGCCTGCATATCACGCTCACGAGCAGCGCAGAACTGGTTGTCCATCTCTACGGTCTGTGCGTTGATTGCATTGATGATTGCGTTTGCGTTGCGGTCTGCCTGTGAACCAAGCTGATTGGTCTGATTGAGGGTTGCAATCTGAGACTGGTAGCCCTGTTCCATAATCTGCTTCTGCGTCTGACAGCAGCAACTTTGGATGGTGTTCGCAATGTTTGCATCGCCAGCCTGTACGGCATTAATCATCTGCAAGGTAGACATGCCTTGATTGTTTGCAATCTGGTTCAGCGTGTTCTGTGCGCTCTGGATACCAGCATTCACAAGGTTAAAGTCTTGGCCAAGCATTGTGCTTAACGTTTGGATAGCAGTTCTTGATGCTTCTCCTTGGTTAGTAATTGCGTTCATGATAAGTTCACGACCGCTGTCGTTGTTCATCTGATTAGCAAGGAAGCCAGCAGCACCATTGCCGCCGCCCCAGCCATTGCCACCAAATCCATTGCCACCCCAACCAAACATGGATGCAATGATTGCAAGCCCAAACAGGTCGGCGATGCTATTGAAACCGTTTCCGTTGCCACCGAACAAGCCGTTGCCACCGAAACCACCGATAGGGATAGAGAAAGGAATGCCGCTGACACCATTGTTGCTCCCATTGTTGTCGGGCAATTGATAAATCTCTGCCATAGTTGTTTAATGATTAAATTGTTAATGAAAATGATTAAATTCGCAATTGTAGTACTACTTTGCAAATTTACTATGAAGAGATGTAAGCACTAGAGTGGACTTTAGTAAGTCCATTTAGATTGGTTGTGTGGTGCAAACTTTCTATTAACACGCATAAAAAATGGCAACATAAATTCTCCCGAACTTGTTGCCATACGCTGTATGCAAAATGTGTGCTATGAAAAATTTCCCTAGACTCTCAAGTGTGATTTGTCGCTCAATAATAAAAATAAACCTTATTTGTTTAACTATGCAATTTAGACAATGTGACCCAAAAAATCAAACAAAACCAAAATCAAGTGCAAAGATAATTATTTTGTTTTAAAGCACAAAATTTTTTTCAACTTATATATCAGCAATAAGAACAAAATGACTAGCAATGATGCACCAATCCACATCAATACTGTCTGCCACCAGTACATTTTATTCACTTCTTTAACTTCTGTGTGCTTAACGAAAACAGGTTTTTCTTTTTCAACATAAACCGTGTCAACGGATTGGCTTGCACTTGACCTACCCCTTTCGCTTGTATTATAACGACCCCTTTCTTTCACCAACATCGGCATCCCAAGCGTAGCTATTGTTGTCGTGTCAATGTACATCGTGTCAACTATCACCTCGGTGTCATAACGCCACAATGTGTCACGATGCTCAACAATACTAGTCACCTTGATTGAGTCGTGAACCATGACAGGGACTTCTTGTGTTACATATCTTGTTCGGCATGACACAAACAAGGATAGAACCGCAAGAACGGCACACAATTGCCCCGTGTTGCGTTTTCTTTTCCTAGATGAACAACTATACCATCGCATAGGCTATTCGACCTTAATCGTGATTTTTTCACCCCGCTTGTACGCATCATCAAGAACCTTCCACAAACGCTTGAATGTGGCCATTGAATTGACCACTTGCCCAACAACCTTGTTCTGACCGACAATGATGCATCCAGCCGAAGAGTTTTGATTCACACCAGCGTGTATCAAGATACCGTCATAGGCTGGAACGCTCAACAACCTCGGCAAACGACCTTCGGTGAAATTATACGACACCTTTTGTGAGAACTTGGGTGACCTAGTACCCATAGCCACCGTGTATGTACCAGTAGGGATTGCTGTTTCCCTATAGACCTTGATTCGTTTGAGCAAGTCCAACGGCATTCGCTGGTCTAGCCCTCTGTCCTTGTCTTCTATCGTGTCACAAAAATACACACCGTCCACATACAAGCGACCGATTGTGTACAGTTGCTTCTTAGCAATTCTTCGTAATCTTAATTCCATGATTCATCCAATTTTTTTAAAAAAGTGGCGATGGTCACATCACCGCCACAAAGCAAACAATAACTAACACTTGTGCTTATGAAGAAACATCGTTATCTTTTTTCTCCGTTCCTATCGTCTCGATGCCCTCTTCAAGTATTTCTCCAAGGGCTTCGCTTTTCCTTTTCGCTATAGCAACCAAGATGGACTTGAAGTTCACCTTGACCGTTATACCTTTCACCGCAGCAATATGGCCGATAATGCTTGACAACTCAAAAATGCAGCCAAAGCCCAATCCAAGAGCGGAACTTGTAGTATGGTTACATATTCCCAATGGCTCTGTTATGGCCAATCCAGCAACACAGCCTATCAGCAAGTATGTGGTGTAGTCAACAAATTTGTTCAACGTCCTGCGACCAGCAGTCGAAAATCGGAAGCGATATTTTTTTCTCTCCTCCTCTGTAGCCGATTCTTCTCGGTGAAGCTTGTTCTCTGCCCAACCCCACCAAAAGTCAGTCAATATCAATACGATGCAGAAGATTATCATCCACCGCAAACCGAACAATACATCGATGACCTCAGAACCAAACACCGTCCACGAAAATAATTGCGCTCCCTTCATATCCATAGTAATATACCAATCGCAGAACCCACGCAACCACCAAGCAAGTCAAACAATAAGTCATACCAATCCCAGCAGTTGTTTGGGTTACAATAATCACCATATTCCTTGCCAGCACCAATAGAGATGGCGCACAATAAAGAAGCAAGCACGGCCACGATGGGCAATGCATGGATGATACGCATAAGCCCCATCGCACACATTGCCACCGTGGCGCATACTGCCATGTGTTTCCACTTGTCTGTTGACATTATCCTACATTGATAAGGAAGCCGCCAAGGACACCACCAACGATGCCACTTGCCAACATCACAAGCAGACGAACCTTGTTGAACTTGTTGTCATCACTGAAGAAGTTTCCAAAGCAATAGGACAACGACATGATGATGCCATAGATTGCACCAGCACATACCGCTGCTGCAACCGCACCACCATCACGGCCAACAAGGAATGTCAGACAAGCCAGCAAGAAGCAGGCTGCGAAACTAATCACGCAATTCCAAAAATACTCTCTAATCATACTAATTCTTTTTAGTGTGTTAATATATCTAGTTAACTAACTCTTCATCATTGTCGGGTATTGGTTCTTCCTCTACCTCTTCCTCAACCACAATCGGCTCTTCGGGCTTCTCTTCTGGATAAGCCTCCCAATACTCATCGTCAGTCATCGCCATCAGTCTGTTAATCTCGTCCCTCAGTCCTTGCCGATAACTAACATAGTCACCATGTTCGCTGACATCATGTCCTTCGTATGCCTTAAGCACGATATAGTCTGTTCCGTTCAGCTCGTCCTTGAGCCTTTCTATCTTGTTAATTTTATCCATACTATTAATTGCTTACTTGTTTCCATGTTCCACCTGTACCTGTCAAATAACCGATATACACCTTGCCAGCCGTTGTGTCTACAGCTATCTGGCCGTTGAACTGAGGTAAAACGCTAGACTTGTATATCACGGTGTCAGGCTTGTAAGTGTCATAGCGTGGAGTTGTTGGCAGGGTTGAGTATTTAGCTGTCGTACTTGTTGGCAGTTTTGTCCCGTCATGTTGTTCCCAGTATGCCCCTCGGTAGTTGTTCCTTGAGCATACCAACGCAGCACCTAGGTCGGTCAGCTTGTAGTCTGAGTGGATGCGAACAACGGTGTCTGTTGCCACTGTCCATTTATGTTCCATTTGCAATGTTGTGTCTTCTTTAGGCGATTTAATTAGTGCGGGAATGCAACTTGCGTGATATGTACCTATCTCTAGCGTCTCATCGGTCACGTCATTTCCATTGCTGTCGGTCACAATTAGCACTTTGTAATTAGCCCCATTATATTGCGTATTTGTGTATTTCATCGTTCCCGACTCAATGGTAAAATCAAACTCTCGCTTACACCTGCCTGAAAATTTCTCGTCCGTAGATATTTCCAGCGCGAAATTTAAGTATGTCTTATCGGCCTTCATCGTGATGGTAAAATCACCGCTCTCGGCATCCTTCGTAAAAGTGTAGTTTTGGGTACTATTATGGCCTCTCAGCGTATAGATAGGAACTATATGTGGCGGAGTCTGATATCCATAGTAACTCTGTGGCAATATATCCCCCTTGGTGCTTTCGTTGCCACCACCATATATCTCTGTTACTTCTGCTTGGGTTAATATATGGCCGAACATCGCCACACCAGCACAAGTATACTGGTAGAGTACAGTGCTAGTCGGCCTCATTAAGCCCATGTGTGTGAACGATGATAATTTCTCCCTCACATATTCCTCGTCATAGTTGGCTGGTGTCACGCTGGTCGCCAAAACACCATTTTTGTACAGCACCATTTCACCTGTCTTGAAGTTTAGGGTGATGGCCATGTGCGCATACACTGATTGATTTGCCATCACGGCACAACCATTGTTGACTGCATTGGACGCCTGTACCATACCACCATAGATATTTGACCATCCTTGCGTTATGGCATACGCTGGATTAGTCGTGCTGATAGAGTTTCCGTTCGAGATAACGAAGTAAGGTGCATTGGTATTGTTACCAAACCCTCTCATATCACCATCAAACACAACACTGATTCCCTCACATTCCCTAGGGTCGAATTGTGGGTAATCATCTAATGCGAAATAACACAAGCAGCCGCCAACATGGACGAATGTATCAAACCTATGCGCCGCAACCTCTATTTCCCTTGTGATTGCGGCCTGACTCATCATCTTTGACTCATCATCTCCAAGGCCTTGCGAGATGTGTCGATACAGATAGTTAGCATCAATCAGCTTCCCACCTTCTCCTCCAACAGCAGATTCAGCACCACTAAAAGCATTAGCATTCGCAGAGCCGAAAAATTGTTCCCTTACTGTGTCGTACATCCCATACACACCATTCGGATTAATGCATGGCTCAAGACAAGCATATAACTCTCCATCATAGTAAGCAAGAAATCTTCCGAACTGATGTGGGTAATAAGTACTGCCCAATGTTAGACTTAATGTATTATTGCTGCCGCCAGATGTAGAACTGATTTCATGGACAACCCCATCCAGTGTGAATCTATACCTTTCCAAGTCATATGTATGCCACACTTCTCCACTATCTTCTAATGTGATAGTGTTATACGAATTTTGAACTTGGTAGCCATTGACCATTATCTTGTCTAATGTTGCATTGTATTGCCTTATACCATATGTCCTAATACTATTAGCACCAGCAAAAAAGATGCTACGATTAGTGCCAGATGGCGTTCCTGTTCTTCTCCAACTGCCGACAAAACGCCACAACGAACTATTGCAAGGCTTGATTAGCGTATCAATGTACGCTCCTTGGCCAGCAGCACCAGTGTCAAGATATGCAAGTGGTGTGTAACCATCAGGCAGAGGCATAAATGAAGCAAGGTCGGCATCAGTGCGCTCAATCCTCTCGCTCACCGCCTTCTGGCTCATCACACTCTCATCGCTATCACCAGTGGTCTGCACCAAGGCTATCTCACCAAGGCTGACACCATCAGCACCATCAGCACCATCTTTGCCATCCTTGCCGTTCTTCACATTGAACGATGTGCTTGTCCCGTCAGTGTCAGTGATGGTAACAACATTGTTCCCACCACTAGCACTGCTTTCTTGCGTAGTGATAGATGCTATCTCGTTAGGTGTGCCAAGGTTGGTGATTGCCGCATCAAGTACCTGCAATGCCTCGGTCATAGAGTCCCCATTACCAAGCCTGCTAGTGTCAGCACCTCGGTATTCCACAAAGTCAGCATCAACCTTGTTGTTGAGGCCAATCGTGTCCTGCTTGCCATTGAGTTCCTCGTAAATGTCGAATAAGCTTGTGTATGTCACCGTAACCGCAGTTCCGACAACATCACATGAGACTATCCAGTCATCGGTTGCACCACTGAACTTCATGTGACGCACACTGCCATCCGTGTAGCCACCATGACAGGTAAGCACCATGCCATTGTAGTTACCATTCACAAGATGCAGCTCCAGCACCTTGCCCTGAGAGTAGAACGACTGGTACATGTCATCCACACTTGCTCCGCTTACATATGCACTTGTGCTTGCATTCCATGTCGCAGTCACCCTCTCTGAGCCATTGATAGTCACATCACCGCTACCCAACAACGTGTTGCCATTGACTGTCTTGATGCTCGTCCCACTAACAAGCTTCTCTTGCATCGTCTTCTGTGACACCGACCATACGTCAAGATTGTTCTGCCGTGTACCCGATACGCTATACAACACATTATTAGTGCCGTTGTTGATGATGCCGCCGAACGACACCATCATCACTGTTCCCGAGCCATAGTTCTGTACTTCAACAAGCTCAATCTTCGTGCTGCTTCCGTCCGACACAGGGGGCAAAACGGCATACACATCACGCCCAGCATCATGTGCCGCAACAATGTTGGCAATCGAGGTGTCGCAACTATACGCATTGCCACTCTGAGCAATAGTCACAACCATGTCAACATCTTGCTTGCCGCTTAATGCTTGCTTTATCTTGCTGATAAGCGCAATTAAGCCCAATTGGTCTAAGAATTTCTTGCTATTCATTTTATCCCTTTTCGTAAAAGTGCTGCCCCTATTGGTTCTTGCCGCAAGGGGCATGCACAGATTAACTAGTTAATTACGAACATGAAAATATTCCTTTATGCCGCGCTTGCCGCCGCATTGGTGCTAGTCCAAAGGCTCTCAACATCGCTGTCCGACAATGCGGTCAAGTTTGTTCCGTTCCAATAGTTCGACAAGTCAATGTCGGTTGAGCCAATCTTCTCCCATGCCCATGTCGGATTTGCATCCGTGCCTTTGTTGACCTTGATGTATTCATCATAGGCGTTCGATGTTCCCGTTGCGGTGTTCGAATCTGCCGTGGTGTGGGTGTGGGCAATCAAGTAGATGACATTCGTCTCTCCGTTTGCTACCGTGGGCAGCGAAGTCACAATCTTGAACTCAATTGTCTTCAATGCACCAATGGCAGTATCCAGCGTGGCAATCTTGTCTGCTACCGTGTGTGTCGCATCATAGGCAACCATCGATGCACCTTTGCCAGCAGCACTGTTAGCAAGGTCTGTTTCGGTCTGTGTCGCCTTTCCGCTATAGGCCGTTGAGGTTAGTGTAGCTGTTCCGACATTGACCTGTGTCGGTGTCATCTCTACTGCACCACCAGCTGCCGTTGTTCCAACCTTGATGCTTGTCGGTGTGATGGTCACACCCGAAGCACTGCTAGTCGCAGCCTTGACGATGAGCGTGTTCGAATTAGGTGTGAACTTAAGGTCGGCATCATAGCCAGCCTCATAGTTGTTACCACTAGTCGGAGAACTCTGTGCAGATACCAACAAGGGCAATGCAGTAGAGCCAGTCTGTGATGTCTGACGCACGGTCTTGGCCGCTGCCTTGATAGCCGTGTCTACGACCTTGTTCTGCACGGGGTTTGTGCTTGTGGTTGACATTGCTGAGTCAACAATGGTTCTGGTTGCACCAGCAGCAATCCCGTCAAGCTTCGTTTTGTCGGCTCTTGACATCAAACCATCACGGCCTGCCACCATCGAAATTCCATCATCATCGCTAGTATTTGGCTCGGCTACACCATAATGTGTGTCGTAGTAGGTGAATTGCTTTGGCGAACCATCCGTTGTCACATAGTTGCCAGTCCTAGGATGGTTCGGTACGATGTTGATGTTCGCATAGAGTGACGTGTCTTCCTCCGATGCTATGCCAACGGTCTGCACGGTTGTTGCTGTCGCTTGCGAGATTCCTCGCTTGATTAGGCCGATTAGTTTAACCAATCCAGCCTCGTCCAAAAATTTCTTATTACTTAATGCCATAGTTCAATATATTTTTACGAATTAATATCTACTCTGTTCCAAATGTCCTGTATCTGGTCGTTCGTGAAAAACTCATGCTCATTGTCAATCACGTCATTATTGATGTAGATGTCTTTTCCCGCAGTCAATGTGTTCTGTTTCTGTAGTAGCAAGTTATCCACGTTGGCTTTGGTGTAGTAAAGTCCTTCTTCGAACAATTGCCAATATTCATCGCTGATTGCTGGTGTCTCACCTGCTCTTGCTATGGTGAATAATCCAAGGTGTATACTTGTCAGTTCTCCATCATCTACGCAAGCATACAAGATTCGTGTGTCCCATGTGCCTTGCTGCATATATTCCTGTGTTGTCATCACACGGATTTGGCTGCTCGGCAATATGGTCTGTGCGATTATCTGTCGTGTCCTTTCGTCATTCCCGCCAAGATAATCAATAATTTCATTAATCTTGCTAGGAACTTTGTTGAACTCGACCGCCGATAGCGTGTCACCAGTTGCTTTGGTTGGTATGTATATTTTGTCAATGTTGTCCATAGCTTATCTCATATGAAAAGGGAAAGTATATGTAAAACGTTCGTTGTCCACGTTGATATCCATCCTTGAAAGAGCATGGGCGATAATCTCCGCCATGTACTTTTGGTGCTGTGGGTCACAAGTCAATGTACCCCCAACACCATAGACGGTCGCATGCTTATTCCTTCCATTGACCGTTGTGCATTGCCCAATCTTAAATGATATGTTTCCTGTTACTGCCATTAATGTTCACTGTTTTCTTCTTCTTGCCATACTGTAATATGCTTTGGTTGTTCAATACCATTGACAAAGGTAGTATATTCTCTCCAATATATAGTACGTTTTAGCACAAAATTTGGCTGCGAAGTATCAAGTTCCCAATCAAATGCATCTGCTTGCGCTTGCGATATTCCTGTTTGAAGAATTAAATCCGCTTTGGCATCGTTGATATTATTCCCATATAATTCAAGGTCTGACATTGAAAATATTTCGTTTGTCAACCTATATGTCCCATTTGCCAATATTGATGTATTAAGCGCACCATTATCAACTATTGTTGAAATTATCGCACCATACGTTGTTGTCGTAAACCATTTGCCACTAGCCTCTGCGGCAATTTCATCGTTATTACCTGCAATCGAGCCAGCCGAAACAACTGTTGCTATCTTTTTAGGGTGATACCTGCCTAGCGTGACCAATGTGTCACTTGTGTCGTTTGCCCCCTCTTGTGTCACCTCGTAAAAATCATTATAATCAAAGCCTTCAGAACTAATATCTAAAGTTCTAATCCCGTGCGGGCCGAGGTCATACAAAAGGAATCCATCATTGTCGTAGTATTTCAATACGGCATATCCTTCATCATCAACACCAAATTGAATGTTCATGATTCCAGTTGCGCCAAACACGTTCATTGTGCTACCACTGATTTGAACTTTTGCTTTATTCGAAGCATCAACGCTTGTGTCTGGTTGCGTTTCCAATCGAGCCACCGACAATGTGTTTGAAACGACCGTGTTGGCTGCATTCAATTCAATCTTGCCGTTAGTGATGTCAATGCCAGTCCGCTCAAGTCCACTTGTAACGGAAAGTGATATGCGGTCTGCGGTCTGTTCAATCTTGCTTGTCGTGTACTCTTGCACAGGTTGCCAATGGTAGATGCTGAAATTGTCACCGCTAACCTTGGCAATAGCACATCGCAACACATCATTGTTGTATAGCGGGTTCTCCGAGTCATAGTCAACACCATCAATAGTAATGCCTGAGTCATACTGTGTTGGAAAGGTCACGTTCACCCAAAGGTCACCAATGTCATAGGCTTGGGCTTGTGTTGGGCGTGACACAAACACACGACGTTTCCCGTCTGCTGTGTCCTGTGCTTGAGCAGCAAGTTCTAGTGAGCGCAGCACGTCTGTATCGGTCAGAAGTTTCCAACCGAACCTTTCGATAGTCACATCATTTCCAAGTGTGAATGAACCACTACCAGCATTACCCAACAACGTATTGTTGACGGTGTCATACATATATCCAACTTGGCCTACTCGGACGGGAACAAAATCCCATTCCGTTTGTAGTTCAGCGTGTGCCGCATCTCCGAACACCTTGTAGTTCAATGACATAATGCGAACCATAGCTTGGTTGTCTGTTGTCGTTCCACGGTTTCGGCAACCTAGCATGAATGGTATGGTGTTTGTGCCGATGCCTTGAGATGTCGTTGAACCACTTGCAATCAACGTGTCATCAAGATATAGTTTCTCTTGCTGAGTCACATGGTCGCTAGTCCAATAGATGTCGTGAACAAGCTTGTCCACGGTTGCCGAACTAGTGGTCGTGTTGTTCGTGCCAATCATCCACTTCCCTGTGTACTTATGGAAGCCGCTTCGTGGGTTGATGCCACTGCTTGCCATGTAGGCTAATATTGACTCAAACTGACTGGCCGTTGAACCATTCCATTGGAAGCGCATCCTAACCTCAAAGTCACGGCTCACTTGCACAATGCCCGTGTTGATGTATTGGTTGTTGCCCATCTCAAGGTATTCAATCGGTGTGTATTCCTCTGGGATGTTGCTATCGTTGTTGAACGTGAATGCTAGCCCGTCAACACGGTCATAGTAGATATCATCAATATGCTCTTGTCTGATTTGCTCGGTCACCCAATCCTCGGCGGGGGCATTCTCCAATGTAGGTTGAACATCACCAAACCAAAGGACAATCTGCCTGTCATCTTGTTCCTTTGCTTGGTCAACTTGTTCTTGCAAGTTTTCTATCAACGTGGTGATGTTCACGTCATTGCCGTTCCCATCATTCACTGTTATCCATGAACCGTTTGGAGAAATCTGCACATCTGGTTGTGGCAAATAGAAGTCATCAATGCCCTTGTACACACGGATGAATGGATTACCAGCACCAGCACCAGCTATGATTACCGCATTCTGCCTTTCGGTGTCCGTCTCCCATTGTTCGTACGATGGTGTCTGTCCGTCTATGGGAGAAATGGCTGGTTCAATCTGTGCTTGGCTACCTAACAACGTGATATGGTCGCCGACAAACGGATAGTCGCTATCGGCAGCATATTCACCAATCACATTCGACAAGATGATGTAATCAGAACCCGTTTCGATAACCTTGCGCCAATAGAAATGATTTCCAGTCCGTAGATGCGATATGCCATCACTACTAGTCACTAGGTTGAATGTTTCACAATAGGCTAGGTCACCTTGCTTGAACGTGTTGTATATCTGATTACCGTCATCATCCGTAGTGTTGAAGTAGCATTTGTAGCATGCACCTTGCCACGGTGTCCGCTGATATGTCGTTTCGTAGTCATTGATGTATTCCACACGACTGACAAGCATTGAAGCTGGTGTCGCAATCAATCGGCCACCGATATGTGAACTATGCAATATCTCAACCTCGTTCGCTTGAATCTTCTTTCTTGCATTCACATAGTCAGCCTCAACAACCCAATTCCCATTTGAATTTTGATGTATGGCAGCACCGCTAGATGATTCCAACCAATTGCCAGCAGTAAGACCTTTGACAAAGTTGATGATTCCGTTAGCCGTGTCATCATTCACTCTAGACAACTTTGTCACATCAGTGCCGTTGCCTTGATTCTTGCCAACATTGGTCTGCAACCATGCAAGTTGACTTTGCATCTTGCTTACATCACCAGACACTTGCGCTATTTGATTGATTACAACATCAATATTGTCTGTCAATGTGATATTGTATTGTGGCAGTGGTGAATCACCATATTTGATTGTCAATTGCTTGACATACAACGGTATGATATTCCCTTGGAACTCAAATCGAACAATCGTGTTGTTCTTGATTTGTGAAAGGATATATGTGTGTGTTGCAAGAAAGTATTCATCAAATTTCAATGGATAGTCATAGTAGTATACGTTGTTTTCCAACATATACTGGTCTATTGCTTCATCCAATCTATGTTGAGCATTTGTAATGTAGCTTTCTGGCAGTGAAATGCCGAGAATTACAAACGTATCACCATCATATTCATTCTCGTTCTCTACACCTCTTGGCTTTTGGTATACATTCGGCATTATCGTGCCGAATGTGTTCAAGTCCTTTTGACAAATGATTGTGATTTGCCCGTTGTTTGACTTTGGATACTTTGTCAAGTCACGCTGCGAACCATCAGGGGCAAAATTGTTGTCCTCATCATAGAAGTTCTTCTTGTAGTCATCCCAATCAACTTGCACATCAAAAGTACAGCCAACACAAGCACCGCTACGCATGTTGATTTGCATCTCTTGTGTAATTGCTGCACATGCGTATATGTCAAAGTCTAGCTGTGGCAGAGTCAATTTGAAATAACTCTGCTTATAGTCACCGTTGTCATCAATTGAGTCATCCCACGAATCTGCATCAGTCAAGTCATCGTTAATCGGCTGAACAGAAACGATATGCTTCTCCCCCAACTCTGGGAATATGTTTTCAAATTCGTGTATCTCATATGATGGTGCTAGCGGGTTGATTGTATGTGGAAATATGTTCCCATCCAGTGCATCGTGATAATCAATGATTTCTGTGTCTGGGTCATAATGGTCTGCCCTTGGGTTGACTTTCCTAGCTACAGTTTCCGCATAGATTGTTGGCATCAAATGGCTTCTAGTGAATGGGTGTTTGATTAATTTGACCCATCTGCCACCAACAATACCATCATATAAAGGATATTGCAAATCGCTTTCATCATCATCCTCGTCCCATACAATTTGCGGATACCCAAACGGGACATTTCGCTCGCTTCCATAGCCAGCCAATCGTGTGATAATCTTGTTGTTTCTCGGCGTTGCACTGTTATTCTTTAAACCGACACCTTGACCAAACCTAAACACAAATGGAGTTCCAGCTTCTTTTGCTTCTTCGCTCTCATAGATTTCGTTCGCTGGCTGGCCAAAATATATCAAGTATCGCTTGCCTTGCGCATAACGTGCATCCGAAATAGATAGTATGTCTATCACAAAGGGAATCCCCCACGTTTCATATTCGGTCTTTAGTGCATCACCTATCGTGTTGTCGCTAAATGCAAGCACATCGCTAATCTTACTCAATGTGTCTTGTGGGATGTTTGCACCCTGTTCGCAAACCCATTGTGTTCCCTCAAGATTCTTGTTAATCTTAGCAATGTAGTCTGGCAAATATCCAACCCAAGAAAATATCTTGTCTTGCGACTTGTACCGCAATTCATCATTGCTGACTGCAATATCTGTGAACGGCAAGTTGTTCAGCATATACATCGGGTGGTAAAACTCAAAGGAATATTTCGTCATCCCCTTTAAGTCGCTATTGTCGCTCACCATGCCTTCTCGGACAATTGTAGGTGGATTGACCAATGTATATTGAACCCCATTGTAAACAATGTATTCATGCATTGAACACACAAGTGATGTATCTTTGTAGTACACATCACCAGTAATCTTATCTCCTAGCGACATGACCACGCTGTCATAGGTGGCCTTTTGTAAGACAAGATTGTGGAACGGTTGATTGTCCGAATTGTATATCTTGAATGTTATGTTGCGTCCACTTGCAGGCATGAGATTACGAATTTACTGATACTGGTTCTACTTCCACAACTTTTGTCATATTGTCAACTATTTCATTGCTACGATTCACGGCAATATTATGCGCTTTTTCCGCATTGTCTTGGATTTCTTGCGAACCCTCTGGGACAAGCGCACCACGTTGTCGAATAATCCTATCACGCTCATCTGGCGCAGCATCAGGAGAATTCTCAATGATTGTTTCCATTGACAGCCACTTGGCTTCCATAGACAAGTTTGTAATCTTTGTGTTGTTAGTCTCCAATGACCAAGGAACAATCTTTGCACAAATACGCAAATCCGAATAGTGGTTCATTCCATTTGTTTCAAGGTCAAGCCCTTCCTTGTGCAACATCATCATTTCGTTGACAAACTTTTGCCAATCCAAAGCACTCTGTGTGGCAAGCGCATAGTCATTCGACATAGCAAGAGCGATTCCATTGCCACCGCTATTGCTAGTAGTGATATCCTTTGGGGTGATGAATGATGTAGAGCTAAATAAAGATATTTTCTCTTCCAATGTCTTCAAATATCCATCCATCGTTTGTGGCTCTGGAAAGTCCAGCACCTTTGCGTCTTGTTTTCCATTTGTTGTGTCGCTTGAAAGGTTGATGACCAACGAACTAGAATCTCGCTTGAATGAATCTTCGTCCATATCTCCGATAAGAACCAATGCAAACGTTCCAAAGCGTTTTAGTGCAATGGCATTGATGTTTGCCATCAACTCCCACATCTCAATTGAACTCTGTGCATATTCCCATGCAACCTTACCACGCTTGTGCAGCAATGGGATATGATTGAAGCCGTGGTACTCATCTTGGATTTTCCAACCGTTAGCGGTCTGTGTGATGTGATAGTGCTTTCTTGTGTCGTATGTGTCAATGATTATGTTCCCATCTACTTGGTATGACAAAGACCTTGCAATCTCAACACCATATTCATCGTAGTTCGGTATGATTTGGTATCCATCTTCGTAAGAATACACTTTAACATCATACCTATTCGTTTTTGAATCGTACATAAACAACGTGCCTACATTGCCTAGTTGCTTGCACACGTTGATAGATTGATACTTGTCCCACTCTCTGTCACGGTAAGTCCATTCTTGCTTGACTTTTGTGAATGCATCTTTCAATGAATCATCGTTGGTGTTGTCAAACAGGTTGAATACAATCGGATTTGCCGTTAAGTTGCGGACATGTGCCGAATGAATCAATTTTTGGAATGATGCAGTTTGGGTAATTTCCGAGAAAGGCAATGGGTGTCCATCAAGCATAACCTTGATGTGCGGGATAGACTTGTTCAAAATAATATGATGCAAGTCTGGTCTGTACTCCGTTATGTAGGTGTCTTGCGAAATGGGGGTAAGTTCCAAGTTGGCAAAACCTGTGTTCAACACACTATTGTTGAGCAGCCTTGAACTTTCATATCCATGCCCAAGCATAGTACCGCCACGGGTGAACGGCTTCATGGCAAGCAACCGTGTCGGTTCTTGCAAATACCACTTTATGTCGTGTTCCCTAATCATATCGAACTGATAATATTTAATATTTTATTATTTTGGTGAATCTTCATTCTTTTTGTCGGGTTTACGACTTGGCTATCATCATTAATGCTTAACGCATCAACGAAATCACCAATGTTCATCCGCTTTCGCATTATGCCAGCATCGTCACGCAGCATCCGATAGCAATCATAACAAGTAGCACCACATAACATGATGATGTTGTCTGTCAAGTCTGGTGACATGCCCTTGATGAGCCTCTTTTGCTCTACTTTTTCGATTACTTGTATTCTACCATTCGGTGTCTTGCTGAACTGAAAAACAACGCTCTCAAATTTCATGTGCCGCAAAATCGTTGTAGCACCCGAATTCTTCATGTTCTGATGCGTGTACCTCATCTCTGCAAGTTCGGGTTCATAATGAATCAAGCCACTTTTAATCATCTCCATTGCGATGTGTGCGCTCTCATCTTTCATCGTTCTGAATTGATTACGACCACGATTGCTCGCATGCATTGCACCACTGAATGAACGGCAATTTGGGAAGCATTCCCCAAGGAATTGAAAACCTTGCGTATCTATAATCATCTCCCTATCGTTTAGTTGATGCTTGTCACGAAAAGCCATTATCATTTTGACCGCTTGCAAGTTCCCGTTCTTTTCGCTGTACATTATATCACGGCAAATATACCCATAGTGTGACCACAACTCCCAATATTTCATAACCAAGTTGTCAAAACCAGTAGTTGCCATATCTACCGTCATAAAACGCTTGACAAGTTCTGAATCGCTAGGCTTTTGAACATAACGGAACATCCGCTCTATGTCTTGGTGTGACACTTGCACATTGACAGTATTCTCGACATCCCCTTCATCGTCTTCTATTGAATAATTCCAATTGCCACTATGTGCCGACATGGCTGTGGCAGAATTTGCAGCAAGTCCACGATAAGCCTTGTTCTTAGCCAACATCTTTTTGTTGTCACGGACATCGAAAGTATAGAACACCATCGACAGGATAAAATCTTCGTATGACATGTCGGGGTCTTTCTTCAACATAGCATCTATGTGTTCCTTGCACTTTTCGTAGACTTCTCGCTTTGTCCGACCGAAATATGTCTTGTCGAGATTTCCTTCTTGCATGTTGAAATACATCACAACACCGTCCATCGACCTATCTGGTGTCCCATCGTCATTAATCCAACCACCACCATGCTCTCCTTTGCCACACAGTTTGCGCATAAAACAATTGCGCTCTGGGTTCTGTGCAAGGAATATTTGTGCTTTTCCTGTCGAATCTGCACGAAGTCGTGGCATGAATGATGTAATCGTGCGCCAAGAAAATTTATTGCACTCATCAAAGATAAGTTTCTTGGCTTGCAAACCTTTTGCAATCTTATCAATCACAATCGGGTTCTCATTGTCAAGTTGTTGGAACTTTATCTCGCTGCCATTATACAGCTTCATTCCCATGTCTACTTGGTTCTTGATGATTTCACCGATTGGGTCGTGCGGTTGCTTTTTGACAGACCTATCAATCAACGGGTACATCTTTTTCAACGTGTCGCTGACCTTTCCTGCTCCCCAAAAATCGGAAATATTGCGCATGAAACAGATAGTTTTGGCATTGTCGTTCATCGCCAAGTACTGTATCGGCGCATAGTACAAGGCATAAGATTTTCCACCTCCAGTGTTTCCTGTAAAGCAAACAATGTCTGCATTTGAGCGGATGGCAAACTTTTGGTTTCCATCTTCTAGTGGTTTCAATATGACATCTTTTTGCCTCATATCTATTTTTCCACAAAAGTAACAAAAGAAAGTTGCCCAATTTTCTAAATTGCTAAAAATCTTGCATTTAGAAATTAACTTAAAAAAACTTAAAATCATCTTTAATTGTACACTTTTTTGTTACCACTAATTTTGTCAAAAATCTTAAAATAGTAGAAAACTATGAACAAGGATGATGTTTTACAGAAAGTAAACGATTATTGCAGCGAGAAAAGCTACACAAGCGAGACTCTTACCGATGAGTTCAAGTCACAATTTTCCGATTTCTTTGTCAAACGACACCAAGATGCAGACATCAACGATGAAAGCATCATAAGTGAGTTGCAGTTCAATCTGAACACTGCGTTCAGCGCAACATCAAAAGGAATCACACAGAAAGCAAAGTCTTTCGAACAAAAGGAAAACGACTACAAGCGACAAATCGAGGAGTTAAAGAAAAAAGAGCCAAGCCAAGAACCAATTGTTCAACAAACCGAGTTGCCAGATGAAATCAAGCAGCAGCTGGAAGAGTTGGAATCATTCAAGAACGAACAAAAGAGAAATGAAAAGTTCAAAGAAGTATTGGCTTTGGCAAAGGATGGCGTTCGGCAAGACTTGCATAGCACACTTGAAAAGTATGCGCAAGATTTTCAAGTTTCGCTGGATGAGGACAGCAAGGAACAAGCTAAAAAGTTAACCGCAAAGTTCCAAGACATTTTTAAGGACAGTATTGGAAACATCAAACCGCTAGCACCAAGCGTCTCCATTAAACGTGATGAGGAGTTTCTTGCATCCATCCCAAAAGTGAAAATTTAATTTATTAATTTTTAATTACTATGGTTACAAATTTAGCGTATTTCTACGAAAGTTCAAAGAAAGTTCGTGGTGGCAAATTTGTTTGGGTGAAAGATAGTAATGGCGAAATGCGCGGCAACGTGCTTCTCGGTGGCACTATTCTTAATCCAAAGAAGGGATTTGACCACCTGTATGCCGCTCAACTTGTGCAATACACTCCAGGCAACGGATGTCTGATTTTCCGTTCTTTCCGTGTTGCACAAATTGCTTCTGGTTCTGCAACATCTTTCGCCATTGACGGAGATGGTTATAGCGATGTTCCAGAGGTTGGCATGTTGATTATGAAAGCGCCGACTGCGGCTAATGGGACAGGGCAATCTGCAAAAGTAACTTCTGTCGTGTACGACGAGACAAGAAATGTGTTCACTGTTCATGTTGACGTGAGCCTTTCGGTCAGTGTTAACGATATTATTGTTGAAGCCGCTGGCAATGCAGCTAGTGCTACTGCAACTGTGTTGGTTACCAACCCGAACACATTCATCGAAGCCGACCGCGACTTGCTGCCCACCGAGGGCTATGGTATTGAGAATGCTAATTATTCGATTTCTACGGTGTATAACAAGCAAGCTTGGATTGCACGAATGCAACCACTGCCTAACTATGTTCTTGCCAAGAATCGTTCTTACATTGATGGCATCTTTTGGATTTAACTTAAAAGAAAGGAGGAATTTTAATTATGGCTAATGCTTATAAATATCAATGGACTCCCGATGAGGCAATTGAGAAACTGTATCAGCGAGGGTTTGCCGAGGGAACGAATGCGGGCTTCTTGCAGACCTTGATTGACAATACAATTGAGATTGAATCGAACACGTTCTTTTGGCAAGAACATTTCACCGTAGAGGGAAATGAGTACGACATCGACATTGCCGATTTGAAGAAGAACCCCGCCTTCACAGTCCGTCAACGTGTAGCACGCACCGTGCCTATGGCTGATGCAATGGCACCTCTGTCGGAAACCGCACAACTCGACAATGAGGCTTGGGGTGAGAAGACTGGTTCTATCTACCAATATGGCAAGGGACTTTTCGAAACATCTATGTCGAAGCTTGAGCTGCAAGCACGACTGCAAGAAATGAATGTCAACGACCAGAACCTTGTTACTGGTTTCGTCCGTGGCGTTGCAGACCTTATCAAGACCCACAACTATCGCTTGTCGTATATGGCCGCACAGGTGCTTTCTACTGGTGGTGGTTATAGCAACCTTAACAGCAAGGGATTTAGTGGTGTGAATGCTGTTCAAAACGCTTATATTCCTAGTGCCAACAACAAGACCGCTGGTGCGCTCGCATGGTCAAATGCTAGTGCTAACATCCCAGAGCAGATGGCAAAGATTGAGGCTGACTTCAAGGCCGCAAACAATCTGCCAGATGACTTTGCGATGGAATGGGATATCCCCTACAACATCGTGACCACTGTGCTGCTCAAGAACAACGCATTCAAGGCTGCTGTGAACCGCTACATCCGCTTGTATGCACCCGACAAGGTTGTCATTGTTACTGCCAATGGTGCATCGACCGATATTGACACAATCACTATGGAGCAACTGGTTGAGTACAGCCGCAGCCCCATTTCGATTATTTCGCCTATCCGTGTCGTTAAGCAGTCGAGTACTGTACAGGACATCACCACTACTACCACCGTAAGTGGCTGGGCACAGAACAAGGTTGTTCTTCGTCCCCTTGGTATGGCTGGTGTTATCGTACACGCAAAGACGGCTGATGTTCAACTGATGCAAAGCGGCGAGGTGAACAATGGTATCCAATTCTCGCTTGCAAAAGTTCAGAACTTCTTGTATGTCATCAACAAGGTCACTCCGAATGGAATGCTTAAGTCGTACCACACCGATGTAATCGGCCGTTATGCACCCGTGCTGACCGAGTCGATGTATCACGTTGTTGTTGACATCACTCAAGCAGACTAGTAAACTAAATTGAGGATTTTCTGTGTAAAATAGTTGTAAGTTTTCATAATTTTGTTTTTATTGCAGCGACGATGACGGTATTAGAATGGCTTAAAGCATCAACAAGGTATTCCTTTGAGGAACAAAACTTTATGAAAATTGCTCTCGACCGAGAATGCAATCCAACCGATGATGTTTACGGTGCTAATGTCACCAAAAAACAAAGGGAACTGATGACCGCAGACATTATCTTTATGGCGGTGCTTCTTAGCCCTTCGAATACCGCTTCGTTGTCGCAATCCCACAACGGGTATCAAAAAACAATTGGTCAAGAACAAGACTTCTATCAATCGGAAAAGATTAAGTATGCCATTCGCATCTACAACACATATGAAGATGACAGGGCTGACATGCTTGAGCAACTTGCTGAATCGAAGAAAATCAAGTTCATCAAAATTCATGATGTGATATGATTCGTGGTGAAATCTATGAATATCCTTATAGCGGTACGATAAAACGTACAATTGAGGGCAGTGGCCGTGAACCCGATGTTGACATCATCGTCTACCAAGGTGTCATGGATGAACATATGGTAACGGATGAAGAAGGCAGAACACTACAAACTGCCTCTTACATCGTGTCTATTCCGCTGACCAAAGATGAAAATGAGGATTGGATTGTACCTCGAAAAGGTGACAAGATTACCATCACACGATATGGTGAAACATTTGATTTGACTGTAGACAACGCAGAACCATCACAACTTGGTGGGGTGAGCATTTATTCATCAAGAAATAGTTGGTAGCGACATGGGGAAATCTAGGGTAGTTGGTTTTAATCCGAAGCAGTTGGAACAACAATTGCTGCAAGGCTACATAACCGAACAAAGGAAACGGTTTGTTGACTATGCGCAAAGAACAATCCAGAGCATCGGCAATGAAATCAAATCCTATCATAGCCGACATAACATGGACAGGACTGGCAACTTGCTAGACAGTCTTTGTTGGGGAGTGTCCTACCAAGGCAAATTGTTGGATAGTGGCTTTTATCGCCCAGCGCAAGCACCTTGGGAATCGGGTCTTCATGAATGGTCTACTGCATCGTTCAAGGATAAATATGGTGATTATGCAGAGCGTGTGAATGCAGACGAACCAGTTAACGGCCACCAATTGGCGCAAGAATACATAGACAAGTACGGGAACAATCCGACAAAAGGCTGGAAAGTGTTCTTCGCAATTCTTGCACCATATTGGGGCTATTGGGAAAAAGGATTCACATTACGGGCTGGCATTGGGTCTGGTGGCAAAGAAAAGTTTATGAGATTTGCTGTTATGTCGCAATTCTATGACACAGTAAAAGCCGACCTAAAACCATCTAGGGTGCGATTTAATGTCAGCGTCGCCAAATTCGCAAGCAAATCACTGTATTCAAGAGCTAAAAAGAATTGGTATGGCTAAAATTAAAAACTATGTTCAACAAATCAAGAATTGACATATACGATTACTTGTACAACTTGTTCTACGATGTTGTCACAAAGAATGTGTATTCGATGAACGAGCCGCAAGAGTTGACAAAGTCTGATACGGAAGACGGTTTTATCGTGTTACATGTTGGGAACTTGAATGATGCGAGCGAATTTGTTGGAGAAACCTACGGATGGGTTCGTTGCTTTGTTGAAGCGTTTATCCCACCTATTACCCGAGGCCGTTTAGATTTTGGCAAGTACCAAGCTTTTGAAAGCGCAATTGATAGTGTCATTGACCAAGCGTCACAATCACAGCAAGGTCAATATATGATATCGCAAGATAGTGTTCTTTCAAGCGATGCTGATGAGGTGAGCAATGCGAACAACATCTACTTTACATTCATTAAATCCTTTATCGTGAATATTAACGAACAAGAATAAGCATTTTAAAAACGTTTTAAATTTCAATTGATATGGCAAAAAAGACAACCGTAAAAGCCGTCGCACTGCGATATGGTCAAGTTGGTGGTAATGCAACCACCCCATTGATGGGTGTTCTTAAGGGTCTTACCGTTGGTCAGGACGAACCCGACAGCACCGAGATTGAGGCCGAGTTTTTCGACACTCCGTTTGACATCTTCTACGATGGCAACCCTGTGACATTCAACTTTGAGTTGGCCAACTATGATTTAAGCGAGCTGCCTGCGCTGTTTGGTGGTTCTGTCATGGACGGTAAAGACACCTACGAGGGTGCGGCATCAGCGTTCACTACAGAACACTCTTGGCAACTTGAGTTCGGTCGTGGTAACTTCGCATTGTATCTGTACCGTGGTCTTACGGTCGGCACTTTGAAGAAGGACGAGGATGGCGCACTGAACTTCAGTGTGACAATCACCGCTCTCAACCACGAGGTTACAACTGGTGAAGGTGCCAGTGCTGTCACTACCGACCACATGTACAAGATTATCGGAACTAAGCCCGCATAAAATCTTTACTTATTCCGTTTTCGTAAACGTGGGGGTGCGTTGTGTGGGGTCATCCCATGTGACGCACCTTTCGTTTACGGGAACAAGACAAATAAACGTTTACGAAATATGAAAGACGATAAAAATCAAAGTGCTGAGAGTAACGACTTGAAAGACTTTCCGATAGACATTAAACGTGATATCATCGACATTATCAATGACACACCGTCATTGGTTCAACTTGGGGATAAGGAATACCGTGTCAAAGACATGCGTTTCTATTCTTTGAATCGCATCTGTAGGTTGGCTTTAGCGATGAAACAAGCCGATGAAAACCTAGATGATGACAACAAGGTAATCACGGCATTGTGTACAGACCTTGACGCAATGTGCGAGATAATGGCTATCATTTTGTGCAACCACCTATTCCAACCAGACAACATAAAGGACTATGAAGATGTTGACGAAACGTTGTCAAGAAATGACAAATGGATAAGGATAATGAAGATGAAAGTCATGAATAGCACGTTTGAGATAAATCAATGGTCTGCAATCATACTTGGTGCAATCAAAAGCATAGACTTGTCGGGTTTTTTTTTACTCAAAAAGTCGGTGAGTATGCTTACGGATTCTCTGCTGACTCGGAAGAAGAAATCGGAGGAGACAGCATCACAGTTTATGGAAGCACTATCATTGCAGACGCAGCCGACTTCATAAAGGCTTTCACGCAATACACGCTAGATGACTACCTCTATCGGTTAAGTGTGGCACAAATACAGTTCATGGCAGTAGACAATACACACACGAAATATCTGCATGGCCGTGACAAGAAAGCGTGGAATGCATACAAGGACGCACTGGACGCACAGAACAAATTGGACAATTTCCTTAGTGGGTTCAACATACCCGAATTGAAAGAAGGGGAAGAATATGAAGTACCGACCAAGGGGAATAGGAAAAAGAGAAAACAATGAACTTAAAATATACGATATATGGCAAATAATCCAACCGTCATAGCCGCTACACTTGATGACAGCGAATTAAAAAAATCAATTCAGCAACTTGTCAACAATGTGACTACAGCGACAGACAAGATTAAGAAAAGTTTTGACGATACAGTCACACATATACGACAATCCTTTAGTTCGCTAAAAGATGTAAAAATTGACAAACTAGGCACTAGCGATACAACGAAACAACAACAGCTAAGACAAGCTGTAGAAAAAACAAAATCCTCTTTCGATGCACTAGCTGATGCAAAAACAAAAGCAATGAGCAGCAGTGCAAAAGATGCTACAGTGGACTTCATCTATGCCTATAGGGAAAGAGTAGAAAGTCTAAAAAAAGAACTTGCTACTCTCCAAAATATAAACTTAGCCACATTTAATAAACAATTCCAAGAACTCTCAGAGCCAATTAGGGTTCTAGAAACCGAGGTTTCAAAACTACAGAGCAAATTAAATGGGATTCCAGAAACAGACTTTTCTAAGCGTATTGGAGTAAGTCATCAAATAGAAGCATACAAACAACAAATCGATGAATTAAAAAGGAAGAGGGATGAATTTGCACGTTCCTTTTATGATTCCAGTACAGCTACACCATTTAATTCAACGACACGGAAAATAGCCGATATCAAAGGGGAAATTAAACAATCCAATGATTTGATTAATCAAATGGCATTGTCTCTATCTAATGCCGAAAAAGAGGAAAATAAACTCGCAGCAGGAGCAGCAAAGGTTGCCGCAGAATACGCCAAGATTACAAGCAAAAGCGACACAAGGAAAGCTTTTAGTCAAGCAATCTTGATGGATGATTCTACAATTGAATCAGCGACCGCAAAAGCAGAACGGCTGCGAAATATAATGAAGGAAGTTTACAATACTCCATTTGCTTCTGCGCAACAATACAAAGACTTACAAATGGCTCTGTCTTCTATAGAACAAAAGATACGAGATATGCGTTCTGGGAAAACAGGGGATATTGTATCCGATGAAGCTTCAAGAGTAAAAAAAGAAGCAATTGCAATAAAACAAAGTATTGATGAGCAAATTTCGAAAGAAAAAGAAAGGAAAGATGCCATCATGCAAACAGGAGCGGCAGCACAAGAGCAAGCCAGAAAAATAATGGAGGCTATGCATTGGCAACTCAGCAAAGAAGGCAGCGAGTCACCAGTTCTTGGGCTTAAACAATTGTCTGACGAAATTTCAAAAATGCGTCGTGCTTATTTTGAAATGTCTGATTCGCAAAAAGAGTCTCCTATCGGTCAAGCTCTAAAAAGAGATATAGACCTAGCTAATCAAGCACTTAATGCTGTCCAAAAATACAACAGAGGGTTAATGGGGCAAAACGTCGGTGGAGAGTCGTTAGATACGCTAAGAAATCGAATTTCTGGATTAAGGGCAGAATACGCAAGCCTAAGCGATGCTGAAACAAAGTCGGCAAGAGGCACAGAACTAATCAATAAGATACACAAAACAGAACAAGCAATTGATTCGCTACAAAAACGTATGGCACGGCCAACGTCTTTTGCCGAAGCAATGAAAATGCCAGAACAAACTCTAGACGAAATAACTAGAAAAGTCCAACAGCTTAATTCGTACAAAAGAGGAATTAACATTGCAGACCCAAAGAGCGCAGCGGAGATTCAACAAGTTGACGCAGAGATAAATAGGCTAAACAAAGATTTAACAAAATACATGTCTATGACTAAAAGTGTTGTTGAATCAAACAATGCATTAAATAGGTCGTGGAACTACATGAAGAATCGTCTTGCGTTCTACTTTACTGTTGGCGCAAGTACACAATTCGTCAAGAACCTAATCGATGTCCGCAGCCAGTACGAAATGACAGAGCGGTCACTTGGTATTCTTATCAATAGTGCAGAAAGAGGCACTCAGATATTTAACCAACTGAGCGACATGGCTCTTGTATCACCATATACGTTGATTGAACTATCGAACGCTGCAAAGCAACTTGTCGCATACGATGTCGCAGCAAAAGATGTTGTTGATACAACTAGACGGCTTGCGGATATGGCTGCTGCCGTTGGTATTCCTATGGAACGATTGACTTATGCGCTAGGTCAAATCAAGGCTTACGGGTATTTAAATAGCCGTGACGCAAGAATGTTTGCAAACGCTGGCATTCCACTTGTTAAACAATTATCCGAATACTATACGCAACTTGAAGGCCGTATGGTATCTATTGGTGATGTGTATTCAAGAATGAAAAAGAAAACCATCGAATATAACGATGTTATGTCCGTTATCAACAAGATGACTGATGAAGGTGGTAAATTCTTTGATTTCCAAGCCAAAATGGCCGAAACACTTAAAGTGCAATTAGCAAACCTAACGCTGGCATGGAATAATATGTTGAACTCTATAGGAAGTTCAAACCAAGGGATTCTAGTCGGTGGGATAAAAATGTTAAAGGAATTTTTCTTGCAATGGAAAAATATAGAACGGGCACTTTCTTCACTCGCTATCGGCTTTACGATATTTAAAACATTGCAACTTGCTGCGCTTGCCTTGGCAAAGAACGTCACTGCTATTAGGACTGGATTAGTTGGCATGAATGTTAATTTGTCGTATTCTGGTGTATTGGGCAGTAAACTAACAAACATCTTTAAAGGTGTTGGTGGGGCATTAAAAGGGTTATTTACCGCACAAAACGGGATTTTCTTGGTCATATTCGCTATTGTGGATATGGTCATGAAAATTAACCAAGCAAAAGAGGCAATAATAGAGCTTAACAATTCAATTCGTGACGGGGCAAAAGAAACCAAGAAATCACTAGACGAATTGTTGAGTTCTTACAGCCAGCTAGGTGCTTACACATTAACGACAGACCAAAAAACAGGCAGAGTTGCTTCCGCAACATATACAGGTTCGAAAGACCCAGACGAAATGCAAAAAACATGGACTGCAATTCGTGAAGAAATCGAAACATCAACTGCTTATGGTAAGGTTTTTATGGGGCAACTTGCTACCGAAACTGATTTAAGCAAAAGGTTGTCAAAAGCATTTGAAATAACTTCCAAATTGCGTGATGTCCGTGGCGCACTAGAAGATATAGATGAATCCGCCATAAAGGTACAACAAGACATGTCTGCTTGGTGGAATCTTTACGAAATGGACAAAGGACTCATCAATAGCCTAAAGGAGATAGCCAAACATAACTACGAGAACACAGCTTTTGAGATATTAAGGAAAGATGATGTTAGTAAGTACAACGACATATTCCAAGATATAAAAGACGCTGCCGACGAAACAGCAAAATCTATTTCCGATACGTTCTCAAACTTGAAATTCGACCCACAGCAAATGCGAGAGGGTTTTGAAGAAATATCGAACAAGATTTTTGAGGGCAAGGGGTTAGACCCAAAGACAGAGTTGCAAGGCCGCATAGAATTGGAAAAGGCATTTATCAGACAAAGAAAACAAATGTATATAGATGCGGCAAACGAACAGGCTCAGATTGGGAATCAAGCGCAAGCAGAGCAAATCCTCGCATCTTATAATACATGGATTAAGGGGTTCCAACAAAACCAAGTACTTGTGAATGGTTTCTATGATTGGTTGAAATCGCATCACGCAAGCGAATTGCAATCAATGTTTGGCAACATGACGCAGGATGAAATCAACCATATTAATTGGTCTGAACCAAGGTGGCAAGAATGGGCTAGAAAAAATGCTCTTGCGTTTTCTCAACAAATGGGTACGTCTTTTAACGACCTATGGAATTGGGTGAAATTAGCTAGCACATGGCAAGTGCGCATTGGTGTTGTTCTTGACACTACACAAGTCCAAAAGAGCGTTTTTGAAACCCTGTCCACAGCTGATACAAAAGCAAACGATTCATATCAGCGTATACAACGGTTAACAGCGGAAATCGACAGACTTCAAAAAAAGGCAAACAGGACAGCAGAAGAAAACAACAAACTAACAAAGGCTATTAACGAAAGAACGGTAGCGCAAAACGACTACAATAAAGCTGTAGCGGAAGGAGGAAAGTCAAGCAAAGAAGAAGCCGCAAGTCGGAAAGCAGAAAATGCAGCGAATAAGAGAGCCGCTGCTGCAAGACGGTCAGCCGCAAAGGCACAAAAACAAGCAGAATCCGAATTGCAGAAGGCTTTCAAGGATGAGCTTCAATTGATTGACAAGGTGCGCAGTCAATACAAGAAACTGACTGATGCTGGTGTGACTCATACCGTTGCATTAACAATGGTCACCAATCAATTCGGGAATTCCATTTCAAACATCAATAAAATCCTCGGAAAGAACGGATTGCCGCTGTTCGACATTTCTACTTTCTCTGGGACAGAAGACCCGAACAAGCTACTTGAATTGCTTAATAAGCAATTACGGGCAGCGAAAGCAGCAAAGAACGTCAAGCCAGTAGAAATCAAAGACCTTGAAATTAAAATCGGTGAAGTTACGGTTGATGCAAAAACGTACAACATGAAGAAAGTCACCGATGGTCTGAACAACGAACTTTCGAAAATCAAGGATGAATATGAACTTGCCGTAGAACTTGACGCAAATCCAGAACTTGGCAATTTCTTGGAGAACATGTTCGACTTTGACACGACCGCTTTCCCGAAGAGCATCGATGAATACATGTGGAACGTGCAAGATGCATTTGAAAAGGCAGTTGATGACATGAAACTTGATGAAAAAGGCAAGTTCTTTGACGTGTTCACAGCAAACGAAGACGATTGGAAGCAATGGGCTGAAAGTGTAGGAATGTCAGAGGAAGCACTAAAGGACTTCAGCGCAAAGTTCATCGAATCGAAAGGTGTTGCCGAAAAGTGGGCAAGGGATATAATCAAGCAAACGCAAGACCTTGAATACAAACTTGCGGACAACAACGGCAAGATTGCAATAGAAGAAGAAAAACTTGCGAACTTGCGCAAGCAATTGGCAAATGAAGTAAACGAGGAACAACGTCATTTGCTTGAATTGATGATTAAAGACCAAGAAAATGCTATTGACAAGTTAAAGCAAGAAATCCTTTCCACATTACCTACCTACAAGCGGTTGTTCGACAGTGTTGTTGAACACAGTGCAAGAATGACACGAAAACTTGCACAAAATTATAAGGATATGCTTGAACTTGCCGTCAAGAATGGCAAAAACAGCGATGGTAAATATGAAGTCACAGACCCAATCTCTGGACAAACTGCCGAATTGACTGAAAAGGAAATGAATGCTCAACTCGGCAAAGTCAATGGAAAGCTGCGTGAAACACAGACTTCGTTTGACAAAATCAAGGAAGCATTGACAAAGGGCGAGGATGAACTGATTGATTGGGTTAAGGCTGTTGAACTGATTGCCGACGAGGCACACAAGATTTCAGACGGCATTGGCGAAATAGCTAACATAGCAGATGCACTCGGCGCAGATGAAGATGTTACAGAGGTCATCAATGATATCGCAGCGAGCGTTGATGGTTTGGCAACCGCAGCACAGGGTGCGGCACAAATTGCCAACGGTGACATTATCGGTGGCACGGTCAATGTGATGAAAGGTCTGTGGTCAACTGTCAGTTCTTGGTTTGACAACAGCGACAAGAAAATCACCAAGAAAGTTGAAAAGTCGGAACGGGAGGTCAAGCGTCTTGAGAATGCATACAAAAACTTGGAATATGCCGTTGAGCATTCGATGGGAGCAGCAGAAACGCAAGCACGTCGGGCAGCAATCGCCAACAAGCAATTGCAACTGGTCGAGTTGGAAAGGCAGCTCACACTTGAAAAGTCAAGAAAGAAGAAGAACCAAGACCAAGACAAGATTCAAGAACTTGAGGGTGCAGTCATTGACGCAAAGAACGAATTGAAAGACCTTAAAGATGAGGTCATGAACACGTTACTTGGTAGCGACATCAAGTCGGCAGCAGAAGAGTTTGTTGATACTTGGGTTCAAGCTTGGAAAGAAGGGGAAACAACATTGGACGCCATCAACGAAAAGATGGACGATATGATTTTCAACCTAATCAAGAAGGCTGCAACATCAAAGATTGTTGGTTCGATACTGAAGCCACTATATGATGCCGTTGATTACTATTCTTCTTCCGCATCGGAAGGTGGTGTCGAATTTACCACAAACGAGATGAAAGCACTTGCCGATTTAAGTAAACAACTTGGCGTGGACATCAACACTGCACTTGGTGCATTCTACGGCAATCTGGAGAATCTTGACGTAATCAGCAAGGACATCAAGAACAGCGAGTTGTCAGCCTTGCAACAGGGCATACAGGGGATTACGGAGGATACCGCTGGTGCATTAGAGGCGATAACAAATGGAATTAGCCAACAAGTGTACTTACACAGCGACCTGTTGACACAAATCCGTGATGCGGTCGTTGCTATGGATGGCGACATCCAACTATCAACACAGGCTCAAATGCTTTTGCAATTACAAAATAGCTATATTTTGATGCAATCTATGCATTCAATGATGAATGGTTGGACTATCCCCAGCGGTGCTGGTATTCGTGTTGAACTAATCAATTAAATGCAAAAAATCTTGCGCAAATTAAATTTTATAACTATATTTGTAAAGTGGATAGTCGGGGGTCATGTCCCGATGATAAGGGGCAAGTCTATCACCCCTTCCACTTTCCAATTGATAGACGCAAATAAAGATAGACATTATGGCAAAGAAAAAAGCATTGGAAACATTATTGAATGAGTTTAAACAAGTTCATGGCGATAGGTATGGTTATGAACTTTTAAATGACAATAATTACAAGAATAATAGAACAAAAGTTCCAGTTTTGTGTAAAGAACATGGCGTTTTTTATATAACACCAAGTCATCATATTAATGGTAGTGGGTGCTCAAAATGTGGTGCTAAATCCGCAGGATATAAATTAAGGAAGAAACAAGATGATTTTATATCACAAGCCTTAAAAAAGCATAACTGCAAATACAAATACGATAAAGTTGAATATATAAATTCATATACAAAAGTTTGCATCACATGTCCTATTCATGGAGATTTTTTTCAACTACCGTCACATCACTTGAATGGAATTGGATGCCCTAAATGCGGCGGGACATCAAAAAAAAGTTTGAAAACTTTTGTTGAACAAGCAAATATTGTACACAACCACAAATATGGATACGAGAAAACGATTTATGTAAATGATAGGACTAAAGTTATTATTACTTGTCCGATTCACGGTGATTTTTCTCAAACTCCAAATCAACACATTCAAGGGCACGGCTGCCCAATTTGCGGGCACAATCACAAATACACAACAGAAGAATTCATTGATTTGGCAAACAAAGTTCATAGCTTTAAATATAGATATAACAAGACAAAATACGTTAATTCTCATACTAAAGTGATAATAACTTGTCCTTTGCATGGGGATTTTACACAAGTGCCATATCACCATTTGTCTGGTTCTGGTTGCCCAATTTGTAAAAGCACATTGGGGGAAAATAAAATAACATATTTTCTGGAACAAGTAGGGGTAGATTTTATAGCACAATATAAAATACCAAACGAATATTTGTTTTGTAAGAACAAACGATTGTATGTTGATTTCTATTTGCCGGAATATAACACAATGATTGAGTTTAACGGTTCTCAACACTATATTCCAACAAAGTTTTTTTCCAACAAACGTGATTTTTGCGAGCAACAAGAACGTGACAATGCGGTTCGACAATATTGCAAAAATCACAAAATAAAGTTGATTGAGATACCATATACAGAATACGAGAATATAGAACAAATTTTAAATGAAAAATTAAAAATATGATGGATAAAGAAATGTTCAATTTCTACAAGAACGCATTGATGAACAACTTGTGTGACGAATACAAGGGTATGTGGCAAACGGCAAACACCGACAAAGAGAAACTTGTCAAACTTGCCATGATGCAGCAGTCTATACCATATGTGGCTACATATTGCTATAATGGGAACGGGCTGACTAAAGAGTATATCGAGACCGAATTCAAGGACTACATCAATGGGAAAAAGACATTGCAAGATTGCGACGGCATCAACGGTTACACATATGGCCTGTATGTCGGATATAGCGGTGATATAAACGTTTGTGACGATGTCTTGTCATTGATGTGGTGCAATGATACGCTAGCATCGGTTGACACGTCAAAATGCCCTATTATTTATGTCAACAACAAATCAACATGTTATCTTGCGGCAAATGGGTACAACACAATCCGTGTGTACCTGTTTGACGAGAGCGAAATCAACCTATCTGACATAGATGAGACGAGCGAGATTGTGATATACCGATACAGCGCAAACTGCCGTGTCGTGTTGGGAAAGTATTGTCTTGGCCGTGTTAAACAATTCAACAAAAAATTAGTATTATGAAAAATGAGTTAAAAGGAAAATATTACATCAAGAACAAACCGAACGGCACATATACTGACGTGACGGAATTGTTCGATGGAGTAAGAATCCTTACAATAAAAGGGTTCTTTGACCAAGGAGAAACGACAAATGTGTATAACGCACAATGGGTGAACAGCCAGACAGAGGATTTCATCATCCCAGACACTGACGAGAATAATGAGCCTGTTGTCGTGCGAAAGAACATGGACATAGAGATTACATTCATCGTCGGGCAAAGATACGCAAGCGAGACAATCGATGCAGCAAAGCGGCATGACCAGTTTATACGCTATCTGACAAACCGTGATGTGTGGATTCTGTCAAAGTACGCAAAGAAGAAAGTTCGGTGTATGAACCTTGAAAGCTACTCACCAACGGTCGCAAAACTTTGTCGAGGAGACAAGTCGTTCATGATGGGGACAATCAAGCTGCATATGCTTGAAATGCCAACAGACATGGGACAAGACGGAGACACGGAAGGATACGAAGACCCGACAACACCGATAGACGGATAAAAACAAAAGACCCCGCATCTGGATTTGATTCCTTTTGCGGGGTCACTGTCAAGGCTTATAAAACAGAAATCATTAAAATGTGTGTTTATCTAAGAAATGGATTTGTACATGCTATTTTCTGAAAATCTTTTTGTACCACGGCAGAGCCTTGTATGCTTTAAGTTCGGCATTCTGCTGTCGTAATTCATCAACAAGCAGTTTGCACGACTTGAGTTCGTTGTGCTTTTTCGTATATTCCTTGTTGCAGCGTTCTGCATCATCACTGAATGACTTTATTTGTGACTCGATTTGCTTCTCTCTGCGCTCGTGAATCTTGCAAATATCGTTCAGCTTCTTGTTCTTTTTCTGCTCCTCGGCAAGTTCATCCTCGACCGACTTGGCATGACCGACACTCTCGGCCAATTCACGCTTTAATGATTCGACCTGTGATTTTAACTCTTCGACCTCTTTCTGCAATTGCTCACATTGACACGGTTGTTGTTGTTGAATGTCTGTGACAACAGCAGCATCGGTTTTCTTCTTCTTTGTGGCAGTCTTTTTTGCCACCGTCTTTTTCTCTTCCATAATAAGTACTTATTTGTTTGTTGGTTAACCTAAAAATCATCACTGTTGTCAAAATTTGACAAGTCTGGCGTCTCCCCTTGTATCTCCATCATTTCGCTTGAAATCTTTTCTTGTTTGATTTCATTCAAAATGTTGCGTGTGTAGAAATGCTTGATGCACTCTCCGTTCACACAATAAGCATAGTCCTCGCTTGCCGACTGATATATCGTGCCCTTGACTATAACCAAGTCGTTGGGCTTGAAATTCAGCAAGTGCCTACGGCTAGACTTAGGGAAGAAAATATGCCACAAATCCATCTTCTCTCCATGTATCGCACCGTACTTGTCACGGCGACCGTTGATGTACTCACCAACAGTCAACCTTGTCTTGTCACCAAAGTTCATGGATGACTTGACATAACCTATCAATTCAAAGTTTGCCATATCCAAGTGCAAAGGTACAACTTTTATTCCAATAAATCCAAATAAAAAACGAAAAATTTAATTTAAGCCGTTTTAAGCGACTTTTTTCGTCAAGATGAATAACTAGTCATCCCGAAAGTTTGAAGCGACTACAGGTGCCTTAAAATGCGAAATTCGGCATCTAGGACACTTGTAGCGCACTGGCATTGTCATTGCTTGACCCACTTTTGTGAATCTGCGTCCCATTTCCACAACCCACGGCCATTGTTCATGCGAATCTCTGCGCCATCAGGTCGGTCGGCATCATCATAACCGTCAAAGATGCATGTCTCATCGAAGCCAGTAAACAACCAACAACCGAGATTGTCGTTCCAATGTATCTGACCATCCGTAGCTGGACGGTACTCAGTGTTGCCATCAGTCCTAGTCGGGTCATAAACAACACTCTTCCCATCAAACACCGCATCCATGAATACTCGGTCACGCAGATAACGTTCGAAGTCACGCTGGTACACTAGTTCCCTAGTCGAAACATAAGCACGAATGTGAGGCATGACCATTGAACGTTCAGCATCTGTCAACTTCGCCCACTGCTCACGAGACTTTTTCTTAGAACCCTTTCGGTTGTAAGCAACCCAACAACACTCAAAAAGTTCTTTTTCGCTTTCTTTTTTTTGTGAATTTTTTTCTTTATCTTTTTCTTCTTTCGTAATTTCTATGTCATCAAATAAACTACTACTAGTCTGGTTAGTTTGTTTATTTTTATCTATAATAATATATTTATTATTTGCATTATGCGCTTTTTCAACCGCATTCAGGTTTTCCGTATGCGGATTTTCCGTATATGGGTTTTCCATATGTGGGTTTTCTGAATTCGGAGTCTCGTAGAACTTGTAATCAGTGCCCTGTATGACACCACGACTATCACGAACAACGGAAACGACACAATAACCACAAGACTTTAACTCATCTATCGCACCATAAATCGCAGTCTTACCCTCACGGACAATAGACGAAATGCCATCTATCGTGAAGTCCCAATCTTCAGACAATGACATAACCAAAGATAACAAACCCTTGGCCTTCAAAGATAAACGACTGTCACGCAAAAATACATTGCAAATCGTGTTGTAATTCTGATTCTTGAAACGAATCAACCTGTTCTCTGTTTTTAACCTTGACATAATCACACAAAATCTAAAAAAATAGCCAACAGTACTGACGGGCTTCCACTCCCACGTTCCTGCTGGCCTAAATATTATTCAACCAATAGAATCAAAACAAACCGAAAACAAGAAATACAAACTAGCTAATAGTGGAAGACACTAGAATGATTTCAACACCACAAAAGTACGAACTTTAAACAATATATGCAAATATTTTTTACATAATTGCATTAAAACAGTTGAAACACAGTCATTTATACCGCACTTTTTATGCCAACTAAAGCAAATACACAAAATCAAAGAAAAATAAAAAACGATTTTGAGGGGCTTTTAAGCGATTCAAATACGCAAAATGAATAACTACACTACCAACAAGGCAAAGCACCAACAGAGCGCATTTATGAGCCAAATAACACTATCCAACAAATTAGATTGCACTTGACAATACACAACAACACACAACACAACAACAAAATCACAACAAGCTAATTATTATATTATATTTATATACACGAAGTTTTTCAAAAAAAAATTTTTCAAAAAAATTGGAGGATTTGCACCATGCAACTAGCGTCCGACTATCCCCCCACTACCCTGCAAGCTAAATCGTGCTAAAAACGGCAAAAAACGCAATTTTGGCGATTTATTTCGGCTAATTGTTCGTTTAAGATTCATAAACGACTGAATTTCAGATAAAAACGCCGTTAAACGTTATTTTTGTCGTAAAACATTCGTTTTTGCCCCAAAATAGCAAATTGTCGTTTTTTGACAATTTTCGCCACAATTATCATGATACAAATAATTTATAAATATGCTTTAATTGTCTACTACTATACTATTAACTTAATCAAATATACTTAAACTTAGAATTTAAGATAATATAAACGATTAATTAATAGTAAGTTTAGTTTATAACTATCTGTTAACCAGTAATAAAACAATTAATATTAATACAATTCTATATATACCTTATTAATAGAAAAAGGGAATTCACATTTGTTTACAAAGATAGCCTAAATGTTAATGTTATGTTAAAGTCATAAAATAATTTGTTTTACCCACGAAAAAAGCATTAACTTTGCAGTGTCAAAAGTTCACAAAGTGTACTTAGACAAAACTAGCACACTGGCTACTTAGTGCAAAGTAGTATTGACGGAAAACAATCCAAACCGATCAACCCGCTGCAATGCAGCAAAGAGTTCTCATTTCGGTGTTATACCTCATCGAAGCATAAAAGTCGGAGGCTGATTTTGGAGGCTGAAAAAGGTAGCGAACAAAGGGCCAGAGAAGGCCGTAAAAAAATCTAGGTTTTAGCCGTTTGCTGATAACGAAACGGTTAGGGAGAAAGAACCGCCTACAGGCAATAACCAGCGGAACCCGAGGAGTTTAAGAAAGAAACAACCGTCTATTTTTGGGAGCGATATAAACTTTTGGTGAAGAAAGTACAAATCGCATTTTGACCAAAAAGGAAACGAAGTATTTTTTGAATAAACCAGCCGTAAAACAATAGTGCAAATAGCATCATTGTAGGCGAATAAAGTCCGCAAAGTTCGAAAGAATTCGCGGCCTACTTTTGTAGTAGTTTGGTCTATTTGGCTGCATTTCCGGTCTAGCATCGTGCATTAAATTGCAAAAAATTGCAACCAAATGTTTAATTCAGCACATTCTAGCAATGTGCCGATAACATTGTAAAACGCAAAAGTAGTTAGTTAGAGTTAGCATTGAATAGGAGGCACGGCGGCCAAAAATAGGTCGAAAATATAGGGAGTAAATTGGTGGGCGACGGGCGAAAGTTCGGGCGGGTTCAAGTCCCGCACTCCTAACAAATTTTAATTCAAATTTTATTCACTAAATCGGTTCTCGATGACAGGCTTAAGCCGTGGAATCGTGGTATTATGAATAACGCAAAAGTATATGAGAGCACTAACAATGTGATGAATGACAAGAAGGTGCAGGCTGCACTAAAAGCTAGCGAGAAGGAGTTCACCAGCTTGTCGCAGGTTGTCAAGTTTTGCGGTATGGTGGCTGGCTGGAAAATTATGCAACCAGCATTCGAGGCCGTCGGGATTAAGACCCGTGAGGAGGTCGAGTTCAAGAATCTGCAAAAACGGTTGTCGGTTGCCGAGCTTGTTGACAAGAAGGGCAAAAAGCAAGGTTTCGGAATGATTGTCACTAAGACCAAAATGCGTGATGCCTACGCCTATGACGAGGACGGCACGAAGCTTCTCGACGAGAAGGGCCAGCCGATTAAGGTGAAAGTCCCGATGCGTGATGCAAACGGCAAACCCGAGAAGGAGTTCATCGTCCAAGCATGCAATACTTGGACTCCCGCGAAGTTGGTTCGTGCGCTTGCACAGGTTGAAGCTATGAAGGCAAAGTAAGCCGTTACTCGACCGAGCGAGTATAAATTAGGCATTAGGCTCGTGCGTCTCCACACCCGATTAATAAAATAATTGGGTGTGGTGGGTTGTGTTTAACCAGAGCGGTTATCGTTGACAGGCATTGCCGAGGAAACGTGTGTAGTATGCAATTTAAAATCTTGAACTGGCTCAAAATGTGGGCTGAGCGTAACGGCGTTGTTGTCAAGGATTGGCAACAAGTTAGCGGAAGTCGGATGGATATTTGGTACATTCCGCAGGAAGAAGTCAATTTGTGGGGAGACTTTGCACCGACAAAATGTGTAAACGTAAAAATGTTTGCGGTATGAGCGACAAAATTATGGTCATGTGCATGGTGGCATTCGTGCTATCAATGTGCGCAATGTGCGGTGTGTTTATCTGCATTGATGCTGGCTTGGTAGACCGCAATAACGTTTGGGTGCAATTGGTAGGCATGAGCCCTGCAATTGTTTTTGCCCTATCGTTATGGGCGATTGAGATTGCCGAGCAAATCGAAAGAAAGAAAGCGAAATAAATATTCACATGGGCAAAATGCCCCGCAAGGTTTTCAGTGCCTAAGCGCAAGTGGAACTGTATTCTTATATGAAGGTAAAAAACACCAAGACTGGAGAAGTTGTAAACGTAAAAAACGTAAACATTGACAGCGACGGAACTCTTATTGCCGACGTGTGGGCACCAAAGAAAAGCGATAGATTTTTTGAAATCTATCCAATGATGGTGCGAACTGGCGAGAGGCGAGAAGTGGAATTTAAGGACACAACCGTAACATGCGATATCCTTGGGCTCGATGATGACTGGGAAGTAGATACAACCCGAAAACCTCGGAAGCCTAAGACGGAACCCAAGGAAGACAAGGAAGAGCCGAAGCGCGAGGCTAAGGACGAGCCCAAGACAGAACCAGTGCCACAGCCCGAACCACAGCCCAAGTCTGAGCCGAAGCCAGCTACATTCAATGTGAGTGGGCTCGAAGGTGGTCTTGCACAGGTTTTCGCTCCAGTGTTCCAAAATGTGGCCGAACAAATCGAAGCATCAATCCGTGCAAAGGTGGACGCAGAAATGTCCGACTTGAAGCGTGTTGCCGAAGAGAAGGCACGCTCGCTCAAAATTGAGTTGCCAGATGGGACGAAGACCAAGGTCGAAGGATTGACAATGGATGGCTTCGACGATATGGTGCGTGACCTCGCTGCTGGCTATGCGGTGTACATGTACGGCCCAGCTGGCACAGGCAAATCGCACACAGCAAAACAACTGGCTGATGCACTCGGTTTGCCATACTACGAACTCAACCAAGTTGAGTTCGCACACGAAGTCGCTGGCTATGGAGATGCTAGCGGAAAGTATGTGCCAACACCGCTTTACGAGGCGGTAACGAAGGGTGGGCTGTTGTTCTTCGACGAGTTCGATAGGAGCGCGCAAAGTGCGACAACCATCGTTAACACATTGTTGGCAAACCGCCGATTCACATTCCCTGTTGTGGGTAATGTTGAGGCACACCCGAACTTTAGGGTTGTTGCCGCAGGCAATACCACAATGACGGGTGCAAGTAACGAGTATGTTGCTGCAAACGTGATTGACGCAAGCAGCCGAGACCGTTTCATCTTCTACAAAACGTACTACGATGAGCGAATCGAATTGCCCGTGATGGCTGGAGGTGACAAAGAATTAGTCGATTTTATGCAGGACTTGCGGCAATCAATTGAGAAGTCGCACATTCAGCTTGTTGCATCGATGCGAGCAACCAAGTATCTGCACACACACGACAACAACAAGCGCACTGCACTTGAGCGTGGATTGTTCAAGGGCATGGATGCGGAAGATATCCGCGTTTTGTACAATAACCTTTCGAGCAAAGGTCTGGTAACAAGTTGGGCTGACGCAATGAACGGGCTTTGTTAACTTTGTTAAATCACAAACAAACCACGACAATGGACGTATTATTTCACAAGTTCGCCAACATGAGCGAATATCACAGATATCTTGAGAGTGGGAAAGTTCAACCAGCTTTCAAGAAAGAGTCATCGAGAAATGGTAGTAAAAGCTTTACTGGCACATCATCTTATAGTGCTGCCGATAAGCTTTATCTCTGGGGTGACGAAGAAACCGCGAAACGTCTTGATGGAAACTACTCAATCAAGACAATGATTCGAAAGTATGCGGCTACAAAACCTACCACAAAGAAATTTGTGAGTGTATGTGGCGCAGTTCCGCATGTGCCAAACTACATTGCGGGAATTCCAACCAACATGATTGCAATCAAGCGTGTTAAAGTTAAAGAGCGTGTTATGGACGTTTTCTTTAACATGTGTATCGATTGCACGGTTAGCACGGAAGAAATCATCACAACAACAATCGAATTGTTCAAGGCGATTATGTCGATAGAGTCTAATGGGACTCGAGTGAATCTATATGTCGGTGAAGCGGTTATTAATAAGTCATACGACCAAGTTGTCGGTATGGCAATTAAGATTAAAAACGCAACACAGCCGATAGACATCGTGAAGATGGTTTATCCGTTAGTTAATCCATCGATGCTTCGTCGGCATCACTTCCGTTGGATGGAAATCACAGCTAGAATAAAGGAAAATTTCAGCGACGGATATGGTCGTGTGAATGATAAAAAAACAATGCCGTATGTAAAAAAAGAGATGCGAAACTGTCATTGCGTAAGCTTTAATGAGATACGAAATATGACATGCGATAGCATCGTTCGCACAATTATTGATAACTAACATAAAAGTTGCGCACGACACGAACCAAGTGCATATCAATATGGAAAACTGCATCGAATATATAGGAAAGTTTGTCCGCATCATCAGCGGCAAGCACGAAGGCGAATATGCCTATGTTGAATCAGCCCACGATTGGGCTGGCGGTTCACTTGGTGTGATTAGCGGAAAGGAAAACGGTGACAGGTTTGAGTGTATGATTTCCCCTGACCGAGTAATGTTGTGTGAAACAGATGAAGACATGAGTCTTGCAAAAGACGCGGCCATTCTGTTCATCATTTTCGACAACAAGTCAAAGAAAGATTGGCTTGCTTTGCACCCGAAATTCGGGTACAAAGATAAGCTGATTGCGCTCATGGATAAGCGAATGAAAACGCTCAACGAACTTCTAAATTTAAAATAATAAATATGGACAAGAACTATAACATTCAATTTAACAGAAAGACCCGCCAAGAAATTCAATGGCGATATATTTTGAATGCCATCCAGATTGCGAATAAGGATGTGTCATTCCACTCGCACAAGGAAATGTGTGAATACATTATTTGTGAATACATTCTTGATGAATGGTGTTGGGATATCGAAACGACAGATGTTAAATTAAACGTAGATACATTTGCGGAATTTTTAAAGCAGAAGCCGCTCTACATTGCAATTCCGCACGACAGAAACACGATTGTGGAAGTCGGAAGGGCGTGGGGATATTGCAAGACAGAGAACTCAACAGAGCGATTCGTTGCCACATGGTATGAGCGAATCGCACAGAAGTTCATTCGGTTATGCAAAAAATTAAATGTAAAACTATGACAAAGAAAGATTTAATTGGGGCATTGCTTGTGTCGCATGGTGTCCTCAACAGCATATTCGGCAATGCGCTTGAGAGCGCAAGCGGAATTATAATTGCAACCATCTGCATTGTGGTTGGCTGCGTTATTCTTAATTTCGAAAGCGAAACAAAAATAAATACTAACAATTAAAAATCAAGTGTTATGCGTTACACAAAAAAGCAAGTAAAGGAAATTTTGGATTATGTCAATCGCAGGTTGGGTTCTAACTACTCAACAGATTATCATAGCGGATACGGAGGTTGGAACATGTACATCATCGACGAGGAACATGGTCACAGGCATTTGCGCGGCACGTTTGGTTTCGACTGCCGCAAGAGTACTAAGGAATTTGTTTCTTATTTACAAGGCATCATCTGCGCTATTGATGCACACAAAACGACATGGTAATATTAATAGTAATAAATAAAATAATATATTAAACAATATGAGCGTATTTCAAAAAATTGCATCTGCAAAGACGGATAACATCAACGAGTTTGGCTTTGACGTGTTTGCAGAGGTCTGTGTGGCCATTGCAAAGGTAGCGCAAACGATGTGTGAAGTTGATGAGAGTCCGCTAGACAAGTACGGGTTCGGCAGCGTGTTCTTCATGACCGACAAGTTTGGAGGTGTATACTGCAATTTCATTTTTGACGATGCGGAGCGAAGGGTGTATGACAGATATAAAAGCAAAGACCAAGTTGAAATCAGAACGTGGAGCGAACTAGCAAAACGAATCGGAGAACAAAAGCGACACATGGAGAGTGTCCGTGACCTAGATGGACTTGCAGATTTTATTAACTCTCAAAACGAAGATTAGCATGACGATAATTATCATATTTGGATTGCTTGGTGCAATCCTTAACGGAGACCTTTTAAAGATGGGCGGTCGTGGAATGAGAAAATAATCCTAGGCGGGTTCAAGTTGACCAGTGTAGTGGTAGTGGAAACCACACCCGCCACAATTAACTAACATTATTCACTTTTAAACTTTTTAGATTATGAAAAAGCAAGAGTTTATCCAGCGTGTTAAGGACATCAAGAACAACATCGAAATTGTACCCGAACCATTGAGAGCAGAAGAATTGAAACAACGTGGTTGCTTAAATCCGCTTGTGTATGGTGCTTGGTGCGAACACAACATGGAAATGAACTTGCGAGAGGATACAAAACGCAAGTTTACATTCACGAGCGACATGAGCATTGCCGAATGGTTCTTGCCGAAAGAGGGTATTGCTGCCACATACGACACAATCGAGCGAGAGTTAATTGATTGGTGCATGAATGACTACGAGGCATTTGCCGAATTGATTATTTCGGTCAACCTCAAGGCTTGGGAACACGCTGCACGAAACAACAAATCATGGAGTATATGGTACAGCGAAATGTACTATCGTATTAAAGATTTGTACTTCGACAACTTCACAGACAACGATGATGCAATTAACTACTATTTCGATTTCGTTGACTAAAACTGATTCAATATAACCAGTCGCTCACCGTGGGTTTGCTTGCGGCGAGCGACAATAAAACTTACAACTATGACAATCAAAACATTAGAATATCTCAACAATCTTTGGGATGAGGTGAACGCAAGAGTAAACGAGTTAATGGGCGACCACGATATGCAATTAGTTATGGAATTTAACGGTTCTGATTATTATTGGTTGGCAAGTCACGAAATCACTACTCGCAACGGAATACCAATTATGACATTTTGCTCAGAATGCAATGATATAACCTTGCCTTTGTGTTGCAAGGATTATAGGTTTGTTGATTGGCAAGATTTCAAGGAAAAAGTTTTCGACCTTGCTAGTGAGGATTACATACAACAAATTTATATCGAACATATTTAATCTTTAAAATTAAAACAACAATGGCTAATTTACAATACAGAATCGGTGGTTCACCTTATGTGTGGGTGGTGCAATGCGAATGCGGATGCGATGTGTTTTTTGATTTCAAAAACGCACTCGAGCGTTACAAAGATGAATTCAAGAAACTGCAACACGATAAAAATTGTGAACTTTGCATCAATGTTGCGGAAGGTGCGGAAAAGTTGTATTACGCAATTTTCAATAGAAAAAAATGGGATGGTGTTGAAAAGATTTACATTACACTAGATGATAAGACTATTATTGACGGGCGAAAATTGAAAGAATAATATGGACGATAACAAAATTAACTATTACGCAATCTATTTTGATGATTGCTTGTACGACACTGGTAGCTATGAATATTGTCAAGACTGTAAGGTTGAGATAAAGAAACAATGCCAAGATATGGGCATTAAGGTTACGGACGATGATTTTAGAATCGAAGTGAAAACATTATGAAATACGTTACATACTTGCGTGTATCAACGCAAAAACAAGGTCGGAGCGGTCTTGGACTCGAGGCTCAACGGAAGATGTGTGCCACGTTTATTGAACAACATAACGGTGAACTTGCAAAAGAGTTTGTCGATGTAGAAAGCGGGACACATCGTAACCGCAAAGGATTGTGGTCTGCTATTGATTATTGCAAGTCCAACAATATGCCGTTGGTTATTGCTAAACTTGACCGCCTTGCCCGCGATGTCGAGTTCACATTTAAAGTGATTAACACAGGCATTGACATTCATTTCACAGATATGCCTGCCGTCAATACTATGATTCTCGGTGTGTTTGCGGCAGTCGCACAATATGAAAGAGAATTGACTAGCGATAGAACAAAGAAGGCACTTGCAGTTAAGAAGTCGCAAGGTGTGAAACTTGGTGCTGCTAGTGATAATTACAAAATCACAAAGGAAAAGGCACAAGAACGAGGGCGAAAAGCTGGTTCTACAAGAACGCAGCATGCATTGGAAAATCGTGACACAGTTGCGTTAATTC
>Ga0256407_10001001_pt1 | contig 62980 bp, 58 predicted proteins | sample RumenRJG_04DNA_FD_193489 | JGI IMG/M metagenome (GOLD analysis project Ga0256407, IMG submission 193489) | Bovine rumen microbial communities from Lethbridge, Alberta, Canada - RJG_04 | ecosystem: Host-associated > Mammals > Digestive system > Stomach > Rumen | place: Canada: Alberta... | reverse complement strand
AGGTATACGGATTGGATCCTGCCGAAGCACAGTAACAATAATCATTACAATAAAGTGGCTCCCGTCAGTCCGGACATGTGGCTCTCGCCCCACCGGACAGGCGGCTCCGCCGCGCGAGAATATTCAGCAGCCCGTATAAGCCGGTTAAACTTTGCCTCACACCTTGCATTGTACTGTTCCATGACGATCATGGAGAACCTCTCGTCAAAGCTTAGATCCTGCATTGCGGGAAGCTCCTGTTGCCTCTGGTATTCGAGCCGCATGGCATGTAGCCGCATCTCAGAGAGCTGTTCGTTGGTCTGATAGTCCATAGTGCGTTCCTCCTTTTCATTTCCATTCTCCAGTACGGAGATTTTCATGATGTGGAGTTGGAGTGTCCGCACTGGAACCATACGTTTCTGTCACGGAGTCCTGATTTTTTTTCAGGATATTCCCGACGGTTGTATATGTGACAGCATTGAGAGCGATCGCCTTTTTACAGGCTTTCTCAAGTCTGCTGTTACCATAGGTTTTGGCAAATCCTATGACTCCCATGCAGGACTTATACGCCTGCTCCTCGAAATCAGCTTTTTCGAGAAGGAGTGTTACCACCCGGTTTGTGTTCGGTCCGATGGAACTGGACCAGCTACGGTAGTATGCGCCATCTTTAGAGCGCATTTCAACGACGACCCTGTGGTTTGCCGGCACATGGGCAGGATCTGTTATGTAGCGCTTTCCGCTGAAAGCCCGCTGGTGGATGGCAATCCTCTCGCCATCATTGGTGTAAACCTCTACCCGCCTTGCATAGATATGTATGACCGCAGGCTGGTCATAGTACTGATAGGGCACTGAATAATAGAAACCATCGCATTCCACGTGGTAGTTATTCGGAACGCGCTTTATGAACTTCGTTATAAAGGCCTCGAAAGTATCCTTGGGCAGGGATCTTAAAGCCGGCTTGTCAAGTGACTCAAATACACTTTTGCGGCTGCCCTCACGATGCTTGAAGGGGCGCTCCGCAAGGTCGGACACACGGGTCCTTATATCGTGGTTGAGGGCTTCAAAGCTGAAGTATATCTTTCCCTTAAGCCATTCGATAAGCCAGGTTTCAAGCCAGCCCACGCCGGACTCTACGGCTGCTTTATCCTTTGGTTTAAGAATCCGGACCGGGATGATGGCGATGCCATAATGTCTTGCAAGTTCCCGATATGCGTGGTTGATTTCCGGGTTATAGAGATTCGTATGGATAACCGCAGTCTTACAGTTGTCGGGAACAAAGATCCGCGGGCACCCGCCATACCACTCAAGGGCATCTATATGCCCCTGGTTCCAGAACAGCTGTGTTTCATCCGGGAATGCCTCAACAAAGGGATATGAACCATCTCCGAGTGTCGTGACAAAGAAGTGGGCATCATGCTTCTCACCGGTGTTGCGGTCAACGACACAAGGAAGCGTATCGCCGATCTAGTCGATGAAAAGCTCCTTGCCGGGTTCTCGTTCCTGAGGGAGGACTACCTTTTTTCCGGTAGCCTTCTTCCAATCGACATATTTGGCGCAGAAGCGGCTGTAACTGTACCAATCGGGATTACTTGGACGGTATTCCTCTTCCCAGATGTACTGGAGATTAATCCGCTTGCTGGACTGTAGTTTCGAATGGATGCAATCCCAGTCAGGCTCATCCTTGACGGGTTTGCGCCCGAACGACTCAGGATAAATCAGTTCGTTGATCTTTTCCTGCGTCATAGAACTGGCATCGTCATAAGTGAGATTGCATTCCTTACAGCGCTTGAGGACTTCACCAACGGTAGTTTTTGAGCAGCCTACGCTGGTCGCGATATCTCGATAGGTGAACGCCCGCATCTCGCTGAGACGAAGGATTTCCGTAACTTTCATAAACTCTAAGCACCTCATAATTCGTACCTCCCAAAATATACTTGGTATATCTTAGGAGATTGGATTTTCAGATGCTAGCGTTCTGTCCGGATGTTATAAGAATGATGTCCGGATGTTGCAGAAACATTGTCCGGATATTTTAAGAATCCTGTCCGGGTATTATAGGAATCTTGTCCGGATGTTATAGGATTGCTGTCCGGGTGTTGCAAGAATCATCAGTCTGGTTTCTGTGATATTTCATCTGTTTTCTCCCAGAACATCGGTGGAGATTCTATTTCTTTGTTCCCATCATAATCCATATCCCAGGTAGTGTCTGCTTGTATCTTATAAAAGCACTGGAATAAAAGAAAAGTATTGTTGGGTGAAAGAAATTGATGTATAATAATTGTAAGAATATCTTACCAAAAGGAGGCAATCATATGGCACAATATTTATCAGATGTAACTGCATTGTCATCAAAGGGGCAGATTGTATTGCCTAAAGCGATTCGGGACTTTTTGAAGATTGATACCGGAGCCAAATTCATGGTTTTCAGTGATGGGGATAGTGTATTGCTTAAGCCGATTACTACCCCGGATCTGTCTGAGTTTAATAGTCTGATGGATGCAGCTGCGGACTGGGCGAAGCAGGTGGGGATGACCGAGGACGACATTACAGATGCAATTAAGACTGTACGCGCCAGGAGAAGAAGATGAAAATCGTAATAGATACAAATGTTATTGCCTCAGCTATCTTTTTTGGGGGTCGTCCCAAGGAACTGATAGAACACTTGGTATATCGCAGAGTTGACGCATATGCATCTACAGAGATTATAAGTGAATACCGGGAAACTATAGAGGAGCTAAGCGAGAGGTATCCCAATAGACCCAATAACATTCCGCTTACTGATATATTGTTTGCAATGAAGATGGTTGAGCCAACCACTCATGTTGATATATGTCGGGATCCGGATGACAATAAGTTTATTGATTGTGCCATAGACGGCGGATGTATCTATATTGTTAGCGGAGATAAGGATTTGCTTTCGTTAAAATCGTATGGAGATATTGAGATAGTTACGGTATCAGAGTTTTTGACGAAATATTTTTAAGAGGCATTCTTAATTTTTGCATGGAGATGGGTTATGACACCTCTGCTGATGTAAGCTTAACAGCCTCCTTACCAAAGATGCCAGCCTTAAGGTTAGACTCTACATAGTGTCTGCTTATAGCTAATAAAAATTGCGTTGAACCTTGAAAATACTGACCTTTTGTACAGCTTTTGGTATAAAGAGCGTGGAGAAGATCATTCACATTGTTGCCAGCATTAATGACGGAATGATTTATCTGATTACGGCATATATTCCAGATCCGGACAAATGGGAAGCTGGTTGGAAAATCAGGAAGGAGGAGCAGTCATGAAGTGCATGAAATGTGGTAAGGAAGCGTTTAAGAGTACGACGACCGAAGCGATTGAACTTGGTTTTGGCGTACTGGTTATTCGTAATATTCCCTGCTATAAATGTGTGGAATGCGATGATATCTTTTACACAGGAGATGTTGCCCAAAAGATTGAGGAGATTACGGAGCGTGTAAAGCAGTTTATCCAGGAAGTTACTGTTGTAGATTTTGAGAAGGCTGCATAAAAGAACCACCGACTGGGATCAAGTCCAAGCCGGTGGCAGGCGATCAGGCGGCGATTCGTCTGAGTGTCAGCTAGGGATGTTTTTTCTTCCCCGACTGAAACATGTGCTATATGGAAGCCAATGCATATGCAGCCGATATATAGGGCGAACCCATTCGTGACAGTCGAAGGCAACGGCAGAGGCCGTACAAATGCGTATATAAAGGGTTCTGGAATCGACGTTGGAGCCAATATTTTTCGGAGAGGGTTGTGCTTACCTTCGGATAACAAGATGACGCCGGAGCAGCAGGATAGGATTATTGAGATCATTCATAGGTGCTTCCTGTAATAATGGGAACATCGGCTGAATGTGTATCGGTCACCAAATAAGATGAAATCATGGCGGAAAGCAGTTCGGTGAAGAGGTAGAGACTATGCTGAGCATATATTATGGAGATATCGAATCTGAGAAATATATCTTTAATCCGGATGTCTTTTTTAACAACAGCTATGAAGAAGAATGGATTACAGACCCACTCTCTAAGCAAATGATTAAGAACATAGACGGGTCGGATGTTGTCGGGCCAAGATTGATTGACAGTCCTTTCTTAGGAGCCATCCCAACTGAGCGGCTTTCGGGTGGCGTAAAAACACTGATTCTGATGAAGTTTGATTCAGATCATATCTTTAATGCGTCAGCATGCGGAGACAATTGTGCTCCGTGGATATTAAGGATCGGGCAGGAGAAGAATTTGACAATTCGATTAGGCTATCTGATGAACTTTGGAAAAGAAAGTTTTGATATCGAAATCGTAAACCTGCATCGGATTGTGCACTCAATGAAAGAATTGAATGAAGCTGTGATGGATCATCATCTCCTGTGAAGAGGCATTGGCATGGTTGGGAAATATGAGATAGAAGTATATAACAATAAGGTCCATTACTTTCTTACGATAAAGCGAAACATCACGATTCTCCAGGGAGATAGCGCGACCGGAAAAACAGAGTTGATCCGCCTGATCCAGGAGCATGAAACAAACGGAACATCGTCAGGCATTACCCTGATTTGCGACGTGAAATGCACGGTGCTCACAGCGGTAGATTGGGAACTGAGACTGTCTTTCATGAACAGTCAAATCGTTTTTATAGATGAGACCGCAGGGTTTCTTCGCTCCCAGCGATTTGCGGAATTAGTCAAGGGTTCAGATAACTATTTTGTGATCGTATCGCGGGATGCGCTTAGCCAACTCCCCTATAGTGTAGATGAAATCTATGGACTCAGAAATGTTTCAGATACACATAAGTATAAAACTTATAAGCGAATCTACAATGAGATGTACAAGTTGTACCATCTTGATCCGCAGGGGACGAAAGATCCCGAAGTAATAATCACAGAGGATTCCAATTCCGGACATGAGTTTTTTGATACGTTGTATCACAGTCGATGCGTCTCTGCCCATGGAAAGAGCAATGTCTATGATAGCATCCGGGATGTACAAGACAAAACGATGTTAGCCATAGTAGACGGTGCTGCCTTTGGTTCAGAGATAGGGAAGGTTCTTCGTTATCTGGAAACGAGTAATGTGAACTGTACCCTGTATGCACCGGAGTCTTTCGAGTATCTGATTTTGAGTGCCGGACTTATAGATGTACCGAAGGGAATTCTGCAAGAGACATATTTGTACGCAGACAGTAAGGAGTTTATGAGCTGGGAGGAATATTACAGCTCGTATCTTGCAGATATAACCCGTAATACGGTTTATCAGTACAGCAAACAACGATTGGCAGAAGTGTATAAGACACAAGGTGCGGTCTCGAAGATCACAGCAGTTATGCCAGTGGCTATCCTGCCAAATAAGGATTCGAAATAAATCCGCTCAAAGAAGGGAGTTATCGGTTTGGCAAATTTTGCGGAAAGATTAAAAGAGCTCCGAATTGAACCTGAAATCCCGTAATTCTATACCAAGGTTTGATTACGCCGGAACATTCACTCCCATGAACTCATAGAGTTCACACTGTTTTTCTGTTATCTCAGACAGATGATGTGCCTTGCCAGGCTGCTGGTAGTACTCAATGGTATCCAACTCATCCAGCAATGACTGTATGGTGTAGTTGGTAAACAGGCCTTTTTCATCCATCTGTTTTTTGATATATGACACCATTTGGAGAGCCACAAACTGTACAAAGAGCTTGCCTTCAAAGTTTTCTTCGGAGGCGACTGACATACGGCGCATTGAAAGCCTCTCCTTGAGATTTCCAAAAAACCGTCCCCGTGGCACATTAAGGGCAAAGCGGCTTAAATCGGCAAAAAATTGCGTTGACAGCCGCCTAAAGTTTCGTTAACATGCGCTCTAAAGATGGCGCATACTACCGTAGTTGGTCCAGTTCCATCGTAAGCGCTTTATAAAATACCGGCTACACTAAACAGACTCTGCATGCTATCCTATCGGATTACAGTTACAGTCGTTTGGTGTAGCCGTTTTTTTGGCTTTATGTATCTCAGGATCAGGTCATACTGAGTAGTCTTCCTCCTCGATTGACCCGGCGACTGAGATATGACATCTATCCTGTATAAAATCTGTTCACTGAAGCGCGTGCTGCTGAACACGATCCGGGACTTGGATGGTACGGTGGGTACGGCGTTTACAAGCCTGTCCCTTCCTGAAATCAGCGGTCCTCAGATGGCTCTTGCGGGGTGGTGCGGCTGGAGGAGTGACCAACAACCGCAGAATGACCATCAACGGTCTATCGGTGAATATCAATGGCTATGAGGCCAAGGATGACAACGATCTGGCGGACACCATCGTCCATCGGATCAATGACATGCTCAATGAGGATGACTCAGTGTGGGGCAAATAACTCCCCAGCCCCTCTCTTCACGAAAAATTCTCGCGTAAATACGCAAAAAAATTACGAGTATCAGTTGCTTTTACGAAAGAAATAGCTTATAATATTCTTGTCAAAAAATTGCGTATTTACGCAGAAATTTTTCGGGAGGACATGGTGATGGAGCTGGAACGAAAAGAGTACCTGCAAAAGCTAATTGCAAAGAAGGACAACGGAAGAGTAAAAATTGTGACTGGAATTCGTCGCTGCGGGAAATCATATCTGTTGTTCGAACTCTTCACAAAATATCTCTATGCACAAGGGGTTGAAGAAGATCAGATTATTGGGATTGCATTAGATGAGTTGCCCAATGCAAAGTACAGAGACCCATTTGAACTGGATAAATACATCCGCTCTCAGATTACAGATAAAACAAAGCGATACTACATTCTAATCGATGAGATTCAGTTTGTATCGGAGATTCAGAACCCCTATGTTAATGATCCTTCTGCAAAGATCAATTTCATTGATGTAGTTCTTGGACTGATGAAGATTAAAAATGCGGATGTCTATGTTACCGGAAGCAATTCAAAAATGCTATCGTCAGATATTCTGACACAGTTCCGGGATCGAGGAGACGAGATACGAGTCTATCCGCTTTCTTATGCAGAATTCTATGAAGCATATGAAGGTGATAAGTATGATGCCTGGATTGATTATTATACCTATGGAGGAATGCCGGTAACACTGACGCTTCGTTCACATGAACAAAAGAGTCAGTATTTAAGAGACCTATTTACAAGGACTTACCTGAAGGATGTAGTTGAAAGGCATTCTATCCAGAATGACACAGAAGTATTGGAAGATTTGCTGAATATCGTGGCATCTGCGATAGGGTCTTTGACAAATCCAACGAAGCTTTCCAATACTTTTGCAAGCGAGAAGCAAGTGAAGATTTCATCGGCGACGATCGACAAATATCTTGGATATTTCTCTGAGGCATTTCTCCTTTCTAAAGCGGAGAGATATGATGTGAAAGGGAAAAAATATATTAAGACCCCTGCAAAGTACTACTTTACTGATGTGGGTTTGCGAAACGCAAGACTTGGATTCCGCCAGCAGGAAGAGACTCATATCATGGAAAATGTGCTCTACTGTGACCTCGTGAGGAGAGGATTTGATGTCGATGTTGGAGTAGTAGAATATAATTTCAAAAAGGGAGACGGAAAAAGCGCCAGAGTTCAACTGGAAGTTGATTTTGTCGTCAATCGTGGAAATCAGCGTTACTACATTCAATCAGCATTATCGATTGCTGATCCTGAAAAACGGAAGCAGGAGATAAATTCATTAACCAAAATACCGGATTCATTCAGAAAAATTGTCGTCGTTGGAGATAGAATCAATCCTTGGAAGGATGAAAACGGTATCCTCTATATTGGAATAGAGCGCTTTTTGCTTGATGAGAATGCAATAGATATGTAAATAGTGTCTGCTTGTAACATATAAATTTGCCGAAAATGCCCTATTTTACCGGTACCCTAAATGTTGTCCACACGCTTTGCGGGCTGTATAGTTAGTGGCGAGTGTGTGATAGTGTGGTGCGTGCAGATAAGAGAATATAGAGTTTTTAATAGGGCAGTTACCTGTAAAGGAGATTTTCCATGGTAGGCTGTCCTTTTTTGCTTATCAGACCAATTGCGTATCCTTGTGGCTATTGATGTATTCATTCATCTGTGTTTGGAACTGGCGATCCCACCTTAGCCTGTGAGTTTCAACAAAAATTCATCAACAGTAATTTTAGTGACAATACTTTTTGCTTGAGATGAAAAATGTTTTAAAGCGCATATAATGATTTTTCTTGCGCTTTAGAATTGAATTTAAAGCGCAAAAGTGATAATATTATAAAAAAGTTTGAAAATGAGGTGTGATTATGCGAGAAATAGACCTTATCATAGATGAAAATGAAAGTCAGGTTGTCGAATGGAAAGAGTCATGGCAGGATAAATATCTCGAATGGATCTGTGGTTATGCCAATGCACAGGGTGGAACTCTTTATATTGGTATTGATGACAATGGTAACGTCCTTGGATTAGAAGAAAAGATTGTAAAAAAGTTGTTGGAGGATATTCCCAACAAGATTACTGCGGCCTTTGGTATGACATGTGACGTTAACCTTAGAACGAAAGATAAAAAGAAGTATATTCAAATCGAAGTAAAGAAATCAAAGCTTCCATTAAATCTGCACGGTAGATATTATTATCGAACCGGAAGTGTAAAAAAAGAAATTACCGGGTTTGAACTTACTGAATTCATTATAAAAAGTACGGGAACATCGTATGATGAAATGACATCTGATATTCCAAGAGAGAAGCTTACATTTGAGTCACTTAGGAAAAGATATCTGAAAGCAACGCGTCTTTCATTGGCGCTTGATGATGACCTTGTGAGCTTTAAACTTATGAAAGAAGACGGTCAAATGACTAATGCAGGAATTCTGTTCGCGGATCAGTGGAATATTCATCATTCAAGAATTTTTTGCACAAGGTGGAATGGTCTTGAAAAAGCCAATTCTACACAGGACGCACTTGATGATGCTGAATATACAGGTGGACTTATAGAGCTTTATGACAGTACTATGTCCTTTATTAAAAATAATACAAAAAAAGGATGGCGCAAAGACAATGATAAACGTGTGGAGTTACCTGACTATCCGGAAAGAGCTTTAGAAGAGGGATTGGTTAATGCTCTTATCCACAGAAGCTATCTTCAGACAGGAGCTCACAGCCAGGTAGATATTTATGATGATAGGATTGTCATCACTAATCCCGGAGGAATGTTTGATGGTTCAGAGGTTCAGTTGCTGGATATAAGACATGTACCGTCAAAATTACGAAATCCGATTCTTGCAGATGTTTTTGGAAGAATGCGGCTTATGGAGCGAAGGGGAAGTGGATTTAAGAAAATTCTTGACGCATATGAGGCAGAAGAACGATATAAGGAAGAACTAAAGCCTGTGTTTTATACGGATGGTTATAATTTTTTTCTTACGCTTTGGAATCTGAACTATGCTTATGATAAAGCGCAAATTAAAGCGCAAAATAAAGCGCAGAAAAGCCGGATGACTGACCGTGAATATATATTGCTGCTTCTTAAAGAAAATCCGTCATTAACACAGGTTGAGTTGTCAGAAATGATGGATAAGTCCAGAAGAACAGTGCAAATGTTGATGAAGGAATTGCTGGACGAGGGTGTGATAGAAAGAATCGGATCTAAGAAGAAAGGTTCATGGCTTGTGAAATAGTAGGGATGTGGATTTAGAAAATACTTAGTTTACGATGATTCATTTATTGATTGAATGCAGATGATCAGAGGAAAACCAGCCGGAAAAAGTTCACGGGGTGACTGATTGGGGAGTATGCGCGGGGAAATTCATCTTGAACTGTGTAATAGGGGGTGTTCTTTGTAAACCCCTTGTGATTTTCTGCCGGCAACATTAAGATAAGGGCTGAACGAGTATGCTTTGAGCGGCAGCATCAATGAACAATATGAGTGAGCCGGAGGTAAAAAACATGAAACGGTTTATGTATGAAACAAATGAGACCGAAAAATGGCAGCTTGTCTACGAGAGTCTTTCGGATGAGCTATCAAGAAAGATCTATCTCGACAGGTCTTTATACAGTCTCACATGTGACAGAGATTATCTCAAGGATATCATAAGAGACATGCCGCTTGGTATGGCGATAAGAAATGCGGCAAACGAGCGTTACAACAAAAAGCTTGCGCTGGTTGGGGCAGGAGAATGGGCGGAATACATCCTGAGATTTTTCCCGGAGATACATTGGGATTATGTTGCGGACAATTACAAGGCCGGAAAGACTTTCGGCGGGCTTGATATTATTACCCCAGGGGAATTGTATGAAAAAACCGCCGGGAGCGATGTGTCTGTTGTTATCTCGATTTTGGATGGATATGATGAGTTGATAAGTCAGCTGGTTGAACTCGGATTTCCGCTGGAAAGTATCACATCGGTCGGGGCGGTTGCGTGCAAGCATCAATACTTTGACCTTCCTGCGCTGAACCTTTCAGACAATGAGGTTTTTCTGGATGTCGGCGGGCTTGATGGTGCAACATCTCTGAGATTTTCTGATATTACAAATGGCAGGTACAGGCATATTTATTGCTTTGAACCCAATAGGGATTCGTATCAGAGGTGTCTCAAAAACACAGCTGGTCTTCATGATTTTTCATTATTCTCAAAAGGAGTTTCGGACAAAAACGGTATTGTAAAGATGTCCGGAAACGGGGGTGGAGCCAATATATTGAATCCTGAAGAGGGAGATAATATAGAGGTCATAAGGCTGGATGATGTTTGTGACGAGGCGACATATATAAAGATGGATATAGAGGGAGCAGAGATGAATGCTCTTTTGGGAGCAGAGCGGCTCATACGCCGGTGCAGGCCAAAGCTTGCAATTTCCGTATATCATCTCAGGACGGATATTTGGGAGATTCCCAAGACAGTTCTTTCCTGGCATCCGGATTACAGGCTGTTTTTCAGGGTGTATTCGTTAAAAGGGAATGATGTTGTGATGTACGCACTGTAAATGGTGACAAAGGCCCCGTCCCCATCGTCCCCGCTTATCCACGAAAAAGTGCAATGGATTCACATTTTTTCCGACGAAAAAATGTTGAGACGGACTTTCTTATTCAAAAAGGGAAAGATATAATCCCAATAGAAGTAAAAGCAGAAACAAACCTTAGATCGAAATCTTTGCGTGCTTATTATGACAAGTTTTCACCGGCATTGGCATATAGATTGTGAGCGGCCTATATCAAAATGGATATCGAGGGCGCGGAAATGGATGCGTTACTCGGAGCGGAACAATTAGTTAGTGACAGATCCCAATCAATGTGTGATTCCGTAAAAAACGGAGAAAGGGTTACTATGCAGCTTACAAAGCTCAAAAACGGGGTGTCTATCCCGACCATTGGACTCGGGGTATTTCGCTCAAGCGACGGTGAAGAGACTGAAAATGCTGTCCGATGGGCGCTTGAAGCAGGCTACAGGCATATCGATACTGCCACAGCCTACGGAAATGAGGGGAGCGTCGGGAAGGCCATAAAGGAGAGCGGCGTAAAGAGAGAGGATATCTTCATTACGACAAAGCTCAGAAATGACGACAATACAGCGGGACGGACAAGGGAAGCCTTTGAGGAGAGCCTGAGGTTCCTTGATACTGATTATGTGGACCTCTATCTCATCCACTGGCCGGTAGCCGGCTCAATAGAGGCGTGGAAGGAAATGGAAAAGCTCTATGACGAAGGGCTCATAAAGGCGATAGGCGTCAGCAATTTTCACAGGGCTCACCTTGAAAAGTTGGATACGTTCGCGAACTATGAGCCGGTGCTGGATCAGATCGAGTCCAATCCGTCCTTCAACAATCAGGAGCTGGTGGGATATCTTCAAGGAAGAGGTATCGTTGCCGAGGCCTGGAGCCCGCTCGGGGGCAAGCATAATGAGATAAGAGAAGACACCGCCCTTCAGAAGATAGCTGCAAAATACAAAAAAAGCCCGGTACAGGTCATTATCAGATGGATCATACAAAGAGGGATGGTAGTCCTTCCAAAGTCTGTTCACAAGGAGCGGATAGAAGCAAATCTTGACGTCTTCGATTTCGTGCTTGATGATGAGGATATGAAATCATTGTTTTCGCTCGACAAAAACGAGCGTGTCGGCTCAAATCCCGATGATAAGTTCGGCTTTTGAGCTTGTGTGACATGGATTATCTTTACGATATTACAAGGGATGCACATTGAGGAGGGAGACGAATTTGGACAAAACAGCATACACCTGTTTTTCAACGGATGTGATCCATGAAGGACATCTTAATATCATAAAAGAAGCAAAAAAATACGGGAAGGTGATTGTGGGCTGCCTCGGCGACAAGGCGTCGATCAGGCACAACCGGTTTCCGACGATCTCCGAAAAACAGAGGATGGAGCTTTATCGATCGATAGAGGGCGTGGATTCTGTCATTATGCAGCAGGACATGATGTATGATGATGTCATTGAAGAGCTTCATCCTGATTTTGTTGTGCACGGCGACAACTGGACGAGGGGCGTGGAGGCTGTAATACGAAGCCATGTGCAGGAGATAGTGTCGCAGTACGGCGGAGTAATAATCGATGTGCCCTACACCTACAATGATAAAGTCAGAAGAATAGAGCTTCAGCTGAGGGAAAGGCTCTCCATGCCCGAGTATAGGAGAAAGCGCCTTCGGCAGCTGATAGGATTGACTCCGACCGTAAAAGTCATGGAGGCGCATTCCGGCATTACCGGGCTTATCGTGGAAAAGACCGTTGTGGAGGATGACAAGGGCGGGCTCGATCAGTTTGACGCTATGTGGCTTTCGAGCCTATGTGACAGCACAGTGAAGGGCAAGCCCGATATAGAGCTTGTGGATATGACCTCGAGATTCCGGACGATCGAGGACATTACAGAGGTTACTACAAAGCCCATTATCTTTGACGGGGATACCGGCGGGATGACGGAGCATTTTGTCTATACCGTGAGGACGCTTGAGCGGCTGGGGGTTTCAGCGGTCATCATAGAGGACAAGAAGGGGCTCAAGCAAAACAGCCTCTTTGGGACGGAAGTTGAGCAGACACAGGCGACGATCGAGGAAATGAGCGCGAAGATCGCGGCGGGAAAAAAGGCGCAGCTGACGGACGACTTCATGATCATAGCCCGGATAGAGTCGCTGATCCTTGAAAAGGGCATGGATGACGCGCTTGAAAGGGCCGCTGCTTTTGTGAAAGCAGGAGCAGACGGGATAATGATCCACAGCCGGCGAAAGGAACCTGATGAGATACTTGAGTTCTGTGACAGATTCAGGGAGAGTGACAAAGCTACGCCCCTGGTCGTAGTACCAAGCAGCTTCAATTCCATCACGGAGTCAGAGCTGGCGGCGCATGGCGTGAACATCGTCATATATGCAAATCAGCTGACCCGCTCCGCTTTTCCTGCAATGAAGAAAACGGCTGAGGATATCTTGAAATATCACAGGGCAAAGGAAGTCGACGATCGGCTGATGCCGATAGATCAGATCATCACGCTTATCGACAAGATTTAGGAGTATTCAAGAGCCTTATGTATGCAGTGCTTTCTGACATTCACGGAAATCTATACGCGCTTGAAAGTGTCATAATGGATATGGAAAAGTATCCAGTCGATGGGATCATCCTCCTTGGTGACCTGATAGATTACGGGATGCAGTCAAATGAGGTCGTGCATTATATCAAAGAAAAGATGCAGGACAAAGTGATCTCAAATATTTGGGGAAATCATGAGCATGCGATACTGACTGATGATTTTTCACATTTTTCATCGCAGCGTGGCGTCGACAGTGCAAGGCATACGGCGGGGCAGTTGTCGGATGAGACACGGGATTATCTTGACCAAAAGCTGATCCATGAAGGATTGGCTGAATTTGAGTTAAAAGGAAAACACATACTTTCTGTCCATGCATCCCTGGAAGACCCTTATTGGAAAGCAATAGCGCCGGACAATGTGAGAGGCGACTACAGCAAATACGATCTCGTACTTTCGGGGCACTCGCACTTGAGCCATTTCTTTACGAAGTTCTATGATAGTGATGATCCAAAGCGAAGGAACAGACATGTTGTGCATTTTCTAAATCCCGGTTCGGTCGGCCAGCCCAGAGATCATGATCCAAACGCGAAGTACGCATTGATAGATATTGATACGGGGAGTGTGTTGTTTCGATCAGTTCCTTATGATATTGAAGCGGCAATGAGTTTGTTCGACGGCAGTGTGGATGATTTTTACAGAGAAAGACTGGAATTTGGAGTTTAAGCAAATATGAAGAGATTGTATGTGATCTCCGGTGTGACCGGGATGACGGGAAATGAGCTTGTCAGACAGATATTGGCAGGATCTGAAGGAGACTTTATTATCGGATTTGACAATTTCTTCGCCTCATCAATAGATACGGTGAAAGATTGTATTGATGATGAAAGATTTTTGTTTTTTCCGTTCGACCTCAACAAAAAAGAGGATATGGAGATCATTGAGTCCCGTGTCAGTGAGCAAAAGGCCTCTTTTGATGAGACAGTCTATATCAATTGCGCCGCTGTGGTCCACACGGAGCATTTTTATCATGTCTATGAGACCTATGAGACAAATGTAGTCGGGATGGATTCCTTCCTTTCGCAGGCGATCCGCGTCGGTGCCGGGAAATTCATCAATTGCTCAACATCCGAGATATATTCCATGAATTCATGGAATGAAAATGGAGGAGTGAAGGAGAGTGATTTCGTGACCATGGCTGTTGCCGAGCACAGCCAGAGGACTTCGTATGCCACAGGAAAGCTTTTGACTGAATTTTTCATGAAGGATGCTGTGGATGAAGGAAAAATAAAGGGCTGCAGCATACGGTTTGCAAATGTTTACAGCAAAAACGAGAGATTCCCGAAGCACATTATTCCTTTCATTTTCAACAGCCTGAAGGAAAACGGGAAGGTCGTTCTTCTTGAAAACAGCAAGATAAACAGAAGGACCTTTTTAAACAACTATGACAGCTGCAGCGCGGTCCTTGCATTGGTGAATTGCGATGAGGCACTTGACGGAACGATCTACAATGTCGCCACGGATGAAGAAGTCACGATCATTGAGCTTGTTCATATGATAGCGGAAAAGATGGGGATAAGTGCTCCTGTCATTGAATTTGAAGGCTACAGGGAGTCTGACCCCGCGAGGCGTCTTCTGTCTACTGAGAAAATAAGGAGGCGTACAGGGTGGGAGCCAAAGATCGATCTTGATACGGGCCTTAAAGAGTGCGTGGAGTCATATCTGAAATGAAAAGGATCGCGATAATCACCGTTGCCGGTATCTCCAGCCGGTTTAATAAAGGTATTGACGAAAAAGACAAAGTGCTCAAATGCCTGTATTCAGAGGGCGACGAAAAAGCCACCCTTCTTTATCATATGATAAAGAAGCTCAAGTACGCGGATCATATCATTGTTGTCGGTGGATATAAATTTGAGGATTTAAAAAAATACGTGGATTCCTCCATACCATCAGAACTCAGGTCAAAACTCAGACTCATATACAATGAGCATTTTGAAGATCTCTCATCCGGCTACAGCCTTTATCTTGGATTAAAGACAGTATTTGAAGAATTTGATGAGGCGGGTGATGTGCTGTTTGCTGAGGGGGACCTGGATATTGATGCGCCTTCCATGGACGCTGTAATAGCCAATAGCACATCTGTCCTTACATACAACCTTGAGCCAATCAAAGCAAACAAAGCGGTTGTGCTGTATGTTGGAGCGGACGGGCATTACCATTATGCATTTGACAGCTCGCACGGCCTTCTTTCAATCCCTTCACAGTTTTCTGCAATATACAATTCCGGACAGGTCTGGAAATTTAATGATATGAAGGCGCTCAAGGCGGCGAGTGAAGTATTTATAGAAAAAAACAGGGACGGGACGAATCTTTTTATCATTCAGGAATATTTAAACAATATCCCGATAGGTGATGTATCAGTGCTTCCCTTGAAATGTTGGGTGAATTGCAATACAAGGGATGATTACAGGCTCATAAGTTCAAGGTGGGAAAATGAAGACTCTTAAAGAGAGATTAGCGATCGTTGAGAAGCATATCAAAGAAAACAATATTATGATAATGATCATAGGCCTTGGGTCTGTAGGGACTTATCTTCTTGATTTTCTTGTATCAAAGAATGATCCGGCAATTCGGCTTGTGGTTGTCGGGCGAAACCGCGAAAAGATGGAATCGGATGTAAATATAGTGCGCGTTTCTGCGTTGATCCGTGAGCTTGACAAGAGTGAGATCATGATCGAGGGCGGAGTTGACTTGAATGACATCGGATCGATTCAGGGGGCCTTGGAAAAATACCATCCTGATTTCGTCGTAAATTCGAGCCGCGCTTATCCCGGGCTCAAATACGGGAGTATCAGCTGGTCAAATGTCAGAGCCTATGGGATATGGACGCCTCTTTCGATCAGATTTACAAAGAATATCATGGAAGCTTGTGAGGCGGCGGATACGGATGCGATCATTATCAATACATCATATTCAGATGCTGTGATACCCTGGCTGAAAAGCGCGGGGAAAGCCTATCCTGATTTTGGTTCCGGAAATCTCAATCATCTGGTGCCGAGGCTGAGATTTGCTGTTGCAGAGAAGCTTCAGGTTCCTGATTTTTGGAATGTGGATATTGCCTTTGCTGCCGGGCATTTCCATGACGTCTGCATAAGCAAGGAGGGGCAGACGGAAGGCGTTGAGCTCCCGCTGAAGATATATTACAGGGGAGAGGAGCAGACGGCTCTTGACAAAGACGAGATCATAAGTCACTGCAAGATCCCGATGCCTGTTGACCAGAAGCGCAATATGATGAACGCATCCAGTAATTACAGGATCATTGATGCGCTGATCACTTCAGTCAGGACCGGTGAAGCCCGGAGGATCTTCACTCCGGGTGTGTTTGGGAATATCGGCGGCTATCCCGTGATCATTGGATACAAAGACAATTCACTTGATGCGTGGATAGATGAATCGGTATTTTCTTTTGAAGAGATGAACAAGGCTGACCGCGCATCCATGTATCTTGACGGGATTGAGGATATTTCTGATGGGAAGCTGATCTACACGGACGAGCTGATCGAAAAAGCGCGTAAAGCCTTTGGCGTCACCCTGCCAAAGGAAGTGGCTTTTGCGGACATAGAAAAGGCTGCTGAATTTATCATCAATGAGATCATTATCCCTGAGACGGATAGAATGAAAGGACAGGATTAAGTGAGGATCGGGAAGCTTTTGAACATCATAGGATCGGATTTTTTTACAGGGGTGCCGGACAGCCAGTTGAAGGCTCTTTGCAATTTTTTGATGGACAGATACGGGATCGACCCGGATCACCATATCATTGCGGCAAATGAGGGGAATGCTGTCGGGATCGCGGCGGGCTACCATCTTGCGACCGGGAAAGTTCCGGTTGTTTATATGCAAAATTCCGGTGAGGGAAATATCATCAACCCGCTGGCGTCCCTGCTTAATGAAAAGGTGTACGCGATACCGGTCATTTTCATAATAGGCTGGCGCGGTGAACCGGGAGTACATGATGAACCGCAGCATATCTATCAGGGTGAGGTGACGCTGAAACTGCTTGATGATATGGGAGTTGAGTCTTTTGTCATCAGGAAAGAGACGACGGATGATGAAGTAGCTGCTGCGATGAAGGGATTTGAAAGCGATCTTTCTTCCGGAAGTTCAGTGGCTTTTGTGATCGCAAAGGATGCCCTGACAGACGCGCCAAAGGTGGAATACAGAAATGATAATACTATGAGCCGGGAGGAGATCATCCGGCATATAGTCGGGGCAGCAGGAGAGGATCCTATCATCAGTACTACGGGAAAGGCCTCGCGGGAACTGTTTGAGATCAGGGAGCAAAACAACCAGGGGCATAAATATGATTTTCTGACCGTTGGCTCCATGGGGCACAGTTCTTCGATCGCGCTCGGTGTTGCGTTGCACAGACCGGACAAAAGAATCTGGTGCATCGACGGAGACGGCGCAGCCCTCATGCATATGGGAGCATTGGCTTTGATCGGTTCAAACAGACCCAAGAACCTGATACATATAGTCATAAACAATGCTTCCCACGAGACTGTGGGCGGGATGCCTACTGTAGCGGGAAACATCGATCTCGTTGGGATAGCGCGCTCGTGCGGCTATCAAAATGCAGTGAGCGTGGATTCTTTTGAAGTTCTTGATGAAGCCTTAACGGCGGCTAAAGCCCGGAACGAGCTTTGCTTCATTGAGGTAAAGAGTGCCATAGGCGCGCGGAGCGATCTCGGAAGGCCTACGACCACAACCATAGAAAACAAGAAGGCTTTTATGGAATATCTGAGTTAAGGCAGTGCCACGGGTGTGCCAGGCAGTGCCACGGGGACGGTTCTTTTGTCACCAAAAAGGTGACAAAAGAACCGTCCCCGTGGCACTTTGTCACTTGTACTTCCCCACATGCGCCTTGATCGCGTTGAAGGTAGTATCGCTGATATAATGCTCAACGCGGCAGGCGTCATCCATGGCGGTCTTTTCATCGACACCGATGTCGATCAGGAGCCGGGACAGGACCTCGTGACGCTCGTATATGCGCTCTGCGATCGCAGTCCCGGCTTCTGTCAGCTTCAGGAAACCATTTTCATCCTTTATCAGGAGGCCGTCCTCCTTGAGAAGGCCGAGGGCACGGCTCACAGAGGGCTTTGAAAAGCCCATGTATTCTCCGACATCGATCGCGCGTACCTGCGATGATTTTTTTGAAAGAACATATATCGTCTTGAGATACATCTCACCGGATTCCTGTATTGCCATAACGACACCCCCGTTGAAAAAAACTTTACTTGATATCGTAAACGAAGACCTCGTGTATCTCTTCGGTATAGCCGTCGTAGAAGCCTTTCGGCATGCCGAGGATTATCCTTGCGCCGCGGTTGTACAAAAGCAGGAACTGGTTCTTTTCCTTGTCAAAGTTGAGACCTTCGATCTCGCCCTGTTTTGTCACATCCGTGAAAGCGCGCTCCTCCGTGACAGCCGCAGTTTTTTTGTCATCACTTACAGTGAGTCGGTACATGTGGTCAGGCTCGTCCTTGTCGGCGTCGCCGTCATCACAGGTGACGAAGAGGTACCCTTTGTTGTAGGCCACACCCTGAAGGTATTTTACCGGCGGCTTCATCTCAATCTTTCCTTTGTAGTCTCCGTTGTCGAGGTCGTACATATAGAGATAATTGCTCGATACATCATCGATCCAGGAGCACATATAAACAGTGCGGGAATCAGGGTCAACAGCTATTCCGGCGCACTCACGCTGTCCGGTGTCGTCCCGGAAGGGGAATACTCTTTTCAGTTCAAGGGTGTCGCCGTCGTAGACCGCGACCTGGATGTTCTTTCCCTCGCCGTCAACGAAATATTCAACGCCCAGATAGAGCTCGTTTTTGTAGACATCGATATCTCCGATATGATTGACTTCCTTCTCGTAGCCTTTGAAGGGGTCCTTGTTTTCGGAAACTATATTCCAGTTCCTGTCATATTTTGTAAGGGTTGTTGAGCCGCTCACCCAGTAGTAGTCCCCCTCCTGGGCGATCCCCTGACGTCCGTTCACCCGGTGGACGGATTCGAGCTTGTATTCATTTTTGACGGGCTGCTGCTGGTTTGCGTTGTTGCCGCAGGCGGTCAAAAAGACCATGAGGCCTGCCGCAAGTGCCATAAACAATTTCTTTTTCATTACATCACCATACCTTTCAAGAACTTTTTGTTTTCATACATAGCCTTGTCGGCGCATTCAAAAACCTCTTCGACCTTTTTGCTCTCCTTTCTGTCAAAGCGCGCCATTCCGCAGGCTATGACCACCTCGTCATTCGCCTTTGCCTTTTCGTTCCTGTCCCTGATCGATGCCATAAGAGTGTCTATATTATCATAATCATCGCCCTGGGGGATGACAGCAAATTCATCGCCCCCGACCCTGAATACGGGGCTCCTTTTGAAGGTGTCGCAGATGATGCGGCATGCGGCTCGTATCATCTCATCGCCTGCATTGTGTCCCTTTGTATCATTGATCTTCTTTAGATCATTTATATCGAGGATCACGATGGCAAAGCTTTGCGTATTGTTTTCAATTATGCTCCTGTCAAGCTTTTCCGCGGCTTCGAGGTAGGCGTATTTGTTTCTGATCCCGGTCAGGGCGTCGATATTTGCCTTCGTCGTCTCCTGGGCAAGGCGCTTCTCGTAAGCTTTCTCCTGCTTCACATAGGCGTCTATATTGGTGACGCCGACGATGAGCCTGTCGCCCTCATCTTCAGTTACCATAGTGGCTTTGAGTTGGACATAGTTCGGTTCCCCGTCAAGCATCATACGGTAGCTCATAGTGAAAAGGCCTTTTTCTTTGATCTCTTCAAGAACTCCTTTTTTGTTAAAGAGCGAGAGGAATTTGGAAAGGTCCTCCGGATAAATGGTCCGCGCTGCCTGCTCTTTTGCGCTCTTAAAGAAGTCTGTGCCCTCATTCGGGATGGAAAATTTCCTGTAGCTGTCGATGGTGATGTACTCCCTGTAGTACCCGGTTTCCGGGGTTATCACAAAGAGGCAGACGAAGTCCCCCGTGAGGGCGCTGATACGGGAGTACGCTGTCCGCTCTTCCTTGAGACGTTCTACGAGCTTTTGCTGTTTCTCGTACTCCGCCAGCATTTCGGCTGTCCGGACCGCATCCTGCGCCTCGGAAAGCCTGCTTTTCATGATACGGCTGCTCCTGTAGGAGTTTGCCAATACCAATATAGAGATAATGAAGAGACCAAGCGAGACCATTGTATATAGCGCGTTTGCTGACATTATCCTGTCGGCCTGCTTGTCCAGAAAGGCGTAGTGGTCTGCTTCGTTTTCGACTTCTGCAGTGGAGTAAAGATGAGTCCTGTCATGCTCATATATATTATGAAAAGCGGAGTTCGCGGCTTCTTCTGTAGCCCGTGATACCCACATCATGGAAGCAAAGATCATCAGGGCAAGCATGACACCCCATACCATGATCCTGGATTCCTGAGTCCGGTTTTTGGCTCTCGCGATCAGGATACTGAAATGCACAAGTCCCCATACTCCCCACAGGATGAAGAGGATATATGTCTCGGGTTCTATCTCGTGGAAGGGGAGAAGCCCGGGAACCAGAAGCAGAACAAAAAAGCCGATCATGAGGAAGATGCCGGCTACTCCGGTGATCTGTTCCGTCTTTTCCTTTTGTTCGCGGGCGCGCTTGAACACGCCATATGACATCAGCCCGTAGATAAGCATCGCCCCTATGGTCGCAAGATCGATGAGCCAGCCTACCGGGGTCCGTCCGAGAAAGGGGATGAACAAGGAAGCCAGAACAATGACAAGTACTGCCTTTCCCGGGATGCTGTGTTTGTTGAGGCGGCCCAGGCTTTTTGGAGCGTCATGATCCCTGCCCATTGCATAGAGGAGACGGGAGAGGGCCATCATGTTTCCGATGAGGCTCGTGAGTATCACGGCAAAGAGCGAGATCATAAGTATTGCGATCCCGAAATTACCAAGATAATACTGCGCCGCATAGAAAGCAGGCACAGCCTTGATACCGGTGAGATTTCCCATATCACTGATATAGGAAAGCCAGCTCGAGTATTCCGGAGGATAAGCAGATATTGAAAGGAGTGATGCGAAGATATAAAGGGCAGTAGTGACAAGTATGGATGAGATCAGGATGCTCTTTATCTTCTTTATTCTGAAGTTGTATTCCGCTGAAAAATGGGAGATGCATTCAAAGCCGATGAAAGCCCAGGGCGAGATCACTGCAATGCGGACGATCTGGCCGAAGGCGTTTGAATCTTCAATAAAGTACGGCTGATAGGAAAAACCATTGTCGTGACCTGCTATTATGATAAGGGCGCAGACAAAAAAGCCTATAGTGAAGGCAAGGGATGCTATTATCATTATCAGATTCGGGATTTTTGAACTTCGCGTAATGAGAAGTCCGATGAGCATCACTACGGCAACGCAGAGAAGTATCTCTCCAAACCAGACATCAGAGCCGAGGATCTCGTAGTGAAAGCCGAAGTGAAAGGTATTGCCCAAAAAGAAACGTGTGAAAAGGGGGATCGAGGCAACATTTGCCCAGAGTATCGATAAGTAGGTCAGGATGATAAACCATCCGGAAAGAAAGCCGAGATCATTTCCGCTGACCTTTTTTTCAAATGTATAGATGCCGCCCGCGTCCCGGCAGTTTTTTATCACATAGTGAAGGTTCCGGGCGACAATAAGAAACACACCCGTGCCCACGATCAGTCCAAGGATCATTCCGAGCGTGCCGGATTTCTGAAGGTAGGTGTTGCAGGTGACTATGAAGGAGCCCCAGCCTATACTGGTCCCGATCGAAAAGGCCCATATCCCAAGTGGCGAGAAGCTTTTCTTGAGTTCTTGTCCGCTTTCGTTCACACTCATCGGAATCCTCCCTTTTTTGCAATTCCGCTGATACTGAACAATGGGTCCGTCAGAGAGTGTAAATTCCATTATAGTTAAACATGTGATATTATTCAAATAAATTTAGGAAACGCTGATTAAAGCGTTTCCTTAAAGAAATACAGAAAGAGTTTTGAAGAATGAAAGAGATATCCACAAAGAAGGACAAGATCATATTGCTCATCATCGGAGCGGTTTTTTTTCTGATCGGTCTTTTTCTTGTGGTAAGGCTGGGCTCGTCCTTGCCCTTATCATGGCCGCAATGGCAGTATTCGTGATGATGTCGAATATTCTGTAAAAAAGAAACGGGAGGGATTATGACAGCGATACAGGATACTTATGAAGAGCGCTTCGCACACTGCTTCGGCTGCGGGGCGAAAAATGAAAAGGGGCTGCATCTCAAGTCTTATCCGACTGAGGAGGGCGATAAATGCATAATGGCCTTCACTCCGGATGAGCGCTTCACGGGAGGCATTCCCGGAAATCTTTACGGCGGGATGACGGCGATGGCCTTCGACTGCCACGGGACGGCTTCTGCCGCCTGGTTCTTTCACAGGAACAAGGGACTGACGCTTACTGATGGATCGCCCCTCAAGAGATTCATAACCGCGCGCCTTGAGATAGATTACAAAAAGCCCGTCCCGATGGGGGAGGAGGTCACTGTGACTGCTATTGCCGAAGAGATAGGAGAGAGAAAGGTAATAGTAAAGATGGAGCTTTCGGCAGCAGGAGAGATAAGGGCAATGGCAAAGATGGTCGCCGTTGCCGTAAAGGATAATATGTAAAACACGCTTTTTCTTGCATTTCCACAGCGCTTCTGATAAAATACTTCGGTCTTTGTGTGGAGACAGGAGAAAACTGTCTCGTTGCATAGGAGTTTTTTGAGGTAGCAAAGTGGCGAAATATATTGTAAAAAGGGTGATCTTCGCGATCATCACTATCCTTATCATCAGTCTTATTACATTTTTTGTAATGAATCTTGTTCCGGGAGGACCCTTCAACGGCGAGAAGGCAAAGTCCGAAGCTGTCCTTCAGGAGCTGAATGCCCGCTACAACCTCGACAAACCCGTTGTTCAGCAATATTTCATGTATATGGGAAAGCTCATCCAGGGTGACTGGGGAGTTTCCTTAAAGACAGGCCGTGAGATATGGCCTGATATAAGCGCGCGATTCGTGGTCTCGGCAAAGCTCGGAGGGGCGGCGATATTGCTGGCTCTCGGCTTCGGGATACTTCTCGGATCCATCGCAGCATTGAACCGCAACAAATGGCCCGACCGCGTCATCGTATTTTTCACAACTCTCGGTACATCAGTACCGTCCTTCATTCTGGCAACGATACTATTGTTGGTATTCTGCCTTATTCTAAGGTGGCTCCCGGTCTGGAACCCGGACAATCCAAATTACGTCTTGCCTGTCATAGCGCTGTCGGTCTATCCGATGGCGTATATAACCCGTCTAACGAAAACCTCGATGCTTGATGCTCTGTCCCAGGACTATGTGAGGACGGCACGGGCGAAGGGCGTTCCCCAGGGAAAGGTCATATTCGTACATGCCCTTCGAAATGCGCTGATCCCGGTAGTCACATATCTCGGACCCGAGGTTGCCTACATCATCACGGGTTCAATGGTCGTTGAAAATATCTTCACTATCGGAGGACTGGGCGGCGCTTTCGTTTCGTCAATCATAAACAGGGATTACACTATGATAATGGCGGTCACAATGTTCCTCGCCATCCTCATGGTATTTGCGAATCTGCTGACGGACATCGCCTACAAGGCGATCGATCCGAGGATCACGTTTGAATAAGGGAACCGGAGTATTTTGATGGAAGCAAACAAAGAAGATTTCAAGTACAAAAAACGCGCATTCCTCTCCGCCCAGATAGATCTCTCAAAGTTCAACAAAAATGATTTTGAGAAGGCTACGGAAGAGGAAAAGAAGCAGCAGGATGTAATGGGCGAGTCCAGGACCTTCTTCCAGGACGGCATGAGGCGGCTTCGCAAAAATCCGCTTGCCATGATGTCTATATTCATACTGCTTGCCATTGTCGTGATAATAATCGTCGCGCCGATGATCTGTCCATACAGCTATGACACTATTATCAGGGTTGACGGGAAGCGCGACAGGGGTGTTGTCAATCTCGGGATGATGCAGTACTCCGACATGGAGATCGAATATATGGAGAGGACGGGAGAGAAGCTTTTCCCTCATATCTTCGGAACGGATTCTCTTGGACGTGATTATTTCATCCGCTGCATATACGGAACCCGCGTTTCACTTTCCGTCGGTGTTGTGGCCGCTATCATGGTCCTCATCATCGGCGTTATCTATGGCTCGATTTCGGGGTACTTCGGCGGCAAGGCCGATATGATAATGATGCGGATAGTGGATGTCATATATTCGCTGCCGGATATGCTCCTTATCATTTTGCTTGCGGTGGTCTTGAATGAAAACCTGGGACCCTTGATCCAGGGGACTGTGTTTGAATCCCTAGGGTCCAATATGATAGCGATGTTCATTGTATTCGCGCTCCTTTACTGGGTCGGAATGGCAAGACTCATAAGGGGGCAGATACTTCAGATCAAGAAGGCGGAATTCGTCCTCGCGGCCCGCACCATCGGAACGCCCAACGGAAGGATACTCTGGAAGCACATCATTCCGAACTGCCTTTCCGTCATTATCATCACAACAGCGCTTCAGGTGCCTTCCGCAATCTTCACGGAGTCCTATCTTTCTTTCCTCGGACTCGGCGTGAGCGCGCCTATGACATCGCTTGGTTCTCTTGCGAACGCAGCCAGGGATTCCATGCAGTCCTACCCGCACAGACTAATTATTCCTGCGGTGATAATAGTCCTCATTGTCCTTGCCCTTAACCTTCTCGGCGACGGACTTCGCGACGCGTTCGATTCCAAACTCAATTGACGGAGATATAGATAATGTCAGATCTTGAAAGTTTGAAAAATATAAAAAAGCAGTCTGTGGGCGATGAGCCCGTAGTCCTTGATTCGGGAGTCGGTGAGAATACCATTCTCTCGGTGCAGGATCTTCATACCTCGTTTCGGACCGACAACGGAGAGGTCAGCGCGGTGAACGGGATCTCCTTCAATCTGGATCGCGGAAAGACACTCGGGATAGTCGGGGAGTCAGGCTCCGGAAAATCGGTGACTGCTTATTCAATAATGCAGATCCTCGCGGAGAACGGCTATGTGAAATCCGGAAAGATCCTGTACAACGGAGAAAATATCCTGGACTGGCCGGAAAAGAAGATCCGCAAATTCAGAGGAGAGAAGGTTTCCATTATCTTTCAGGATCCGATGACCTCACTTAATCCGGTCTTTTCGGTCGGGTATCAGCTTGTTGAGGCGGTAAGGCTGCACACCAACAAGACAAAGCAGGAGGCAAAGGAGAGAGCGATCGAGATGCTGAAGCTCGTCGGCGTCAATGATCCGATGCTTCGAATGAGAAAATATCCTCACGAGCTTTCCGGCGGTATGAGGCAGCGTGTCATGATAGCAATGGCGCTTTGCTGCGAGCCCGATATATTGATCGCAGATGAGCCCACGACAGCTCTTGATGTGACGATTCAGGCGCAGATACTCGAGCTCATGCAGGATCTTCAGAAGAAGATGGGGATGTCGATAATAATGGTCACCCATGACCTTGGCGTGATCGCGTCGATGTGCGATGAGATCATCGTAATGTACGGCGGGCGCGTCTGTGAGAGAGGGACGGCGGATGCCATATTCTACCGCCCGGCTCATGAATATACAAAAGGGCTTCTCCGCTCGATACCGAGGGCTGAGAATATGAATGAGAAGCTGGTCCCGATCGGCGGGACTCCCATCAACCTTCTCAATATGCCGAAGGGCTGCGCGTTCTGCCCCCGCTGTGAGAACGCGATGAAGATCTGTCTTGAAAAGCTGCCTGATGAATACAGGGTGGACGACGATCATCTCGCTGCCTGCTGGCTGAATGTAGCTGACCTCATGACGGGCTGAGCCGGTTTATGGGCCCGGACTAAAGGGATTTTGATCCCCTTAAAAAAAGGATTTTGCAATGGAAAACGAAAAGGTAAAGACAAAAGCGCAGAGCGGAAATCTCCTTGAGGTAGAGCATCTCAAGGAGTATTATCCTGTTTCCGTAGGAATGAAGAAGGTCCCGCTGAAGGCAGTTGAGGATGTTTCCTTCACCATCAAGCCGGGCGAGACTCTCGGGCTCGTGGGTGAGTCAGGCTGCGGGAAGACCACGGTGGGGCGCACCATCCTTCAGCTCTACAAGCCTACTGCCGGCCGGATAGTATTTGACGGGGATGTGCTCTTTGATTCCGAGAAAAAGATCAAGGTGGATATGCTCCCCTACAGGAAGCGCATGCAGATGGTGTTCCAGGATCCTTATTCATCGCTCGATCCCAGGATGACTGTCGAGGATATAATCGGTGAGCCTCTCGATGTGCACAAGCTCTACGCAAACAAGAAGGAGCGGCGCGAGAAGATATTGTCTTTGATGGAGCTTGTGGGACTTAACGCGGAGCACGCAATGCGTTACGCTCACGAATTCTCCGGCGGACAGAGACAGCGTATCGGAATAGCGAGAGCGCTTGCGGTAAGGCCCCAGTTCATAGTCTGCGACGAGGCTGTTTCCGCACTTGACGTTTCGATCCAGGCGCAGGTCATCAATATGTTTGAGGAGATACAGGAGAAGCTGGGCGTAGCCTATCTTTTCATAGCCCATGACCTCCTGGTCGTACATCATATTTCGGACAGGATAGCGGTCATGTATCTCGGAAGGATGATGGAGACAGCTGACGCGGATGAACTGAATGAAAATCCCATCCATCCCTATACACTCTCACTTCTTTCCGCAGTGCCGATTCCGGATCCGGAGACTGCGAGAAGGTCAAAGAGGATAGTACTCGAAGGTGATGTGCCTTCACCTCTCAAGATGCCCGTCGGCTGTCCCTTCAGAACCCGCTGCAAGTACGCGACAGAACAGTGCGCGAAGGAGATGCCCGAGCTCAAAGACAGAGGGAACGGTCATCTTGTAGCCTGCTGGAACAAGTGATAATGGCAGCATGAATCCGGTTAAATCCGCCTCTTCAGCGGTTTAACATATATGCAACAAAGGTTTTTTGAAGAAAAGAGGAATTGGAAAAATGATGAAGAAAAAGATCATCTCAGCGTTTCTCTGCGGCGCAATGGCACTTTCGCTTGTGGCCTGCGGAAACGCGAACGGTGGCAACGGCGGCAACAACAGTGCCAGCAATGCCGGCAACAACAGCTCATTGAGCGTTGATGCTTCAATCTCTGAGGATTGGAAGCAGTACGATGCGCTTATTGACAAGATCCGTACAGGCACGGATTTTGCGGCACGTGTTGACGAAATGCACAAGGCAGAGGATATCCTTATGTCCACCTTCGCTGTCATCCCGATCTATTATTACAATGATGTTTACATGAAGAAGCCTGATGTAACGGGTGACTACAATACCGTATACGGAATCAAGTACTTCAAGGGAATGACAAAGCAGGGAAGCGACACAATCAGGATCAATCTCGCGTCAGAGCCTGATTTTGTTGATCCCGCACTGAACAGCTCTGTTGACGGTGCCTGCCTTGTATCAAACCTTTTCTCAGGTCTTTACAAGTACAATGACAAGTCCGAGGTTGAGCCCGAGCTTGCTGAGGGAATGCCTTCAGTTTCTTCCGACGGAACAGTTTATACCGTAAAGCTCAAGAAATCCAAGTGGTCAGACGGCACAGACCTTACAGCAAAGGATTTCATCTATAGCTGGAACAGAGTAATTGATGAAAAGACTGCAGCTGATTATGCTTATCTCTTTGATATCGTAGCAAGGGATGCAGACGGAAAATTAAAGGCAGTTGCAAAGGATGATTATACTCTTGAGATCACACTTACAAATCCCTGCCCTTACTTTGACTCCCTCCTTGCTTTCCCTGTATTCTATCCTGTACCTCAGAAGTCAGTTGAGGCAGCAAATCCCGACGGAACTACTCCCGGAAAGTGGTGCCAGGAAGCAGGCTTCGTTTCAAACGGCGCTTATACGATGACAGAATGGAAGCACAATGAGTCCATTACCTTCAAGGCAAACCCCAATTACTGGGATGCTGCAAATGTAAAGACTCCGAACATCGTATTCATGCTTTCAGCTGATGATACGGCTATCTATGCAGCTTACAAGAACAACGACCTTGATTACATTGATTCAGTTCCCAATGATGAGATGGCAAACCTCAAGACATCAAAGGAATTCTACATCGATCCCAACCTTGGGACCTACTACGCTGCATTCAATGTAAAGTCTGATTTCTTCAAGGATATGACCTGGCAGCAGGCCTGCGACTTCCGTCACGCGATCTGCCTCCTCATCGACAGGCAGTATATCGTTGATACTGTAGGACAGTCCGGTCAGGAAGTTGCTGATTCCTACATCCCTACAGGAATGGCTGACGGTAACGGCGGCGTGTTCAAGACAGCTACAACAAGCTATTATGACGCTACAGAGCCCGATGTTGAGGGCGCTGTTGAGCTTCTTGAGAAGGCCGGCTACAAGATGACAAAGAATGCCGACGGAACATATACTCCCGACAAGCCCATAACACTTCCCTACATCCTGAACGACAGCTCAGCACACAAGGCTGTCGCAGAGTGCATCCAGAACGACCTTTCACAGGTCGGCATCAATATGACGATCTCTACCGAGGACTGGAACGTATTCCTTCAGGACAGGAAAGATGGTAACTACACCTTCGCAAGAGAAGGCTGGCTCGCTGATTACAACGACCCGATCAACATGCTTGAAATGTTCAGATCGGATTCAGGAAATAACGACCCGCAATTTGGAAGGTAATCCAGCAAAGTGAACGGAAGAAGGGCCGTGGGAATGCTCGCATTCCCACGGCCCTTTTTTCGTTCACTTTGGCCTGGCGACGAAGTCGCCCGGGATTAGTAACCAGCGAGCGGCTCCGCCGCGAGCCTGGTTACTAATCCTGGATTACCTTCCTAAAGCAGCACCGCTTTGTCACCCTGCAGCCCGAACTCCACCGGATCTGAAACCTCCGTTTTCGCCCTCCCATTCGTCAGTTCGGTTACTTTATTTACAAACATTTCTGAAGTCATCAATGAGATTTCCGGATCCGCCTCGTCAAGCGTCATTACCGACACCTTCACGTCCTCGGCAAAATCCGACGACATGACCGGTATCCCCTTGTCCCTGATGAGATACTCTATCTTCCCGTAATCCGTATAATCAAGACTCACGTTCACCTGCCTGCCCATCAGCACCCGCATCAACCCTGCGTCCTTACAGGCTTCCGCCGCCGCGGATGAATATGCCTCTGTGAGCCCTCCCGTCCCGAGCAGCACACCCCCGAAATAACGCGTTACCACTATCAGCGCGTTTGAAAGATGATTGTGCTTCATCACATCAAGTATCACCTTTCCTGCCGTGCCCTGCGGCTCGCCGTCATCCGAGAAGCGCTCTGTAAAAGGCTCTGATCCGGTTATGAATGCAAAGCAGTTGTGGCGGGCGTTGTAGTGCTCTTTTTTGATCTTTTCTATCTCAAAAAAAGCCTCTTTTTCATCACTTACGGAAAGAAGAACCGAGAGGAATCTTGATTTTTTCCGTACGACCTCGGCGCTGCCGGATTTTTCAACCCTGAATGATACAGACATTTCACAAACTCCGTTTTTTGTGTTAAAATCAATTATCTATGTCTTCAAACATTGTAACATATTGCAGAAAAGGATGATCAATGGATTTCAGTAAGGCTGCTGTGGAAAAAGAAAGAGCGCACCTTCGCTCAGGGAAGACAAGGGCAGGGAAGAAATTTTTCCTTACCTTTGTGAAGACTGCGCTCATTTTTCTCCTGATAGCTGCCGCGGCTGCTATAGCCGTTCTCTTCATGAGGGTGAAGAAGGTCATTGATGAGATCCCGGACATATCGACCATAGACATCACTCCTACAGGTTATCTTACGACCATATATGACAAGAACGGGAATGAGATACAGTCCCTTGCTTCTGCGGGGGCGAACCGCCAGTATGTTGAACTTTCCGAGATCCCGCTCGATCTGCAGCATGCCTTTGTCGCAATAGAGGACGAGAGGTTTTACAAGCACAACGGCATTGATATCAGGGGCATCATCAGGGCTGTGATCGCTGACATCGCAAGCGGTGATATGTCTCAGGGAGCCTCAACCATTACCCAGCAGCTTTTGAAAAACAATTATTTCACGGGCTGGATGAGCGAGAACACCCTGAAGGACAAGCTGAAGAGAAAGCTGCAGGAACAGTTTCTGGCACTCCAGCTTGAGAAAAAGGTTTCAAAGGCGGAGATACTTGAAAATTATCTGAATACGATCAATCTCGGGCAGAATACCCTTGGAGTTGAGGCAGCGTCGGAGCGCTATTTCAACAAGAGGGTTTCCGACCTGACTCTTTCGGAATGCGCCTGCATTGCCGGAATTACACAGAATCCTTCAAGGTACAATCCGATCACCCATCCGGATTACAACAATACAAGGAGAAAGTCCGTCCTCAAGCATATGTACGACCAGGGCTATATAAGTGCCGAGGACTATGAGGCTGCGGTGGCAGATGATGTTTATTCGAGGATCTTTGTCGTCAACAATTCGATAATCGCTTCATCGACCTCATATTTCGTTGATGCCCTGACTTCTCAGGTCATTAAAGACCTGAAGGAGCAGAGAGGCTACAGCGAGACTGAGGCCTACAGGATGCTTTATTCAGGCGGTCTTCGGATAGAATCGACACAGGATCCCGATATCCAGAAGGTTGTGGACGAGGAGATAAACAGGCTCGAAAATTACGCAAACGCTCCCGAGGTCTCGATCTCCTTCAGACTCACGATAGAAAAGCCTGACAAGACCTATAAGAATTACAGCGAGCAGACTATGCTTTCGTTCTATCAAAGCGAAGACCCCAATTACGACATCAATTATTCGAGCAGGGAAGAGGCTGCTGCCGCCTATGAGTATTACAAGTCACAGATAATGGGTGAAGGCGACAGGATACCTGATGCAGGCGAATCGGTCACCTATACGGTGCAGCCGCAGGCGGCATGTACCGTGATCGACCAGGCAACAGGCTATGTTCAGGCGATCTGCGGAGGGCGCGGGGACAAGACTGCCTCAAGGACACTCAACCGCGCGACCGATACCACAAGGCAGCCCGGTTCCTGCTTCAAGATACTTGCGGCCTTTGCGCCGGCTCTTGATGCAGGCGGGAAGACGCTTGCATCAGTGCAGGACGACTGCCCGACGACCTATACGAGCGGGGTCCCTCTTCGAAATTATAATGACAGATATCAGGGCTTCACGACAGTCAGGCAGGCCATTACTGAATCCATAAATGTTGTTACAGTGAAGACGCTTATGGAGATAGGCACGGGGCTTGGTTATCAATATGTCCAGAACTTCGGGATCACTACTCTCGAGAGCGGAGACAACAATCAGGCTCTTGCACTTGGCGGTATTTCAAAGGGCGTAAAGAATATCGAGCTTGCAGGAGCGTATGCGACGATCGCAAACGGAGGAACCTACAACCGCCCCATGCTCTATACCAGAGTTCTTTCAAGAACCGGCGAGGTGGTACTTGATGCTTCCTGGAACAATCAGAAACAGGTATTAAAGCCCACTACCGCATGGCTTCTCACGGATGCCATGAAGGACGTCATGCGCTACGGAACAGGAATCGGGGCAAATATTGAAAATATGCCTATTGCCGGAAAGTCCGGTACTACCACAAATGACAAGGATACTCTGTTTGCCGGCTATACCCCCTATTTCACCTGCGCTGTCTGGGGAGGTTATGACGACAATACGTCCCAGAGCGAGACTCAATATACAAAGGCTATTTTCAGAGGGATAATGCAGAGGATAAATGAAGGCCTTCCGGTAAAAGATTTTGACAGGCCAAGCGGAATAGTGGAGCTTTCGGTCTGCAAAAAATCCGGCAAGCTGCCCCTTGAAGGCATATGTGGAAATGATAACAGAGGAACTCAGGTATATACGGAATTCTTTGATGAGGATACCCTTCCCTACGACAGCTGCGACCATCATACAAAGGTTTCTATCTGCAGCGCCTCAAATCTTCCCGCCGGAGCGCACTGCCCGGCTGAGGATATAGAGCAGAGGGTATTTATTCTCGGAGCTGCCCCCGGAGGGGAGGATTACGAATATTCCATAACGCCGGAAGAACTGGCGAGGACCTGCAACATCCATACGGAGCCCCAGTCCGTTACGCCGCCGGTTCCTGTAGTTCCCGGAGGAGGCGGGAGCTCATCGAGCTCCGCGACCTCAGGGAGTTCTTCGGCTTCTCACACCTCAAACAGCATGTCGCCGTAGGAGGGCATCGGCCAGTATTCTTTGTCTACGAGCATTTCGAGTTTATCAACGGGGACACGCACGGCGTCTATTGCTGGTACTATCCTGTCCCGGCAGAAGACAGCCCTTTCCTTTGAATCAGACATTTTTTCTTCCGTGAGCCTCGCTTCTTCAAGGGTGTTCAAGGCAGCCTTTGTCTCTTTGAGAAGAGCGGAGGCCTCGGCGAGCATCCCTTCGGAAGTAGAGGTGTCCGCTGTGGGAAGAGCCTGTCGGATCTCATTTATATTTTCCGCAAGGACACTCAGATATTTGATGACGGAAGGAATGATCTGCTTTCTGATGATGTCCACCATCGCCCTTGCCTCTATGTTCAGTTTCTTCGCATATGTCTCGTATTCTATTTCCGCGCGGCTTCGAAGCTCTGATTCCGTAAAGACCCCGAATCTTTCAAAGACCTCGACACTGCTCTTTTCTGTAAGGGCGGGGATCGCGTCCACCATTGTAGCTATATTGGGAAGACCGCGTCTTTTCGCTTCCTCAACCCATTCGTCGGAATAGCCGTTCCCGTTGAAAACGATGCGTCGTGATTCAAGAGCCTGCTTCTTGATAAGGTCGTGTACGGCCATATCAAAATCGGGGGCTTTTTCAAGTATATCAGAGGCCTCGGCAAAGGCTTCCGCGACTATGGTATTGATGACTACATTTGGCTCGCCCGCTGAATCCTCGGAGCCGACAGAGCGGAATTCAAATTTGTTTCCGGTGAAAGCAAAGGGTGAGGTGCGGTTCCTGTCGGTCGCGTCCTTTCGAAATTCCGGGATCGCCGAAACTCCCGTCTCAAGCTTCTCACCCTTTCTGGAATGAGTAGCAGAGCCGGTTGCGATAAGCTGGTCAAGGACGTCCTGGAGCTGCTCACCGACATATACAGAGATAATGGAGGGCGGAGCCTCGAGACCTCCGAAACGCCTGTCATTCCCGACATTTGATGCGCTCTCTCTAAGAAGCGCACCGTGCCTGTCAACTGCCTTCAGCACACAGGTAAGTATGAGAAGGAATTGGAGATTCTGATGCGGAGTCTTTCCGGGATCCAGTAGATTGATGCCGTCATCGGTATTCAGAGACCAGTTGTTGTGCTTTCCTGAGCCATTGACACCCTCAAAGGGCTTTTCATGGAGCAGGCACTGAAGACCATGGCGATATGCCACCTTCTTCAGGGTCTCCATAATGAGCTGGTTGTGATCTACGGCTACATTGGCCTCCTCGAAGATAGGCGCAAGCTCGTGCTGTCCGGGCGCAGCCTCGTTGTGCTGAGTCTTTGCGGGAACACCGAGCTTCCAGAGACATTCGTTCACATCATGCATGAAGGCGCCGATGCGCTCCCTGATGCTCCCGAAATAATGGTCGTCCATTTCCTGACCCTTCGGAGGCATGGCTCCGATCACGGTCCGTCCTGTATAGACGAGGTCCTTCCTCGCAAGGAAGTTCTTTCTGTCTATGATGAAGTATTCCTGTTCAATTCCGACCGAGGGGACGACTTTTTTTGAAGTTGTATTTCCGAAGAGTCTGATGAGACGCAGGGCTTCTTTGTTGATAGCTTCCATAGATCTGAGGAGCGGGGTCTTTTGGTCAAGAGCCTCTCCGGTGTACGAACAGAAGGCTGTAGGAATGCAGAGGATGGGACCCACCGCATTTTCCTTGATGAAGGCCGGGGAAGTAGGATCCCATGCTGTATAGCCTCTCGCCTCAAAGGTCGCACGAAGCCCGCCGGAAGGAAAGCTTGACGCATCGGGCTCTGATTTGATCAGTTCTTTTCCCGAAAAACTCATCAGCACCCTTCCGTCAGGGAGGGGTGCTGAGATAAAGCTGTCATGCTTTTCGGCTGTCAGCCCGGTAAGGGGCTGAAACCAATGAGTATAATGAGTGCAGCCGTGTTCGATGGCCCATTCCTTCATTTCGTGGGCAACCACATCTGCGGTCTCAAGGTCGAGGTCATTTCCTTCTTTGATCGTTTCCTTCAGCTTCTGGTACACCTTCTTTGGAAGGCGTTCCTGCATCACATGGTCGTTGAAGACATTTGATCCGAAGATTTCTTCGACATTAATATTTTTCATTCAGGCCTTTCCGTTCGATCCGAACAGTTCGATCTTTTCCTTAACCTTTGCTTTGATAGCTTCTGCGCCGGGAGCAAGGAGCTTCCTCGGGTCAAAGCCCTTTCCTGCCTTGTCCTTTCCGGCTTCGATATATTCACGGGTAGCTGCAGCGAAGACGAGCTGGCACTCTGTATTGACATTGATCTTTGAAACGCCGAGGTCAATGGCTTTCTTTATCATATCATCAGGGATGCCCGTGCCGCCGTGAAGAACGAGGGGCATAGCGCCTACTTTTTCCTGGATCTTTGCGAGGACATCAAACTGAAGTCCCTTCCAGTTCTCAGGATATACACCGTGGATGTTTCCGATGCCGGCTGCGAGGAAGTCTATACCAAGATCAGCGATCCTCTTGCACTCATCAGGATCAGCGCACTCGCCCATTCCGATGACTCCGTCCTCTTCTCCGCCGATAGCTCCAACCTCTGCCTCGATGGACATTCCCATCTTGTGCGCGAGCTCGACGAGTTCTTTGGTCTTTTCGATATTTTCATCGATAGGAAGTGAGGAACCATCAAACATGATGGATGTGAAGCCTGCTTCAACGCACTTCTTACAGCCGTCATAGGTTCCGTGATCAAGATGAAGGGCAACGGGAACTGTAATGCCAAGGCTCTTGTCCATCGCCTTTACCATCTCGGCAACAACGAGAAAGCCTGCCATATATTTTCCTGCGCCCTCGGATACGCCGAGGATTACAGGTGACTTTTCTTCTTCAGCAGTGAGAAGGATCGACTTCGTCCACTCGAGATTGTTGATGTTGAAGTGACCTACTGCATAGTGTCCGGCCTTGGCCTTATCAAGCATTTCCTTTGCATTTACAAGCATTTCGTTTTCCTCCAATTCATATGTATGGGTTTGTAAGTGAAGACCGTTCACGGGGAACGACCACACCGATTATAATTAAAATAAGTAAAATCTGCAATCAAAAGCCGAAACTATCGTGAAAAATAACGAAGACAAGGCTTTTTGCGACAAATGCCGAAAATATCGCGTTTTTTAGGGGTTTCGGGCCGCCTTGCCTCGTGAAAATATACCCATAGCGGGCTTTCAGCCTTTGCATTTTCGTAAATACTTACAAAAATTGCCATATCTTGTGTTTTTGGCTTGAAAAGACGCAAGATGTCGTTTACAATTTCTTTGTCGCATGAAAAGTAGGTGCGACAAGGGCATTACAACATTGTAATTGAAAAAGGAGAGACGTATCATGAACAAAACAGAGTTCGTAGATGCAATCGCAAAGGAAACGGGCCTTACAAAGAAGGACGCTGCTGCAGCAGTTGATGCTTACAACGCTGTAGTTACGAAGGCTCTCAAGAAGAAGGACAAGGTTACGCTTGTAGGATTTGGTACTTTCGAAACCTCTAAGCGTGCAGCTCGTACGGGCCGCAACCCTCAGACCGGCAAGGAGATCAAGATCGCTGCTTCTGTAGCACCGAAGTTCAAGGCCGGCAAGGCTCTCAAGGAAGCTGTAAACGGCAAGAAGAAATAATTCAAAACCTTGATGATCAGGCGCTCCCGGGAACCCCGGGGGCGCTTTTTTTCTTGTCCTTGTGTACTTGAATGATTATAATGACAGTGGTTTTGTGTGTCTGATGATCCGGGTCATGAGGGAGAAAAAGAGTATATGAGAAATTCTGATTTCCACTCGCTGATAATATCTGCCGCGGACAAGCGTTTCCTTTCCGGAGACGCGACTACGCTGCAATATTTCTATGATGATCTGTTTGCTCCCATCACCTCATATATGGATGAAGAGAGCAGGAAGAGCTTTGAGAACGCAGTGAAAGAAAACTCCGGTGCCTGGTTCCCCGTCCGAATAGGGCGGGATGAGAAAAAGGCATTGTTCTATCTGAAGGTCACCGAGGTGAGCAGTGATGGTTTTATCAGGCTGATCATCACAAGGGTTGAAAATATCGTGCTCTCTCATCTGGGGCAGACACGCGTTCTTGAGGCCCACGAAGGAATGATCGGACTATGTGATGGCGTCTTCTTTGATTACGATCCCGACAAACTGAAGGTCACCTTCTACAATGCCTCAACCTCTATCTACGGAGAGGGCGTGAGGCCTGTGGATGAGATGGAAAGATCTATGACCGGGGCTGTTACGTCGGAGGAGGCAAAGGAACAGGTGAAGCGAGTCTTTGTGCATCTTCGCACAAAGAGCGCACACTTCATTGAGACAGTGGACAGCAACCTGATAAACGATAGCAAGAGTTTTCGAAAAACTGTCGTGGAGGGCGCGCTCATTACGTATTCCGACGGCAAGGAAGGGATCATAGGTACTATTCATTTCCAGAAGACAAGCTCCTCAAGGCAGAAGATCGGAACCAGCCTTGATCCCCTTACAGGCCTTCTGAACAAGGCTGACATTACCGAATACGCAGTGGAACTCATAGACGAGCGTAGACGTTCGGACACGGCCATCGCCATCGTGGATGTGGATTTTTTCAAAAAGGTGAATGACAGCTATGGTCACCAGTACGGAGATGAGGTATTGAGACGTACTGCCGCAGTCCTGAGAGATACTGTCGGTACTGACGGAAAGGTCGGAAGGATAGGCGGAGACGAATTTCTCATGATCCTTACGAACAATACCGGCGAACCCTCTCTGAGAGAGCTGTTTCGGACTATAAGGGGAAATATCGGCATACAGTTTCCTTCAATTGGCGGGGATTCTATGAACCCGCTGACTCTTTCAATCGGCTGCGCAGTGTATCCGACGGATGCTGAGAACTATGATGATCTGTTCATGCTTGCCGACTACTGCCTTTACTTAGCGAAGTATAAGGGGAGGAACAGATATGTGATCTATACTCCTGAAAAACATCCTGCTCTTGAAGAGGTAAGGACCCAGAAGGAGGCGGGAGGCCTCATGAGCTCCGGACGGGAGGTGCATCCCAGTGATGTGATAGTTTCTCTTGTTGACAGGGTGATGAGCGAAAGGCGGCCTTCTCCGGAGGATCTTCTCAGGGAATTTGCGACAGGCTTTGCCCTTGATGAAGTTACTATCCTTTGTGGAGATCCCATCAAGCAGAAATTCGCAGCAGGTGAGAACCAGCTTACGGATATGGCGCGGAAGAGGCTCAGGGATCTGTATCAGAAGAATATTAATGCCGAGGATTCACTTTCCAAAAACGAGTTTCTCGTGGTGAATCAGATAGAGAGCCTTCCGGCTTCGCACTCGGATTCTGTCAAGATATTGAGGGAAGTCGAAGTATTGTCATTTGTTGTCATAAGATTCAGGGATGTTGAACAAAAGCCCTGTTATCTTGCTTTTACGTCTGTCGGGAAGAAGGTTCAATGGAACCAGTCGCACTTCAAGTATTACAGGGTCTTCACGCATCTTCTCGAGATGTATTCTTTCTGAGGGATTTGTAGAGGGGAGCAATCTTTATGGACGGATTCCTTTCTATGAGTGATTATGTCCGCACCCAGATATCTCCGATAGGAGAGATCACGGTACTTACGATCTCACTTCTGATTTTTGTACTCATCTACCTGAGCAGAGTCATCAGGGAAGAGGGAGTTTCCCTTGTGAGACGGATGGTGATGATCTGCTTCTTTGCCTCCGTTATCCGGCTTGTTGAATACATAGTTATGAGCAGGGGTATTGGTGGGAACGCGCTGGTATATGCCCTGAGGTTCATCTATTATACCTTCATCCTGAGCGACATCTTCGTATATTCCACATATATCCAAAGGCTTATCTGGACCGGGGAGAGGGAGCGGAAAAGGGTTCTTTACTTTTCCGGGATCGCGGGGCTTGTCGCGATGGCGCTTGATATCATCTTTTCATTTCTCGGCATCAGCTTTTATCTGCTTCTGGACGGCAGTGTCAACGGAGTCGCGGGCAACACCCTTGTGGCTTATGTAATTCTCGTGTATATTGTCGTGATCGTGACAGTCTTCAAGGCCGGGAGGCGGATATCAAGAAGAGTGAGCGGAGGCGTCATTTCATCCGCGGTTCTTTCTTTGGCGCTGATAGTAGTGCAGAATCTCTTTCACAATCAGTACTGGCTGACTTTTGCAGTGCTGCTCTCGATCATATCGACTATCTTCATTTTCCATACGGGCTCCTATGACCATTTGAGCGGTGCCATGGTCCCGGAGATCCTGATTACCGAGCTTGATGAGGCGCTCTCAAAAGGGAAGAAGAAGCATATGATGGTCATCGCCATAAGGGATCTGAATGACCAGTTCAAAAATAATAAGGCGTTCGTGGATTCCTACAGGGGATTTCTGAACGATATCGTAAAGAACGGTCTGGTCTGCAGGATATGGGACGTGGGGATCGCGGTACTTTATGACGGACCGTTGGATGTGGACAGGCTGGATCCGGACAAGGTATGCAGGCGGCTTGATGGCCTGAATGTAGCCTACAAGATCATCTGCGTGGAGACAGACGAGCGGGTTGGAAAGGGTTCGGAGTATTTCGATATGCTGGTCGACGTCAGGAGAAGGATGCCTACCGGAAGCTTAAGGATAGTCGGAAACAAGGATTTTGAGCTTTATGCTACGAACAGATATATCATAACCGAGCTCATAGATATCTATTCAAAGCGGGATCTTCTTGATGAAAGAGTAATGATCTACTGCCAGCCCGTACTCAATATCAAGACCGGAAAATATGATACAGCCGAAGCCCTGATGCGGCTTTCGCTCGAAAAGACAGGAGTCGTCTATCCCGACCAGTTCATCCCTCTTGCCGAGGAATATCAGACCATCCATGTGATGACCCTCATTATCCTGAACAAGACCTGCAGATTCATCAGAAAGACCATAGATGACGGGCATGATATTCAGAGGATCTCGGTGAATTTCTCCATGCTGGATCTCAGGGAAGAGGCCTTCTGCAAGGACGTGCTTGATATCATTGAAGCAAACAATATCCCGCCGGAAAAGATCGCGATAGAGATCACGGAATCCCTTACAGCAAACGATCTTGAGGAGATCAAGCCGAAGATCATCATGCTTCATGAAAAAGGAATTACCTTCTATCTTGATGATTTCGGGACGGGCTATTCAAACTTTGACAGGATAATGGAGCTTCCCTTCCAGATCATCAAATTTGACAGGAGCCTCGTGCTTCAGTCCGCGAAGAGCAATGAGAGCAGATACATGGTGGGCTCCTTCGCAAAGATGTTCCGCCACCTTGATTACAATATCCTTTTCGAGGGCGTCGAGAACGAGGAGGATGAGAAGAACTGCAAGGAAATGGACGCGCAGTACCTGCAGGGCTACAAGTACTCAAAGCCCATACCGATCCACGAGTTCGAGAGGTTTATTTCTTAAGAGAGAACGATACGGCGGACCTCGCCCTGAAAATAGAGAGAGCCGAAGGAGCAGACTATTGTCTTGTGGTCTGCTCTTTTTATCGCAAGCTCAACGGCTTCCTCTACAGAGCTGCAGGGGATCGCAAAATCTGCCGCTGCTTTCTTTTGGTTCAGGAACGCTGCGAGTGCTTCGGCAGAAAGCGCCCTTTCATTTTCGGGGGTCACCGTGAAGAAGCACTTTGCAAGGGGAAGCATGATCTCATACATCTTTTCATAGTCCTTGTCCTTCAAGACACCTGTGATGAATATTATCTTCTTCCCGGGGAAATAAGCGCACAGGCTGTCGCAGAGCATCTTTGCGCCCTCGGCATTGTGACCTCCGTCGCTGAAGAAAATAGGGTCTCTTTTGAGGAGTTCAAAGCGGGCTTCCCATCTTGCGTCTTCTATTCCATGTATTACCGCTTCATCAGGGATAGAAAGGAGTTTCGCTGCAGAGACCGCCGTAGCCGCGTTCTTCAGCTGATAGGTCCCGAGGAGGGAGGTCTTGAGTGAGAGATCGTCTACAGAAAAACACTGTCCGGAAAGATCTCTTGAGATAAGTGCGGGCTCTGAAACTTCGTGAAATTCAGCGTTCCTGAGACGGGCTGCTTCCATGAAGACCGAAGTTACATCATCTTTTGACTGTTTCTGTACGAGGACGGGGCAGTTCTCTTTGATGATCCCCGCCTTTTCAGAGGCGATATCGCAAAGCGAATTACCAAGGAAAGCTGTGTGGTCGAAGCTTATTGAAGTGATGATCGAAAGAAGGGGGGCTTCGATGATATTTGTGGAATCAAGCCTTCCGCCCATTCCGGTTTCAAGTATCATGATGTCGCAGTCTTTTTTATAGAAATAGAGAAAGGCTGCTGCCGTCACTACCTCAAATTCCGTGGGGTGCGAAAAGCCGTCTTTTACCATTTCATCGCAAGCTGCTTTGACGGAGGAAAAGACCTCTGCTGCTTCTTCATCCGTGATCGGGACATTATCTATCCTTATCCTCTCGTTTTCTTTTCCGATGGCGGGAGAGGTGAAGAGCCCCGTCTTTTTTCCGGCTGCCATGAGGATGGAGGATAGATAAGCGCATACCGAGCCCTTTCCGTTGGTCCCTGCGACATGGATCGCGGGGATCTTTTCCTGTACATCTGAAAGGCGCTTCATAAGTTCCTTTATCCTTGAAAGTCCGAGCCTTGAGCCCAGAGCCTTTGTTTTGTCCATGAAAGAAAGCATTTCTTCTTTTGTCATTGGTCCACTTCTCCTTTAAAGTTTCCCGACAATTATACCTTTTTTGTGCTATAATAGGAAAGTTACTTTTATTACGGAAGAGAAAGAGTTTTTTTTATGAAAGAGCGGGTAAAGCGATTTATTCAACATCATTTTATGGCCTTCATAATGCTTACGGCAGGAGCTGTGATAGCGGCTTTTTCGGTTGAGGAATTCCTTGTTCCAAGTCAGATCTTCGACGGGGGCGTTACGGGTATCTCGATGATAGTCGGACATTTTGTGAATATCCCGCTCGGTGTGATCATTGTCGTCATCAATCTTCCCTTCATGATATTCGGGCTTGTAAAGCTCGGGAAGGGCTTTATAATCCGGGCAATTTACGCGATCGTTATTTTTTCAATTTTTACATCAGTATTTGAGCATCTTCAGAATGCCACCTATGACGAATTTCTCGGGACGATCTTCGGGGGCGTGATCCTCGGATTCGGAGTCGGGATGGTCTTCAGGGGAGGCGGTGTTCTCGACGGGACAGAGGTTGTCGCGACTTATCTTTCAAGAAAGACCTCGCTCTCGACAGCCCGTATCGTGCTTCTTATGAATATAGTGATCTATCTTGTGGCCGGCATAGTCTTTGGTCTTGACAGGGGTATGTATTCGCTCGTGATGTATTTCATTACCTCGCGCGTCATTGATATCGTCGAGATCGGGCGTGACAATACGAAATCCGTGATGATAGTGACGGACGACGGAAAAGCGATAGCAAAAATCATATACGAAAGGCTCGGGCGTACCGTCACCTTTTTGAAGGGCAAGGGGCTTGTCAGCCGTGAGGAGAAGGATGTGCTCTACTGCGTGATCACGAGAGCCGAGGTCTTCGAGCTTCGAAAGCTTCTTGAAGAGTTCCCGGGCAGCAGCTTTACCACCATATCCGAGGTCTCGGAGATTCTTGGAAATCATATCAAGTCAAGTTCCGAAAAGGAGAAATGATGTTCAGAGCGATTGTCTGCATATTATTCCTCTGCTTTCTCGTTGTACTGGTCCTTCCTGTCATGCTGATCGGCGCACTCACAGGCCTTTTCAGTAAGGAAAGTTCAAGGCGCTTCTACAGAGCTTTTGTAAGATGGGCGCTTAGAGTAATAGCAAAGATAAGCGGGGCGCGGCTTTCAGTGAGCGGGAATGAAGGTTTCAAGGACGGCGATTCATATCTCTTTGCGGGAAATCATCAGAGTTACTTTGACATCGTGCTTGCATACAGCTTTCTCCCGGAGCCCACTTATTTTGTCGTAAAGGATGAGTTCAAAAAGATACCCTTGCTCGGCTTTTTTGCAAAGCGTATAGGCTGCCTTTTCATCGACCGCGAGGATCCGAGAAAGGCTATGAAGACTATAGTGGAGGCTACGGAAATACTTGCTGAGAAGAGAGGCTCGGTCTTTATTTATCCCGAGGGAACAAGGAGCAGGGACGGGGCTGTTCATGAGTTTCATTCAGGTTCCTTCAAGGCAGCGCAAAAGAGCGGCGCTCCGGTGATCCCGGTCGCGGCAAAGGGCACGAGAGAGGTCTGGGAGGACCATCCGACGAAGCTCTATCCCGCAGATGTCAAGCTTTCCTTTCTTTCGCCCGTTCTTTACAGCGAGCTTTCCCCTGATGAGAAAAAGCATATCGGTGAACATGTGAGACAATTGGTTGAAGAGGCAAGACGATAATGAAAAAAGCAATGTCCGGCGAGACCGGAAGAAAATACATCAAGGTAAGAGGCGCGAGCGAACACAATCTCAAAGCCATAGATATCGATATACCGCGGGACAGCCTCGTGGTCCTTACCGGGCTTTCGGGCAGCGGGAAGTCATCACTTGCCTTTGATACCATATTCGCGGAAGGTCAGCGGCGTTATATGCAGAGTCTTTCCTCATATGCAAGGCAGTTCCTCGGCCAGATGGAAAAGCCCGATGTCGACTCCATAGAGGGCATGCCGCCTGCTATCTCGATCGACCAGAAATCCACCAACAGAAATCCCCGCTCGACGGTCGGAACGGTGACAGAGATATATGATTATTTCAGGCTTCTTTTTGCCAGGATAGGAATCCCTCATTGCCCGAACTGCGGTCGTGAGATAAAGAAGCAGTCCGTTGATGAGATGGTCGACATCATAATGGCGCTCCCCGAAAAGACGAAGTTCCAGGTCCTCTCACCTGTTGTCAGAGGCCGGAAAGGTGCGCAGGAGAAGCTTTTTCAAAGGGCAAAGAGATCGGGCTACGTTCGCGTCATAGTTGACGGAAATATGTATGAGCTTGAGGAGGAGATCAAGCTCGACAAGAATCAGAAGCACAATATCGAGATAGTGATAGACCGCCTTCAGGTGAAGGAGGGAATAGAACGCAGACTGACGGATTCAATAGAGAACGCGCTGAAGCTTTCAGAAGGTCTTCTCATAATCGATATTATCGGCGGTGAGAAGATGAATTTCTCCGAGAGCTTTTCATGTCCCGACTGCGGGATATCGATAGACGAGATAGAGCCGAGGAGCTTCTCCTTCAACAATCCCTTCGGTGCCTGCCCTGAATGCGCGGGGCTTGGCTATCATATGGAATTTGACGAGAGGCTCATGATACCGGATCCCTCGCTCTCGCTCAATGAAAATGCGATCCAGGTTCCGGGCTGGCAGTCATCCGCAAAGGAGAGCTCTTATTCTCATGCAGTGCTCCTGGCTCTTTCAAAGGCGTATAAATTCTCGCTCGACACACCTTATGAAAAGCTGCCGGAAAAGATCAGGAATATGTTGATCCACGGCTTCGACAAAGTTGTGAAGGTCCCTTACAAGGGGAAGTTCGGTGAGGGAGTATATGATGTCCAGTTCGAGGGATTGATAGAAAATTCGCGCAGGCGTTACAGGGAGACTGCTTCAGAGATTTCAAAGCAGGGGTATGAAGAATATATGGAGATCACGCCCTGTTCAAAGTGCCATGGAATGCGCCTTCGCCCGGAGGCTCTCGCAGTCACGGTAGCGGGCAAAAACATCCACGAGGTCACGATGATGCCGATAGAAAAGCTTCAGGTCTTTCTTGATGAGATGAAGCTTTCAGAGAGGGAGAAGTTCATAGGAAAGCTCATTCTCAGGGAGATCAGAGCCAGAGTGAAGTTCATGAATGATGTGGGGCTTAATTATCTTTCATTATCAAGGGCGACTGCGTCTCTTTCCGGAGGAGAAGCCCAGAGGATAAGGCTTGCGACACAGATAGGCTCGGGACTTGTGGGAGTAGCCTATATCCTTGATGAGCCCTCGATCGGCCTTCACCAAAGGGATAACGGAAAGCTCCTCTCATCCTTGAAGGGGCTTCGGGATCTCGGCAATACCGTGATAGTCGTTGAGCACGATGAGGAGACCATGAGGGAGGCCGATTTCATTGCAGACATCGGCCCCGGTGCCGGCGAGCACGGAGGGAAGGTGGTCTGCGCCGGGACTTGCGAGGACCTGATGAAGTGTAAGGAGTCGATCACCGGTCAATATCTTTCCGGAAAGCTTTCGGTTCCCGTACCGAAGAAGAGAAGGACACCGGAGGGCTTTCTCAAGATAAATGGCGCAAAAGAGCACAATCTCAAAAATATTGATGTCGAGATACCTCTCGGGGTGCTCACCTGCGTGACCGGAGTAAGCGGCAGCGGAAAGAGCTCTCTCATCAACGAGATACTTTACAAGACTCTTGCGAACAAGCTGAACCACGCTCACAAGATTGCGGGGCTTTGCGACAGGATAGACGGGATCTACAAGCTTGACAAGGTGATAGACATAGACCAGTCCCCGATAGGCCGTTCTCCGAGATCAAATCCGGCCACATACACGGGAGTCTTCGATCTCATAAGGGATCTCTTTGCTTCAACTACTGACGCAAAGGCGAGAGGCTACCAGAAAGGGCGTTTCAGCTTCAATGTGAAGGGCGGACGCTGTGAGAACTGTGCGGGCGATGGTATAGTGAAGATAGAGATGAACTTCCTTCCGGATGTATATGTTCCCTGCGAGGTCTGTCACGGCAAGAGGTTCAACCGGGAAACGCTTGAAGTGAAATACAAGGGAAAGTCCATCTTTGATGTCCTTGATATGACTGTGGAAGAGGCGCTTTCATTTTTCTCGGCAGTTCCCTCTGTCACGAGAAAGATACAGACGCTCTTTGATGTGGGACTCGGATATATCAAACTGGGACAGCCTGCAACGACACTCTCCGGCGGAGAGGCGCAGAGAGTGAAGCTTGCGACCGAACTTTCAAGAAGGGGAACGGGAAAGACTATTTATATCCTTGACGAGCCGACAACAGGCCTTCATTTCGAGGACGTGAGGAAGCTTGTGGAGATATTGAGACGCCTTTCCGATTCCGGAAATACCGTGGTAGTGATAGAGCACAACCTTGATGTCATAAAGTGCGCCGATCACATCATAGACCTGGGACCCGAGGGAGGCGACAGGGGCGGCGAGATCATAGCTGCGGGAACTCCGGAAAAGGTCGCAAAGAATAAGAAGAGCTTCACCGGAGCTTATCTCAAGGATCTTCTCTGATCAAAGAGCCCTCTTTGAATTCAGAAGGCAGAGAAGGTAAACTGCCACATTTGCAGCTACAGCTATTGTTATGGGAAGTATACCGATAGCGAGGAGTGTTGTAAGGATCAGTTTTACGACTATCGGAAGCGCTATGTTTGTTTTGACAAGGGTCATGCAGTTCTTTGAGGAAAGAAGAAGATCTCGAAGCTTTTCTGGCGCATCATTTTGTATCACAACGTCCGAGAATTCCAGCATTTCCTTGATGTCCGTGTGTCCAATGATGATACCGGTATCAGCTCGCTGAATGAGCCTCTTGTCGTCAGGAGCCTTTGAAAGGTAAGCAAGATAGGTCTTCCGCTGCCTCTGCCGAAGTGTCTTTTCGAGAGTAAAGAGGCGCTCGTCGTGATCGCCAAAAAGCACCTCCATCCGGCTTATTCCGATGGGCTTCATGTCACCTGCTCTTTCTTTATTATCCTCGGAGTCAAACAGGATGATACGCGTTGTTGAGAGGCTCTCTATATTATTCTGGTCCTTCAGGAAGATGTCCTTTGAAAGAAGGGAGGACATGGTGTTCCTGAAGCAGAAGGGCACGCTTCCCGTGATATAGGAGGGGCAGCTGATCGCGACGAGAGTCATCGCCGCATAGACAAAGACATTGGCCTGCGGGGGAAGATTGTAGAGCGCTCTGAAAAGCGGAGGTATGATGATCACTATTATGGCTGCCGTGATGAAGAGAGGGGCAAAGAGCTTTGAAAAGCGCTTCAGCTTGCGCTCGATGGGGGCTTTGCGTTCAAGGGCATCATGAAGTATGGAACGCTTTTCTTCGCTGAGAGAAGTTTCTTCCCTTTTTTTAACAGAGTCGGAAAAGGTCCGGGAGAGCAGCTTTCCGAGCTGATATATGATGATAATGAGGGGGGCTTCCACAAACTGTCTCGTCCATATGAGCCCGGTGACGAAGATGCCCGCGGCGGCTATTCCCATGAGAAAGTCCTCAGAGAGGAACTCAAGGGAGATGAGCTTTTTTCCTGCCGACAGGTAAACATCATATCCCGCGACTACAAGAGGGATGAGAAAAAGCAAAGCCTTGAGATACCCTTCAACGGGGATAAAAAAGAAGACCGCGGAAAGTATGCCCGCTATCAGAAGCTTGAGAAGAAAGGTTTTTTGGTTCTTATTCATAAAAAACTCCATTCCATATTTTCAGTTTCCATAGTACTGCTTTTATGATATTATATATGAATACTGCAAGGAGGGAAATCCGATGCGCTTTTTAAAGAAAATAATCCTTGGTTCATTACTATTCATTTCTTCTCTTTTGCTTTCCTTTGCGATTTCAGACACAGCGGATGCCGCCGATTCTCACGGAGCGGTAAGGATGTACAGGCTCTACAATCCAAACTCCGGCGAGCATTTCTTTACGGGAAATATCAGTGAGAAGAACAATCTCGTCGCAATTGGCTGGAATTATGAGGACGTCGCCTGGTATGCGCCGGGCTATTCTTTTGTCCCGGTATATCGGCTTTATAATCCCAATAACGGAGATCACCACTACACAGCGGCCGTTAAAGAAAGAGAGTTTCTCACCAATATCGGCTGGAGAGACGAAGGGATAGGCTGGTATTCTTCGGAGACAGAGGCTGTTCCTCTTTTCAGGCTTTTTAATCCAAACGAACCGGGCGCAGGTGCCCATCATTATACTATTAGCGAGGAAGAAAGAGATTTTCTTGATGAGCTTGGATGGAATCCTGAAGGGATTGCCTGGTACGGAATGGATAAAGAGTCGGCAGAGGCTCTTATCAGGCAGGCAGAAAAAGGCTCCCTTGGCTTCTTTGAAGAAATGGGCTCGACCGAGGCTGTGAACGTCCTGAAGAATTCGTCCTATCGCGCTTATACGGAGATCGGTGCGGTGAATGACGCAACGAGCCTTGACAATATGAAGGCGGCTCTTGATATGATAGATGACTGCAACCTGATCCGGGCAAATCTTGGGCTTTCACCGCTTACCGTGACTGACTATATGATGGCTGTTGCGCAGTCAAATGCAAACGCCTCAGCGTACATACTTACCAGTACCCAGCAGTATAATGTTGCGGAGAATGTGGCATGGGCTTCCTCTGACCCTTTCAGAGTCTGGTATGTAAATGAGAAAAGGCTTTATGACACGGGGACGACGGATTTCCAGAAAACAGGTCACTATCAGAATATCGTGAACACTTCTTTTACGGTCACAGGCTATGCGGTGAACAATTACGGAGTGTACAAAAAGACCGATGTCCAGGTCTTCCAGTACAGGACAAAGGGCTACTCCGCAGATGAGTACAGGGCAAGGTTCATGAAATATTACAACAATTACAGATGATGATTGGAAAGGAAAGATTATGAAGGACGAGACACTCTGCCTTCGGGCAGGCTACCATCCCAAAAATTCAGAGCCGGCCGTGATGCCGATAGTGCAGTCCACGACCTATGTTTATGATTCGACGGAGGAGGTCGCGGCAGTATTTGATGATCCGACGAAATCCCTTATTTATTCGCGCTTTGCGAATCCAACCGTAATGGCGGTGGAGGAAAAGATAAGCGCTCTTGAAGGCGGCGTCGGCGCGATGTGCACGACATCAGGACAGGCGGCGACGATGCTCTCGCTCCTCAATATCCTTTCGGCCGGAGACTCCTTCCTCGCTTCGACGGAGATCTACGGCGGGACCATCAATCTTTTTTATGTGACCTTCAAGCGCCTCGGGATCGAGTGCATCAGCATTACTCCTGAGATGAGTGATGAGGAGATCGAAGGACTCATCAAGCCAAACACGAAGGCTTTCTTCGGTGAGACCATAGCAAATCCAGCCCTTGCGGTCTTTGATATCGAGCGTTATGCCAATATCGCCCACAAGCACGGTATCCCGCTTATCATAGACAATACCTTTGCGACGCCCATACTCTGCAAGCCCTTCAAGTGGGGAGCGGACATTGTCGTTCATTCGACATCAAAATATATGGACGGGCATGCGCTCCAGAACGGCGGCGTGATTGTGGACGGCGGGACCTTTGACTGGGAAAACGGAAAGTTCCCGGATCTCACCGAGCCTGACGAGAGCTATCACGGGATATCCTATACAAAGACCTATGGGAAAGCAGCATATATCATAAAGGCGCGCATGCAGCTCATGAGGGACTTCGGAGTTTATCCGGCAGCACACAGCGCCTTCCTTCTGAACCTCGGGCTTGAGACCCTGCCGGTCAGGATGAAGCAGTATTGCAGCAATGCCTTGACCGTGGCAGAGTTTTTGGAGGAGCAGCCGCTGGTCGAAAGAGTAATATATCCCGGCCTTCCCGGAGACAGGTACCACGAGCTCGCCAAAAAATATCTTCCCGACGGGACCAGCGGAGTCATCTCCTTTGTCGTAAAGGGCGGCAAGGAAAAGGCGATGAAGTGGATGAATTCACTTGAGATGTGCTCAAACGAGGTTCATGTGGCCGACATCAGAACCTGCGTCCTTCATCCCGCAAGCGAGACTCACAGGCAGCTTACGGATGAGCAGCTTGTAGAGGCCGGCATAGAACCCGGAATGATAAGGCTTTCGGTAGGTCTCGAGAATCTTGATGATATAATCGCAGACCTTGAAAAGGCATTTTCTGCTATTTCATAAGGATAAGGGGAGGGGTTTTATTTAATGGGGAAAAAGTACGTGATGGCGCTTGACGCCGGAACGACGTCGAACCGCTGCATTATCTTTGACAAAAGCAGCAATATCTGCTCGATCGCCCAGAAGGAGTTTCGGCAGATATATCCGAAGCCGGGCTGGGTCGAGCATGACCCGAAGGAGATCTGGTCTTCGATGCTGGGAGTCGCGGTGGAAGCCATGGGAAAGATCGGCGCAGAGGCTTCTGATATCGCATCGATCGGTATTACCAATCAAAGAGAGACCACGATCATCTGGGACAAAAACACGGGAGAGCCTGTCTACAACGCGATCGTCTGGCAGTGCAGACGGACGAGCGACCTTGCGGATGAACTGAAGAGCAGGGGGCTTACGGACATTGTAAAGAAAAAGACAGGGCTCATTATCGATGCTTATTTTTCAGCGACGAAGATCAAGTGGATACTTGATAATGTCGACGGGGTGCGTGAGAGAGCAGAAAAAGGGGAACTCCTTTTCGGGACAGTAGAGACATGGCTCATATGGAAGCTTACCGACGGGAAGACGCATGTGACGGATTATTCCAATGCCGCGAGGACAATGCTTTTCAATATCAACGATCTGAAATGGGACAAAGATATCCTTTCAGAGCTTTCCATTCCGGAAGCGATCCTTCCAAAGCCCCTTCCTTCAAGCGAGTTCTACGGCTACTGCGATCCGAAGTTTTTCGGCGGTGAGATACCGATAGCCGGGGCAGCAGGAGACCAGCAGGCGGCGCTTTTCGGCCAGACCTGCTTTGAAAAGGGAGAGGCGAAGAGCACCTACGGGACTGGCTGCTTTCTTCTCATGAATACGGGAGACAAGCCTGTATTCTCGGAAAACGGGCTCCTTACGACGATAGCCTGGGGCGTTGACGGGGCGGTGGATTACGCGATCGAGGGCTCCGTCTTTGTGGCAGGCGCCGCGGTGCAGTGGCTCCGCGATGAGATGAGGATGATAGACAGCTCTGCCGATTCCGAATACATGGCGACCCGGGTTCCCGATACGAACGGCTGCTATGTTGTGCCCGCGTTTACCGGTCTTGGCGCTCCTTACTGGGATCAGTACGCGAGGGGGACCATAGTGGGACTCACCCGCGGAGTCAACAAATATCATGTGATCCGCGCGACACTTGAGGGCGTTGCTTTTCAGGTTGCCGATGTGCTTTCTGCAATGGAGAAGGATTCAGGTCTTTCACTGTCCTCGATAAAGGTGGACGGAGGCGCGTCAAACAACAATTTCCTCATGCAGTTTGAGTCGGATATCATCGGTGTTCCCGTGAACCGCCCCGCCTGCATCGAAACGACGGCGATGGGAGCGGCTTATCTTGCGGGGCTTTGCACTGGCTTTTGGAAGAACAAAGAGGATGTGAAGAAGAACCAGAGTATAGAGAGAGTCTTTGAGCCGAAGATGACAGCGGAAGTAAGGGAAAGAGAACTGTTCATGTGGCACAAGGCCGTGAAATATGCCGGCGGCTGGAGCAAAGAGTTGGAAGGGGTATGAAAGATGCTTTATGATGTGATAGTGATAGGCGCCGGGATCACAGGCACCGCAGTCGCAAGGGAGCTCTCAAGGTATGAGCTTTCGATCTGCGTTCTTGAAAAGGGAGAGGATGTCTGCTCGGGTACGACGAAGGCAAATTCAGCCATTATCCATGCGGGTTATGACGCTCTGCCGGGAAGCATGAAGGCGAAGATGAATGTCGAAGGGAACAGGATGTTTGATGAGCTTTCAAAGACTCTCGACTTTCCCTTCAGAAGGAACGGCTCCTTTGTCGTATGCCTTGATGAAAATGAAAAGGACGGGATCAAAACGCTTTACGACAGGGGCGTGAAGAACGGCGTGACCGACATGGAGATACTTGACGGGGAAGCCGCCCGGGCCATTGAAAAAAATCTCTCGGAAAAGACGGTATCCGTGCTCTACGCAAAGACCGCCGGGATCGTCTGCCCCTTCAAGATGAACATAGCCTATGCGGAAAATGCTTACGAGAACGGCGCGGACTTTTTCTTTAATACCGAAGTTGAAAAGATATCAAAGAATAATGACGGCACCTGGCTCCTTTCGACAAACAACGGAACATACAAGACACGCGTGGTGGTAAATGCGGCGGGAGTATATGCTGATAAGTTCCATAATATGGTAAGTGAGAAGAAGCTTCATATCACTCCGAGACGCGGGGAGTACAATCTCCTCGACAAGACGGCCGGCGGGATCGTTGACAGGACCATCTTCCAGCTTCCTACAAAGAAGGGAAAGGGTGTCCTCGTCGCCCCCACAGTTCACGGTAATGTGATCGTAGGACCGACCTCCGTAGAAACGCCTGATCATGAGGAAACAAGGACCACTCAGGAGGGGATAGATTTTCTCACCGAAAAGGCGGTATCCTGCGTTCCTACGCTTCCCATGAGGCAGGTCATCACAGGCTTTGCGGGACTGAGAGCGCATGAGGACGGAGGAGATTTCATACTTGGCCCTGCAGATCCCGAAGAAACCTTCTTCGACTGCGCCGGAATAGAAAGCCCCGGACTTTCAAGCGCTCCGGCGATCGGGGTTCTTGTAAGCGGTATGATAAAAGACCGTTTGAAGGCAAAGGAGAAGGCTTCCTTCAAGCCTGAAAGAAAAGATATCCTGAATCCCGCGACACTTTCGATAGAGGAAAGAAACAAGCTCATAAAGGAAGATCCCGCATACGGGCGTATCATCTGCCGTTGCGAGTCGGTGACGGAGGGTGAGATCATAGATGCGATAAGAAGACCTCTCGGTGCCCGCTCGCTCGACGGCATCAAGAGACGCACAAGAGCCGGAATGGGACGCTGCCAGGCAGGCTTCTGCAGCCCGAGGGTAATGGAGATAATCTGCAGAGAGACCGGACTTTCACTTACCGATATCACAAAGAGCGGGGGAGACTCAAAGATAGTGATGTGCCGCACCAAGGGTGTCAGGGAAGATTGAGCGAGGGGGAAGAGATGAAGGATTATGATATAGTGATAGTAGGCGGAGGCCCCGCGGGACTTGCCGCAGCAGCAGCCGCAAAGAAGGCGGGTTCGGACTCCATTCTCATAATAGAGCGTGACAGGGAACTCGGAGGAATATTGAACCAGTGCATCCACAACGGTTTCGGGCTCCATACATTCAAAGAGGAGCTGACCGGTCCCGAGTATGCGCAGCGCTTCATAGACGAGGTGCTCACGCTTGGTATTGACTACAGGCTAGACACTATGGTAATGGACATCGCGCCCGACAAGACAGTGACCGCGATGAACAGGACGGACGGGATGTTTCAGATCAAGGCAAAGGCAGTGGTCCTTTGCATGGGCTGCAGGGAGAGACCGCGCGGAGCCCTCAATATCCCGGGCTACAGACCGGCAGGGATATTCTCGGCAGGCACGGCTCAGAGGCTTGTTAATATCGAAGGCTATATGCCCGGACGCGAGGTAGTGATACTAGGCTCCGGCGACATCGGACTCATCATGGCGCGCCGTATGACGCTCGAAGGCGCGATCGTAAAGGTAGTTGCCGAGGTAATGCCTTATTCCGGAGGACTCAAGAGAAACATAGTCCAGTGCCTCAACGACTTTGATATCCCCCTCCTTCTTTCGCATACCGTGATCGACATTGAGGGTAAGGAGCATATCAAGGCAGTGACTATCGCAGAGGTTGGACCCGACAGAAAGCCCATCAAAGGAACTGAAGTGAGATATACCTGCGACACCCTCCTTCTCTCGGTCGGACTGATACCTGAAAACGAGCTTTCGAGGAACGCGGGAGTCGAAATGAATCCCGTGACAAACGGGCCCATAGTGAATGAGTCGCTTGAGACATCGATCCCCGGAGTCTTTGCCTGCGGGAATGTTCTTCACGTCCATGACCTTGTGGATTTCGTTTCAGAGGAGGCAAAAAAGGCAGGAGAAAATGCCGCAGCCTTTGTTCTCGGGAAAGCGCAGGAGGAAAGCGGGCAGAAGATCACTCTTCACGGCGAGAGCGGCGTGAGATATACGGTGCCGTCCCATATAGACCCGAAGCGCCTTTCAGACAATCTCACTGTACGCTTCAGGGTCGGCGATATCTACAAGGATTCCTATGTAAGCGTTTATTACGGTAATGAGAGGGTACGCCATGTGAAGAAGCGTATCATTGCACCGGGTGAGATGGAACAGGTCGTACTCTTGAAGGACGATCTTTTGAAGAGACCGGAGCTTACTGACATTACATTAAAGATTGAGGAGGCGTAAGATGACTGAGGAAAGAAATCTCACCTGTATCAACTGCCCTATGGGCTGCTTTCTTACGGTTGAGCTTACGGATAAAGAGATAACAAAGGTTTCCGGGAACACCTGTCCCCGCGGCGAGCAGTACGCAAGGGACGAGGTGACAAATCCCGTGCGGACCGTGACATCCACTGTCAAGGTGGAAGGCGGCGTATATGAGCGGGTATCGGTGAAGACGAAGTCGCCTGTTCCGAAAGGGAAGATATTTGAGGTGATGAAGGATATAAACAAGGCTTCTGCGACGGCGCCGGTGCATATAGGGGATGTGCTCATTGAAGACTGCGCCGGCACCGGCATCCCGGTGGTGGCAGCGAGGGAGATAATGAAAAGCTGATCTACTCAGCGTTTCATTATCTCTCTCTGCGTGGATGCGCAGAAAATCGCATATGAAGGGCACCTCATGCCTGCGATTTTCGCGCAGGAAACACTTGAGCAGTGTTTCCGGAATAGAGGCGATAAATGAGGCGCAAGAGACAGGCGGTGCAAAGAGGCACCGCCTGTTTCCGGAAAAAAGGAGGTTTTAAATCTATGAGTAAGAAAATCGGTATCATCGCGATCATACTGTCGGCAGCTGCGATAGTAATGTCCATAATAAACCTTGTACCTGTGATAAACAGTCCTGATGTACAATATGTCATGTACATAGGTACGAATGACCAGGAAACCAATGAGCCGGTGTGCACACCGGATGAAGCAAAGGAGCTTGTTGAGGAGGTGCTTGCCGATCATTTTGGCGGATATACCATTCAGGAAGCAAACGGCGGATGGAAGGAAAACGGTGAACTGTTTCAGGAATATTCGGTCGTTGCGATCCTGAGTGATACCAACATAGCGGCAGTTCATGCGGCAGCGGATGAACTATGCGAAAAGCTGCACCAGTCTACGGTTCTCATTCAGGAGAACAGGACGAAGACAGAATTCTATGCGGGTGGAAATTAATGCATATCGTTCTGCATCAGCCGGAGATCCCGCAGAATACCGGGAATATCGGAAGGACCTGTGTGGCTACGGGAAGCTCGCTTCATCTGATTGAACCACTTGGTTTCAGGCTGCAGGTGAAAGACCTGAAACGCGCCGGGATGGACTATTGGGAAAAGCTGGACTATACGCGTTATATTAACTATGAGGATTTTCGAAGTAAGCATCCGGACGCAAAGGTGTGGCTTGCAACAACCAAGGCAAAAAGGTCATATACGGATGTGAGCTTTGGGGTGGATGACTTCATAATGTTCGGAAAAGAGAGCGCAGGCATCCCCGAGGAGATCCTGGTGGATCACGAGGAGGACTGCATAAGGATCCCGATGGGACATGACATCAGATCATTAAATCTCTCAAACGCCGTTGCCATAGTCCTTTACGAAGCCCTTCGACAGAACGGCTTTCCCGGAATGGAAGAAAAGGGGGAGTTGCACCGGTTGAATTGGAATGACGCGGCACATGTGGTCGGCGGCAGGAAGATGTGATACAATCGCAAAGGCTCATAGGGTCTGCTTTGATGATAGAAGGGAGAAGTATCATGTCAGACAAAGAACTTCAGGCGAGAGTGAATCCGATCTTTACCACCGGTAAGGGGACAATAACTTCCCTGGCTCAGGCGGGAAACAAGGATGCTATTGCCGTTTTGTCAAAAATGGATATAAGCGACATTCAGGGTGTTGCCGCGCCTCCGCAGATCATACTGAAGGCCTTTTCCATAGGTCTCGAGGCCAGATATGAGATCAGCAACCGGATGATATTAAAGGAGAAAAAGAAAAATATCATAGACCTCCCTTCAGGATACACGCCGAGAGCCTTTTTCGCCGCAAGGGAAGGATTTAATTACATCGGGTTTGACCTTCCGGTGGTGGCGGATGAGATCGGGGGCATAGTGAAGGACCTGCTCCCTGACAAATACGGGAAGACTGTTAATTACTATGGTGTGGATGCAACGAACTTCGAGTCCATGAGCAAGGCAGTGGATACTATTGACGGGGAGGTATGCATAGTTACGGACGGGCTTTTGGGTTATTTTACAGAGCCCGAGTTGATATCTGTTGTGGAAAATATGAAAAAGATCCTGAGTAAGCATGGCGGATGCTGGATCACAGGGGATATGACAAGCATGGCTGTATTTCCGGCCACATTTTCTGTGCTTTTCAAGGATGATCCAGAGACTGTCAGGGCTTTTGCCGATAATACGGCAAACAAAATGGCTGATGCAAGACTTGGGCACAACAGTCTGTTTGACGGCGGAGTGGAAAAGGCAGAAGGCTTTCTGAAAGAACATGGATTTTCAGTGGAAAAGATCTCTTATGCCGACCTTCTTCCGGAACTCACTTCTCTGGGAGGAGATAAGGAGAAACTCGAGGCTTTGAGGGAGGCTTACCGCGGTATTGAAATGTGTGTACTGACATTGGATTCAGAAGGGGAAAGCCTGGTGCAGGAAGTAAAGGACAAAGAGTTTGAAGCCGTTCTGTCATTAAAGGACAAGGATCTTTCCATTTCACTCAGCGGGAGGCTTGATACGATCACGGCTCCTGACCTCCTTGGAAAATACGAAAACATTCCCGGGAAAGAAGCCCTTTCATCCATTACAGTTGACGCAAAAGATCTTCAGTACATCTCATCTGCCGGTCTTCGAGTCATGATGATAATGTACAAGGGTCTTGCCGGGGAAAAGAATTTCCATATGGTCAATGTAAGCAAAGATGTCAAGGAAATCCTTGAAGTTACGGGCTTCAGTCAGTTCTTGATCTGACAGTTCAGTTTTATAAAAGGACAAAAGAGAGGATAGCTTCGTTTTATGCGAGGCTATTCTTTTTTTGGAATGGTCCCAGGGAATGGCTCCTGAGAATGGTCCCTAATGGTCCCTGGGGACGGAGTCGAGGGACCATTTTTTTATGCTGAAAACTGCGTATACGGGCGTTTTGCCTCATTTTGGTCCCTTGACTCCGTCCCCTGGGTTCATTAATTTTGGTCCCTTGACTCCGTCCCCTGGGACCATTTTTCCGGGTTCATTTCCGCAAATTCCATGACTCTTTTCATATTCGCCATGAAGGTTTCGTCAGGCACCAGGGCGATCCCGTTCTCGTCAGAGAGAACGATCAGGCGCTGTCCTCCCGACAAGCCGAAGAGATCGCGCGCGCCCTTTGGTATTACGATCTGACCTCTGTCATTGATCATGACAGAGCCCCAGATGTTCTTGCCCTTGGGCGCGGGAGGTATCATCCCGACGCCCTCAACCGGCTCTGTCCTTATCAGGCTGTCAATCGTTGTTCCGTAAACATCCGCCAAAGCCCGGCATTTTTCAATATCGGGAACGGTGGCACCCGTCTCCCATTTCGCGTAGGCCTGCCGCGAGATACCTATCTTTTCAGCGATCGCTTCCTGTGAAAAACCGTGAATATTTCGAAGCATTACAAGATTGTCTTTGAGCATTGTCTTCTCCCTCTCATAGATCTAATATTTCAAAATCCCTGCACGCCTTTTTGTATGAAAAAAATGTGATCACAAAAAAGATAATGATCCCGGCAAGGAGCAGTATCAGCTGAAGCGGTATATCATCAAACCCAAAGGAATTCAGCCTTTCAAGCCCGGGTATATGATGAAGTGCTTCAGAAACAAATATAATAGAAAAGCATACAATAATAAAGACTACAAAGTGGCGCCCGATCTTGTAGGCTGTTTTGAAGAAGCCTCCGACGAATATCAGGTTGAAAAGTGCAAAGATCAGAAAAGCAAGGGATAGCGCAAAAAAGTTCGCGTTCATCAGCGAATTGGTCCTGTAAACAGGGGAATCGAAAACTGTCATACGAAGCACGATGGAAAGCGCCATCAAAAGAAGGGCGCAGAATTCTATCAGGCAGACAAAAAGAAATCTTCCCTTTACGATATCCTTTTTTGCTATGGGAAGCAGCGCTGAAAAAACAATATCGTTTGCTTCCCTTGCCCACTGGAAGCCATGAAACAGCCCAAGCGTTACGAAAAAGGCTCCAAGGAGAACAGGATAGCCCGGCAGCAGGAACATGAGTCCGAAGAAAATGAAAAGGTATGAAAGAATTGAAGCGGAAAGCCGCATCTCCTTTCGAAGTATATTACGCATTAAAGACACCTCCCTCCAGCCGGAGTATAGTATCCTCAAGGCTTTCACCGGCATTTGAATATTTTTGGCTGAATTCTGATTTTGGCATTGAATTAATTATCTTTCCTTTTGAAATATAGATAATGTCATCAGCGCATTTTTCAAGATCTGAAACGATATGGGTTGAGAAGAATACGGTCGTGCCGCGGTTTCGAAGCTCCTCGAATATATTTAAAAGCTCGTTTCTCGAAAACGGGTCAAGACCGCTTGTCGGCTCATCAAGGATCAGCACATCAGAACGGTGCGCAAGCGAGAGAGCGAGGTTCAGCTTCACCTTCATGCCTTCGGAAAGCTCGCGCGGAGTCTTCTTTTCATCTATTTCAAAAAGACGGAGATAATTCCTGTAAGCCTCATCATCCCAGGTGTCATAGAACCTTTTTACGATATCAACTATGTCAATTATCTTTTTTCTCGGATACCAGCTGACAGTTCCGGTTGAATAACCGATGCGCTTTTTGATCGCTGCCTCATTGCCGGCAAAAGGCATATCAAAGTATGAAACACTCCCGCTGTCCGGATGGACCATACCGAGCATGGACTTGATCGTCGTGGTCTTTCCCGCACCGTTCCTGCCGACAAAGCCCGTGATACGCCCGCTTGAAAGAGTGAAGGACACATCAGAAAGCGTGAAGTCCCTGTATTTCTTCGTAAGCCCCTGTACCTTTACAACAACCATATAAGCCTCCCCAAAATCAAAACTATGTGATTATTGTAATGCGGAGTTGCGTGAGTTTCTATCAACCGGAATTTACAAGATGCGGGGAATTTTGGCGCGTTTGGTTGCGGCAGGGGATGGTTCTCGGAGATAGAGAACCGTCTCCTCTCTCCCTGCAAATGCGGCTGTATTCCGTAATGTTTATAGAGTATAATGAATTCCGCAGGTTCATCGCGGGCATTCTGTAGAAGACGATAGGAGCGGATAATGGAAAGACAATATAATAAACAGTCGAAAAAAGGCATTTTCAATAAGAGGCTGATGTCGGTTGTTACATTCCTGATGGTCTTCCTGTTTGTTCTGAACGTGGCCTCCTGCGCAAAGAAAGAAGACAGTTCGCAAAAGCCGGTTATTGGCGTTGCCTGGAGGAGCGACCAGAATTCCGAGTCCTTTGCGGCAACCTGTCAGGCGATCGAAGCAGCGGGAGGTATAGCGCGTGTTCTGGGTTTGGTACGTTCCTATGATCTATATTACGAGAACGATCAATTGAAGGATGGGAAATATGAAGACGGGAGTCTTTCAAAAGAAGCTGCAAAGCTGGTGAAGACCAACACCTGGCAGAATTCAAATGTCGAAGAGATAATGGCCGGGATCAATGTGGTCGTATTTCCCGGCGGAGAGGATATCAGCCCGTCGCTTTATTTTGAACCGCAGGATGCGCAGACAAAGGAAGGCTTCAGTGCTGAAAGGGATGTGTCGGATTATCTTCTGATGAGCTATTGCCTTGAAAAGGACATCCCTGTCCTTGCTATCTGCAGAGGAATGCAGATGCTTTCCGTCGTATCCGGAGCCAGTGTCGCGCAGGATATCCCCGCATACTTTAAGGAGCTTGGATTGGATTACGGATATGAACATCGAAATGAACCAAAAATTCAGGGGGAATACCGTGATTTCGCTTTTCATGATGTCGTTGTCAAAGACCATGATTCCCTGCTTTACCGGCTGATGGGGGCAGATGTGATAAAGGATGCTCCGTCCTGGCATCATCAGGCAGTGGTCTCAACCGAAGGGACGCGCCTTAAGGTGACTGGAACGGTGGAAATATCAGGGCCTGAAATGATCGAAGCCGTTGAGCGCCCGGACAAGTCCTTCGTGCTCGGCGTGCAATACCATCCTGAGATCGCGGTGGTGCGCAGTCTGGACAATACCTCAATCAACTATTTCAGGAAGATGGTTGAGCTTGCAAAGAGGTGATCGTGGAAGGGCGGGTCCATTCATTGGAGGGTATATGAAAGGACATATCAGAAAACTCGGATCTCCTACGCTGAGGTGATAATTGCGCATCATGGTTTCCGGAGATCGCCCGGGAAAGAAAAGTTGTGATCAACTTGAGGCATATCATGGACTTTGGGGATGAGCCGTTCAGAATCCGCATTATGAATGACGGCAAAGTTGTAAAAAATATGCAGAAACTGGTCATGCTTTTATAAATGTACGATAGGTGTTCGAGAGGCAGGAATAATGAAAAAATATCAGGCGCTCCCTTTCCTGGAGGAGAAGTACAGACTTGCGGAAGCCCCTTTTTTTGACGGTCGGACCGGGATCACCTCGTTTGTTGATATTTTGGACGGAAGATTTTACAGGATCTTTCCCGACGGGGAAAAGAAGGTATACGACCTCGGACAGCCCGTTGGCGCGGCGGTTCCATGGAAAAAGCCGGGAAGTTATATCCTTGCTGCGACTGACGGGATCTATCTGTTTGAAAATGAAGAGACAAAATTGATGTTCGACCTGAGGCCCCATCTTCTGTCATGGCAGCGATGCAATGACGCGAAAGCCGATCCTGCCGGAAGGCTCTTCTTCGGCACATCCTCTCTTGATGAGGATCTGGGTATTGGGGGAAATCTCTATTGCCTGTCGGAGGACCGTTTAAGGATCGTGGAAAGCGGCACCGGGATCGCAAACGGTATGGCATGGGACAGGATGAGAAAAAGGTTTTTCTTCGCTGATTCCATGAAGCATGCCGTTTATGTTTATGATTATGATGTCGATACGGGAGAGGTCTTTGGAAAAAGAGAATTATTTTCCATTCAAGACGGTGTTCCCGACGGGATGTGCATTGATCCCGAAGACAATCTCCGGGTCGCCGTATGGGGCGGTTTTCGGGTGGAAAAAAGAAGCTCCGTGACCGGGGAGCTTCTCGAAGTCATCGAAGTTCCGGCGGAGAATGTCACATCCGCCTGTTTTGTCAATGAGAATAAGCTCTTTATCACAAGCTCCGGTGAGGGACTGTCGGGCAGGGATGACGGAAAGCTTTTCTGCTGCGAAGTTTAAAATGGACCCTTGTCTCCGTTCTTTCGGCTTACCGGTCGCATACATTGTCTTTATGGTTCTTTGATCAAGACCCTGTTTTCAGCCATTTTCCGTATAAACGCTGATTGTAAATATAGGGTCTGTCGCACTAAAGCGACAGACCCTTTGTGATTCACTGTTATTCTCGAAGTAATTTAGGAGTTTCCTCGTCAACCACCACATAGCTTCCATCATTTAGTGCGTTAATTCTTAAAATAATGGTCTGTACAAGGGATAGAAGATTGTTTTTCTTTTGCTTATACATTTTGTCGTTAAAATGAAGAACTCCATCATTGTCAAACGAATACAAGGAAGTATATTCTTTTTCAGCTTCTTCGTCCAGAACAGATAAAGCCATATCATTGTCTATTACGCTTATGCCAGTTGACCACTTTCCAGTGCTTAAGTCGAGCACATCTTTCCATATTGGGCCATGGGAAAAATCATATTTTATTCTTACATTTTTCATAACGTGCTCCTTTATTTTCTTGTTGGAAATGCGGTTACTATAAATCCATTATCTCCCATACCAACAAACGTGTAATAGTATCCATCGTATTCGTATACCCTGTCAAGCCCGCCTTTGATTTTTGAAGGACGGCTGCTGACCATTTCACCATTAGTTATGGCATTATAAAGATATAATGCTATTTCGTCAGTCTTAATACCAAACGCATTTAAGAAATCATTGCTATGGTTAAGAATTATATGTGTTAATCCCGAAATATCATTTCCTCTTTCAAGCCAAATTAGTTTTCCTTCTTTATCTTTTGTGATGAAGATAATGTCTTCTTCGTTATACTTGACTTTTTGACGAACTAATTCCGACAGTAATTCTCTGCCTATCATCTTTAACTCCTGCTTGTTATTTCATTGCGGAGAAAGTCCCTCGAATGACTCCCTCTGTTTTCCCAAAAGGGAATCCTTCTTGGTAAGGATATTATAGCATCTTTCGGATTAAATAGATAGCGCTTCGTCAATAATACCGCTACGACGCTACTAAACTCGCTGCCGCTACGACGCCACTAAACTCGCACTTACGTGCTCGTTAAGTGGCCCTGTACCGCTATCTCTAACTTCACTCCGTTCAGTAAGAGATAGCATGTCGTTAAGTAGCCCTGTACCGATTTCTCTAACTTCACTTCGTTCAGTAAGAGAAATCATGTCGTTCAGCAAGAGAAATCATGCGTCCCCGGGGCTCATTCTAAGGCTCATTATCCCTTGCGCATTATAATAACAAAAAATGAGCCGGTAGATTTTCCGCTGTTTTGGCGGTCTACCGGCTCGTTTTATTTGCTTTTATTTTTGAAATCTCTATCAACTCTTTTTTGTCTTCTTCTGACATTTTCTGGAAGTAGTAAAGCAGTTCTTTCTCAAGGTTAGAGTGATATTGGTATTTCTTATGATTATGAGGATTATTGAAGTACTCAAGATAGTCGGCCAAGTTGTCGCTGCTTCGCGATGGCCCGGGCGCTTCATAAAACTCATTTTCGTTAAAGCTCATAGAGAGGTGCAGCAGGTCATCCACAGAAACATTGTATAGTGCGGCAAGCTTGTATAGCGTCGCAGTTGAGGGGTTGCGTCTGCCGGTTTCATAGTGAGAATATGTTTGCCTGGTCTTTCCTATTACTTCTGCTACATAGTCTTGAGAAAAATTATATACGATTCGTAGCTCCTTAAGGCGTTTTCCTAACAAGTTTTCAGTCAAAATCGCATCTCCTTTTTTCGAAATCATACGGGATTTGCCGAGATAAAGTGATACAATGTGTATCACAACCCCGGTGAATCTAATTATTATTTGTATCGCGATTAATAATGGAGTATACTCATTGTATCTATCCGGGAGAGTCCAGCGGTGTGATGTCAAGTGAAAAATAATAATGTTTTGATATATTTTCTGCATCATTTGCTGGAAAAAGGTAACCTTAATAAACCCTGCGATTTCTGCTTTTTTAGCAGGGTGGTTATTAGCA
>Ga0256407_10001000_pt1 | contig 63009 bp, 49 predicted proteins | sample RumenRJG_04DNA_FD_193489 | JGI IMG/M metagenome (GOLD analysis project Ga0256407, IMG submission 193489) | Bovine rumen microbial communities from Lethbridge, Alberta, Canada - RJG_04 | ecosystem: Host-associated > Mammals > Digestive system > Stomach > Rumen | place: Canada: Alberta... | reverse complement strand
AGTAAAAGCTTGTGAGGAAGAGTTTGGTGTATCTGCAGCAGCAGGTGTTGTAGTTGCAGCAGCAGCAGGCGGAGACGCAGCAGCAGGCGGAGAAGAGAAGACAGACTTCAACGTAGAGCTTACAGAAGTAGGTCCTAACAAGGTTAAGGTTATCAAGGTTGTTCGTGAGGTAACCGGTCTTGGACTTAAGGAAGCTAAGGAAGTTGTTGACGGAGCTCCCAAGATCGTTAAGGAAGGTGCTGAGAAGGCTGAGGCTGAGGACATCAAGGCTAAGCTCGAGGCAGAAGGCGCTAAGGTTACACTTAAGTAGTTTTATACCGATTATTCTATCCCCCGCATTTTTGCGGGGGATTTTTTCTCGGGAAAAAGCGTTTCTTCGAAAGAAAAAAATTCGTTGACATGCACTTGCATTTGTGGTACGATGGACGATGCATTATTGTGACATACCATGCCCAAGGGGTAGGTATGCCCTTAACAACATCATAACGAGAGGTGAAACGTCAATGGAGAAAAACAGAATACGTCCGGTGAAATCCGGTACCAGTGTTCGAATGAGTTATTCACGACAAAAAGAGGTACTTGAGATGCCTAACTTGATTGAGGTTCAGAAGAACTCATACAAGTGGTTTTTGGACGAAGGACTCAAGGAAGTATTTAGAGACATCTCTCCGATTACGGATTACAGCGGTCATTTAAGCCTTGAATTTGTTGGCTTTACCCTGTGTGAGGATGACGTCAAGTATTCCATCGAGGAGTGCAAAGAGCGTGATGCAACATACGCTGCACCCCTGAAAGTAAAGGTAAGACTTTACAATAAGGAAAAAGACGAGATCAATGAGCATGAGATTTTCATGGGTGATCTTCCTCTTATGACAGAGACCGGAACATTCGTAATTAACGGAGCAGAGCGTGTTATTGTAAGTCAGCTGGTACGTTCTCCGGGTATCTATTACGCAATTACTCACGATAAGCTTGGAAAGAAGCTTTATTCATGTACCGTGATCCCTAACAGGGGTGCATGGTTAGAGTACGAGACAGACTCCAATGACGTTTTTTATGTTCGTGTAGATCGAACCAGAAAAGTACCGGTTACGGTTCTTATTCGTGCCCTTGGAATCGGAACAAATGCAGAGATTATAGACCTTTTCGGCGAAGAGCCTAAGATAGTTGCTTCCTTTGGAAAAGATGTTGCTACCAACTATCAGGAAGGTCTTCTTGAGCTGTATAAAAAGATCCGTCCGGGTGAACCTCTTTCAGTAGAAAGCGCCGAAAGCCTTATTACCAGCATGTTCTTCGATCCCAGAAGATATGATCTGGCTAAGGTGGGACGTTATAAATTCAATAAGAAGCTCCTGTTCAGAAACAGGATTAACGGTGCTACCCTTGCAGAGGATGTAGTAGATACTTCCACAGGTGAGATCATCGCCGAAGCAGGTACGGTAGTTACCAGAGAACTGGCTGATTCCATCCAGAATGCAGCTGTTCAGTCTGTACTTATTCAGGGCGAAGAGAGAAATATCAAAGTCATTTCCAATATGATGGTTGATATTAATAATTTCGTATCCGGAATCGATGCCAGAGCCCTTGGTATCACTGAACTTGTATACTATCCCGCTCTTGCGGCCATCCTTGAAGAGTACACGGATATCGAGGATATTAAGGACGCCATCGAGCGTGGTGTAAGCGACCTTATTCCCAAGCACATTACTAAGGAAGATATACTTGCTTCCATTAACTATAATATGCATCTTGAGCATGGACTGGGTAACCAGGACGATATCGACCACTTAGGAAACAGACGTATCAGAGCTGTGGGCGAGTTGTTACAGAACCAGTACCGTATCGGTCTTTCCCGTCTTGAGCGTGTTGTAAGGGAGAGGATGACCACCCAGGATCAGGATGGCATTACACCTCAGAGTCTTATTAATATAAGACCTGTTACTGCAGCGGCTAAGGAATTCTTCGGTTCATCACAGCTGTCACAGTTTATGGACCAGAATAATCCCCTTGGTGAGCTGACACATAAGCGTAGGCTTTCAGCCTTAGGACCCGGTGGTTTGTCAAGAGACCGTGCCGGATTCGAGGTTCGAGACGTTCACTATTCACATTACGGAAGAATGTGTCCTATCGAGACACCTGAAGGTCCCAACATCGGACTTATTAACTCCCTTGCTACCTATGCAAGGATTAATGAGTACGGTTTTATTGAGGCACCCTATAGAAAGATCGATCATTCAGACCCGGAGAATCCGGTGGTTACCGATGAGGTAGTTTACATGACCGCCGATGAGGAGGATAACTACCATGTAGCACAGGCTAATGAGCCTCTGGATGAAGAGGGTCATTTTGTTCGTAAGAACGTATCCGGTCGTTATAAGGATGAGACCCAGGAATACGAGAGAAGCATGTTCGATTATATGGACGTGTCTCCTAAGATGGTATTCTCTGTGGCTACAGCCCTTATTCCCTTCCTTGAAAATGACGATGCTAACCGAGCCCTTATGGGATCCAACATGCAGCGTCAGGCAGTGCCCCTTCTTACCACGGAAGCTCCTGTGGTGGGAACAGGTATGGAGACCAAGACGGCTATTGACTCAGGTGTTTGCGTTGTTGCTAAGAACGACGGAACGGTTGAACGCTCTACTGCAGACGAGATCATTATCAAATGCAGTGACGGAACAAGGGATAAGTATCACCTTACCAAGTTTGCGCGAAGCAACCAGTCCAACAGCTACAACCAGAGACCTATCGTAAATAAAGGCGACAAGGTTAAGGCAGGAGACGTTATTGCAGACGGTCCTTCAACCTCTAACGGTGAGATAGCATTAGGTAAGAATCCTCTTATCGGATTCATGACCTGGGAAGGATATAACTACGAGGACGCTGTTCTTTTAAGCGAGCGCCTTGTTCAGGAGGATGTGTATACCTCCGTACATATTGAGGAATATGAGGCAGAGTCCAGAGACACTAAGCTGGGACCGGAAGAGATCACAAGAGACGTTCCCGGCGTAGGTGATGATGCCTTAAAGGATCTGGATGACCGCGGTATCATTCGTATCGGTGCCGAAGTAAGAGCCGGTGATATTCTTGTAGGTAAAGTTACTCCTAAGGGAGAGACAGAGCTTACTGCAGAAGAGAGACTTCTTCGCGCCATCTTCGGTGAGAAGGCACGTGAAGTAAGAGATACTTCATTAAAGGTTCCTCACGGAGAGTATGGTGTAGTTGTTGACGCCAAGGTATTTACCAGAGAGAACGGCGACGAGCTTTCTCCCGGAGTTAACCAGGCAGTTCGTATTTATATAGCACAGAAGAGAAAGATTTCCGTAGGAGATAAGATGGCAGGTCGTCACGGTAACAAGGGTGTTGTATCCCGCGTGCTTCCGGTGGAAGATATGCCCTTCCTTCCCAACGGACGTCCTCTTGATATCGTTCTTAATCCCTTAGGCGTGCCCTCCCGTATGAACATCGGACAGGTACTTGAGATTCACTTAAGTCTGGCAGCCAAGGCCTTAGGATTTAATATCGCTACTCCCGTATTCGACGGAGCTAACGAGAACGATATTATGGATACATTGGATCTTGCAAATGATTACGTTAACCTTGAGTGGGATGAATTTAAGAAGAGACACGGCGATGAGCTGCTTCCCGAAGTTCTGAAATATCTCGAGGAGAATAAGGATCACAGAGAGCTCTGGAAGGGAGTTCCCATATCCAGAGACGGTAAGGTAAGACTGCGTGACGGTAGAACCGGAGAGTACTTCGACAGCCCGGTTACCATCGGACACATGCATTACCTGAAACTTCACCATCTGGTTGATGATAAGATCCATGCCCGTTCAACAGGTCCATATTCACTGGTTACACAGCAGCCTCTTGGTGGTAAGGCACAGTTCGGAGGACAGCGTTTCGGTGAGATGGAGGTATGGGCCCTTGAGGCATACGGTGCATCATACACATTACAGGAGATCCTGACAGTTAAGTCTGATGACGTTATCGGTCGTGTTAAGACTTATGAGGCTATCATTAAGGGAGATAATATTCCCGAGCCTGCGATCCCCGAGAGCTTTAAGGTATTGCTCAAAGAATTGCAGTCCCTTGGTCTTGATGTCAATGTTCTCGATGAGCAGGGCAAAGAAGTCAAGATCATGGAGACCATTGATTACGGTGATACGGACCTCAATTCAGTTATTGAGGGAGACCGTTACAGTGACAATAATGAGTCCTACGAGGCTCACGGTTACTCCACCAGAGAATGGTCCGAAGAAGGGCTGGCAGCAGGAGACGGTGATTCCGATTACGATTCGGATTATTCCGATGAAGATGAGGAAGAGGCTGCATTTGACGATTTTGATGATATGGATGCGATGGATGACATTGATGATATGGATTCCGACGACGATTTATAAAAGAAGGGGAGAATTGCAATGCCTGTAAATACAAAACAAGATTCTTACCAGCCTGTGACATTTGACGCAGTTAAGATCGGACTTGCGTCACCGGAGAAGATCAGGGAATGGTCAAGAGGCGAAGTTAAGAAGCCCGAGACCATTAACTACAGAACATTGAAGCCCGAAAAAGATGGACTTTTCTGTGAGAGAATCTTCGGACCCAGCAAGGACTGGGAGTGCCATTGCGGTAAATATAAAAAGATCCGTTACAAGGGAGTAGTCTGTGACCGCTGCGGCGTTGAGGTTACAAAGGCCAACGTTCGTAGAGAGCGTATGGGTCACATTGAGCTGGCAGCTCCCGTATCACATATTTGGTATTTCAAGGGTATCCCCAGCAGAATGGGACTTATCCTTGATATATCCCCCAGAACTCTTGAGCAGGTGCTTTATTTTGCTGCATATATAGTTCTTGATCCGGCAGATACTCCGCTTCTTTATAAGCAGGTGCTTTCTGAGAAGGAATATCAGGATGCCAGAGAACAGTACGGATATGACTTCCGCGCCGGAATGGGTGCAGAGGCTATTCAGGAGCTCCTTGCAGCTATAGACCTTGACAAGGAATGCGATGAGCTTAAAGCAGAGCTTAAGGCTTCTACAGGCCAGAAGCGTGCCAGAGTTATTAAGAGACTTGAGGTTGTGGAATCCTTCAGGGAGTCCGGTAATAAGCCGGAGTGGATGATCATGACGGTTATCCCTGTTATACCACCGGATCTTCGTCCTATGGTACAGCTTGACGGTGGAAGATTTGCCACATCAGACCTTAATGACCTTTACAGAAGAATTATCAACAGAAATAACCGTTTAAGAAGACTTCTTGAACTGGGAGCACCGGATATCATCGTTAAAAATGAGAAGAGAATGCTCCAGGAGGCTGTTGATGCCCTTATTGATAACGGCAGAAGAGGAAGACCTGTTACCGGCCCGGGTAACAGAGCACTGAAGTCCCTTTCAGACATGCTTAAAGGTAAGTCCGGACGTTTCCGTCAGAACTTGCTGGGTAAGCGTGTTGACTACTCAGGACGTTCCGTTATCGTAGTAGGACCCGAGCTTAAGATTTATCAGTGCGGTCTGCCCAAGGAGATGGCGATTGAGCTCTTTAAGCCCTTCGTTATGAAGGAACTTGTGGCAAACGGCACATCACATAACATTAAGAGTGCCAAGAAGGCAGTTGAACGTCTTGAGCCTGTAGTTTGGGACGTTTTAGAGGATGTTATCAAAGAGCATCCGGTTATGCTTAACCGTGCTCCTACACTTCACAGACTGGGTATCCAGTCATTTGAGCCGGTACTTGTGGAAGGTAAGGCAATTAAGCTTCATCCTCTTGTATGTACAGCATACAATGCCGACTTCGATGGTGACCAGATGGCTGTTCATCTTCCCCTGTCTATGGAAGCCCAGGCAGAGAGCAGATTCCTTATGCTTTCACCCAACAACCTTCTGAAGCCTTCAGACGGTGGTCCTGTGGCCGTTCCTTCTCAGGATATGGTTTTAGGTATCTACTACCTGACCATGCATAAAGAGAGAGACTACACAGGTGATGAAGAGAAGTGCTCACAGATTATCGCTGAATTTGACAGCGTAGAGGAAGTTCAGAAGGCATATATGGCATATCAGGATAAGAAGGCCAAGGCAGTAGCCAAGATTGATCTTAAACCGGAGAATAAGGATAAGATCGAGGCTGCTGTAGATAAGGCAGTAAAGAATATGGCCAGACTTGAGCCTGATGCCATTATCAAGGTTTGTATAGATCCCGAGCGTGACCGTCGGATCGTATGCAGCGTTGAAGACGTTATGGGTCATTACTTCAACAACGTTAACGTTGCCATCCTTGCTCACGAGAACGGCATCATTACTCTCCATCAGCACATTTACGTTAATGTGGAGGGTACATTTAACGGTGAGAAAGTAAACGGCATTATTAAGACTACACTGGGAAGACTCATTTTCAATGAAGTAATTCCCCAGGATATAGGATTCGTGGACAGAAGCAAGAAGGAGAATGCTCTTGTTCCCGAGATTGATTTCCATGTAGGTAAGAAGCAGTTAAAGCAGATCCTTGAGAAGGTTATTAATACTCACGGTGCAACTAAGACCGCAGAGGTTCTTGACTACATCAAGGCTATGGGTTACAAGTACTCTACCAAAGCCGCCATGACCGTTTCCATCTCAGACATGACCGTTCCGGCTAAGAAGCCTCAGCTCATTGAGGAAGCCCAGGCTACGGTTGATAAGATCACACGTAAGCACAAACGTGGTCAGAGTACTGAGGAAGAGAGATATAAGGAAGTTATCGAGACATGGAAGAAGACTGACGAGACTCTTACAAAAGAGCTGTTGGACGGTCTTGATAAATATAACAACATCTTCATGATGGCTGACTCAGGAGCCCGTGGTTCCGATAAGCAGATTAAGCAGCTTGCCGGTATGCGTGGCCTTATGGCTGATACAACCGGTCGTACCATTGAGCTTCCCATTAAGTCAAACTTCCGTGAAGGACTTGACGTTTTGGAATACTTCATGTCAGCCCACGGTGCACGTAAAGGTCTTTCCGATACGGCTCTTCGTACAGCCGACTCCGGATACCTGACAAGACGTCTTGTTGACGTATCTCAGGAACTCATCATCTGCGAGGTTGATTGCTGCGAGGAGACAGGCGAGATTCCCGGAATGTATGTAAGGGCATTCACGGACGGCAAGGAAGTTATCGAGAGCCTTCAGGAGAGAATTACCGGAAGATATGCATGCGATGATATAGTTGATGCTGAGGGCAATGTCCTTGTAAGAGCCAACACCATGATCACACCTAAGAGAGCGGCTCTGGTTATGTCCAAGGGTGTTGATGAGAATGGCAAACCTCTTGAGAAGGTTAAGATCAGAACCATTCTTACATGTAAGTCAAAGATCGGTATCTGCAGCAAGTGCTACGGTACCAACATGGCTACAGGTGAGGCTGTTCAGGTAGGTGAGGCTGTAGGTATCATTGCAGCACAGTCCATCGGTGAGCCCGGTACACAGCTTACCATGAGAACATTCCATACCGGTGGTGTTGCCGGAGACGATATCACACAGGGTCTTCCCCGTGTTGAGGAGCTCTTCGAGGCAAGAACACCTAAGGGACTTGCTATTATTTCAGAATTTGCGGGAACCGTTACCATTAACGATACCAAGAAGAAACGTGAGATTATCGTTAATAACGATGAGACAGGTGAATCCAAAGCTTATCTCATTCCTTACGGTTCAAGAATAAAGGTTACAGACGGACAGGTATTAGAGGCCGGCGACGAGCTGACAGAAGGTAGTGTTAATCCCCATGACATCCTTAAGATCAAGGGCATTCGCGCAGCACAGGATTACATGCTTCAGGAAGTTCAGAGGGTTTACAGACTTCAGGGTGTTGAGATCAACGATAAGCATATCGAGGTTATCGTTCGTCAGATGCTTAAGCGTGTCCGCATAGAGAATAACGGTGATACGGAACTTCTTCCCGGTACACTTGTGGATATCCTTGATTATGAGGAGATCAATGAGAAGATGAAGGAAGAGGGCAAGGAGCCGGCAGAGGGCGTACAGATCATGCTTGGTATCACCAAGGCTTCTCTTGCTACCAACTCCTTCCTTTCAGCAGCGTCCTTCCAGGAGACCACCAAGGTTCTTACGGATGCGGCTATTAAGGGTAAGATCGATCCTCTTATCGGATTAAAGGAGAACGTACTTATCGGTAAACTGATACCTGCAGGAACAGGTATGAAGAGATACCGCAACGTTAAACTTGATTCCGATTACATCAGGGCCGTTCCCAAGCCTGAAGAAGAGAAAGCAGCTTCGGCAGAAGCAGAGGATATGGCTCCCGTTGCTTTTGAAGACATCGAGGAGAATCTTGAGGAAGTTATGACAGATTCCACTGAGATGGACGAGGAGTAAGGAAAACTATAAGTTTTTCTTGACAAGTAAATACTATGTGTCTATAATTATTTAGCGTGTATGGGCATTTTTGCCCGTACATGCTAAATTTATTTTTATTCTAATTACAGGAGGTGAATTTAAATGCCAACATTTAACCAGTTAGTCAGAAAAGGAAGACAGACTTCAGTTAAGAAATCTACAGCACCTGCTCTCTTAAAGGGTTTTAACTCCCTGCAGAAGAAGGCTACAGACGTTGCTTCTCCCCAGAAGAGAGGTGTATGTACAGCTGTTAAGACTGCTACTCCCAAGAAGCCTAACTCAGCCTTAAGAAAGATCGCCAGAGTACGTCTTTCCAACGGAATCGAAGTAACAAGCTATATCCCCGGTGAAGGACATAACTTACAGGAGCATAGCGTTGTTCTCATCAGAGGCGGAAGAGTTAAGGACCTGCCCGGTACAAGATACCATATCGTAAGAGGTACACTTGATACTGCAGGTGTTGCTAACAGAAAGCAGGCTCGTTCTAAGTACGGCGCTAAGAGACCTAAGGCCGGTAAGTAAGAAGTGAGGCTGTACAAGTAATCACAAACGTAAACTAAAGTAGTGTTGGTGTTTAGATTTTTTATAAAGGGAAATCCTTACGCCCCACGAACACAGTAAGCGAAATATGTGAGTACCGATGAATTAATGATTATATTAAGGAGGGAAGTAACGTGCCACGTAAAGGACATACCCAGAAGAGAGACGTATTAGCGGATCCCATGTATAACAATAAGGTGGTTACCAAGCTTATCAATAACATTATGTTAGATGGTAAGAAGGGTGTAGCTCAGAAGATTGTTTACGGCGCATTTGATAGAGTTGCTGAGAAGACAGGGAAAGAAGCTATCGAGGTATTCGAGGAGGCTATGAACAACATTATGCCTCAGCTCGAGGTTAAGGCAAGACGTATCGGTGGTGCTACATATCAGGTACCTATCGAGGTTAGACCTGAGAGACGTCAGGCTCTTGCACTTCGTTGGATGACTACATTTTCACGTGCAAGAGGCGAGAAGACCATGGAAGAGAGACTTGCCAATGAGATAATGGATGCAGCTAATAACACAGGTGCATCAGTTAAGAGAAAAGAAGATATGCATAAGATGGCAGAGGCTAACAGAGCTTTTGCTCATTACAGATTCTAATAAGGAGGAATAGCCGTTGGCTGGAAGAGAATATCCTTTAGAGAGAACGCGTAATATCGGTATTATGGCTCATATCGATGCCGGTAAGACCACAACCACCGAGCGTATCCTCTATTATACAGGTATTAACCACAAGATTGGTGAGACTCATGACGGTACTGCTACCATGGACTGGATGGAGCAGGAGCAGGAGAGAGGTATCACCATTACTTCAGCTGCTACGACATGCCACTGGACTCTGCAGGATCATAACAAGCCCAAGGCAGGAGCATTAGAGCATCGTATTAACATTATTGATACTCCGGGTCACGTTGACTTTACTGTTGAAGTTGAGCGTTCCTTAAGAGTACTTGACGGTGCTGTAGGTGTATTCTGCGCTAAGGGTGGTGTTGAGCCTCAGTCAGAGAACGTATGGCGTCAGGCTGATACATATAATGTACCCCGTATGGCATTCATCAATAAGATGGATATCCTGGGTGCAGATTTTTACGCTGCTGTTGACCAGATCCGTAACAGACTGGGCAAGAACGCTATAGTAATTCAGCTTCCCATCGGAAAGGAAGACGATTTCAAGGGAATCATCGACTTATTTGAGATGGAAGCATACATTTATAATGATGATAAGGGAGAGGACATTTCCATCACACCCATCCCCGATGATATGAAGGATGATGCTGAAGTTTATCATGACGAGCTTATCGAGAAGATCTGTGAGCTTGATGATGAGCTGATGGATATGTACCTGGAAGAGAAGGTGCCCACCGTAGATCAGCTTAAGGCTGCTCTTCGTAAGGCTACATGTGAGTGTGAAGCAGTCCCCGTATGCTGTGGTACAGCTTACAGGAATAAGGGAATTCAGAAGCTCCTTGATGCTGTTATTGAGTTCATGCCTTCACCGGTTGATATCCCGGCTATTAAGGGAGTTGACCTTGACGGTAATGAAACAGTGAGACATTCCTCAGATGAAGAGCCCTTCTCAGCACTTGCATTTAAGATCATGGCTGACCCGTTTGTAGGTAAGCTTGCATTCTTCCGTGTATACTCAGGAACCATGAATTCCGGTTCTTATGTACTTAATGCTACAAAGGGCAAGAAGGAGCGTGTAGGCCGTATCCTTCAGATGCATGCCAATAAGAGAGCAGAGCTTGATAAGGTATATTCAGGAGATATCGCTGCCGCAGTTGGATTTAAGGTTACCAGTACAGGTGATACCATCTGTGATGAGCAGCATCCCGTTATCCTTGAGTCTATGGAGTTCCCGGAGCCTGTTATCGAGCTTGCTATCGAGCCCAAGACTAAGGCAGGACAGGGCAAGTTAGGTGAAGCCCTTGCCAAGCTTGCAGAAGAAGACCCCACCTTCAGAGCACATACTGATCCTGAGACAGGTCAGACCATCATCGCAGGTATGGGTGAGCTTCATCTTGAGATCATCGTTGACAGACTCCTTCGTGAGTTTAAGGTAGAGGCTAATGTAGGAGCACCTCAGGTTGCATACAAAGAGACATTTACCAAGCCGGTTGACGTTGACAGTAAGTACGCTAAGCAGTCCGGTGGTCGTGGACAGTACGGACATTGTAAAGTCAGATTCGAGCCTATAGATCCCAATGCGGAGCAGACTTTTATATTCGAATCAGAGGTTGTAGGTGGAGCTATTCCTAAGGAATACATTCCTGCAGTCGGTGAAGGTATCGAAGAAGCTGCTAAGGCAGGTATCCTTGCAGGATTCCCTGTACTGGGTGTTAAGGCTGTAGTATACGACGGTTCTTACCATGAAGTCGATTCATCCGAGATGGCTTTCCATATCGCAGGTTCTCTGGCATTCAAGGATGCCATGAGCAAGGGAGATCCAGTTCTTCTCGAGCCTATCATGAGAGTCGAAGTTACCATGCCTGAGGAGTACATGGGTGATGTAATCGGAGATATTAACGGACGTAGAGGTCGTATCGAAGGTATGGATGATCTCGGTGGCGGTAAGATCGTTAGAGGATTTGTACCCCTTGCTGAGATGTTCGGATACTCAACAGACCTTCGTTCCAGAACACAGGGACGTGGTAACTACTCAATGTTCTTTGAGAGATATGAGCAGGTACCCAAGTCCGTTCAGGAGAAAGTTATTTCAAATCATTCTAAGTAGTAAAAACTGCTTGAAAAACACGGCATTTTGAAATATAATAAGAAACAGCCGATTTTTAATCAAATTATGAACGAAAAAAATATTTTGAGTTTATTTAAGGAGGAAGTACATAATGGCTAAAGCTAAATTTGAGAGAACAAAACCACATTGTAATATCGGAACCATCGGTCACGTTGACCATGGTAAAACTACTTTAACAGCTGCTATTACCAAGACTCTTAATGCAAGACTTGGAACAGGTGAGGCTGTTGCTTTCGAGAACATTGATAAGGCTCCGGAAGAGAGAGAAAGAGGTATCACTATTTCTACAGCTCACGTTGAGTATGAGACAGCTAAGAGACATTACGCACACGTTGACTGCCCGGGTCATGCTGACTACGTTAAGAACATGATCACAGGTGCTGCTCAGATGGACGGTGCTATCCTCGTTGTTGCTGCTACTGACGGAGTTATGGCTCAGACAAAAGAGCACATCCTTCTTTCCCGTCAGGTAGGTGTTCCTTACATCGTAGTATTCATGAACAAGTGTGATATGGTTGACGATGCTGAGCTTCTTGAGCTGGTTGAGATGGAGATCAGAGAACTCCTTTCAGAGTATGAGTTCCCCGGAGATGACATTCCTGTTATCCAGGGTTCAGCTCTTAAGGCTTTAGAGGATCCCTTAGGTGAGTGGGGAGACAAGATCATGGAGCTTATGGATGCTGTTGATGATTATATTCCGGATCCTGTTCGTGCTACAGATCAGCCGTTCCTTATGCCTGTTGAGGACGTATTCACTATCACAGGACGTGGTACTGTTGCTACAGGTAGAGTAGAGCGTGGTGTTCTTCATATAAATGAGGAAGTTGAGATCGTTGGTATTAAGGAAGAGAACATGAAGACTACCGTAACAGGTATCGAGATGTTCAGAAAGCTTCTTGACGAAGGACAGGCCGGTGACAACATCGGAGCACTTCTTCGTGGTATCAAGAGAGAAGAGATTGAAAGAGGACAGGTTCTTGTAAAACCCGGTTCAATCAAGTGCCATACAAAGTTTACCGCTCAGGTATACGTATTAACAAAGGATGAAGGTGGACGTCATACTCCTTTCTTCAACAACTACAGACCTCAGTTCTACTTCAGAACAACTGACGTAACAGGTGTATGTAACTTACCCGCAGGTACAGAGATGTGCATGCCTGGTGATAACGTAGAGATGACAATCGAGCTCATCCATCCTATCGCTATGGAGCAGGGTCTTACATTCGCTATCCGTGAAGGTGGTAGAACAGTAGGTTCAGGAAGAGTTGCTACTATCATCGAGTGACAAGCTACAAGCCGATCAAGAACATAAAGAAACCCGAGGTGAGATTTCTCACGCTCGGGTTTTTCTTTATGTTCTTAGTGGGCGACAGCCCACGCTCTTTGTAAATCCATACAAAAACCTCCCGCTCTTTTTTGAAGGGTACATATAGTACCACAATCCCCTACACTTTATAATTGTATTATCTTCTAAAGAAGGAAGAAGCATAGAAGGTAAACCTAATTTTTTCATAGTGAAAGGGGAAGTTAAAATGAGAAGAGGAAGAGCTATTGGAGTATTTATGAACATCACATGCGGGCTGTTATTCTGCCTGATAATGTCCATTATCGTACTGTTTCGGAATGAACAGATGTCGGGACTGCCATCCGGTACCCTGCTTAATGTGAAGATGGTGGCGTTCTCGGTTATACAGGCCTTTTTTGTAAGCTATACAATAGGAGACCTTGTGCCCAGTTACAATTGGGGAACGGCATTTTGTGCGAAAAACAAAATGGGTAAGATTCCGTCTTACTTCATAACCATAGCTATCCATGCATTTATAATATGCACCATCTGCAGTTTTATATGTACATTTGTAGCAGTTGATGCCGGACAGTTCAGTCCTGCAACCCTTATAGCGTGGTGGACCAATTATCCTATATTACTGGTAGCTGCTTATCTGTTAATGGTTGTCGCTATGGGACCCTTACAGAAGGTCGCATTTGCCATAACAGCTAATATAACGGATTGACCCTTACTAAAATATACGCACGTATCAAAAAAGAGATGACAGCCGATTGGCTGTCATTTCTTTGCATCTTGATTTATTTAACAGTATCAAAAAGATAAAAGCTAAGCCTGTAACCCATGGCCAGCATTCCATTATCCGGATCAATCCCGAAGGAGTCTCGCAAACGGCTTATTCGATAATCCACAGTGTTGCGGTGGAGGTTCAGCCTTTTTGCGGTAAGGCTCATGCTGAGGTCGGATTCTATATAGGCCTTGAGGGTATCGTAATAGTCAGTGCCGTGCATCCTGTCATATTCCCTGACCAGTCCTATCCTGGGGTTAACCAGGGACATACATTCCTCCTGGAGGATATTCCTGTTGATGGCAGCGAATACACAGTACTTCTCGTAATCGTATATGAGGCAATGGGGATCCATCGGATGGCCTACTTCTATGGAGCTGATGGCTTCTTCCACATGGAGAGAAGAGTTACCGATATTCTTATATGTATAGCTGATGCCCATGGCGAGACCATGCTTCTTTAACAGGTTAAACAGGCCGTCCCTGTCGGTGATGACATTGCCTTCCAGTTCGTTTCGCATAGCTATGTAAGCCGCGGTATCTTCGCCGAATACCACTCCTTTACCGCCGGAGACATAACGATCCGTTATCTTTAACAGGTACTCGACTGATAAGTCCCGGTCCAGGGACATCTTTTTGAAAACTATAACATTAAGGTAAGACAGTGGCTTGATCCCGGCGTAAGAAAGTCTGTTTTTCAGCCGTCCTGAATCAGGCTTTGATGTGAGAAGTTCGGATATTACGTAACGATATTTCTCGTCTGAACTCTCCTTTTTCATATGGCTTCGCTCCAGAGCGACCTTGAGGACGTGAGTGAACTCGCTGAGAAGGTAGGTATCCTCCTCGGAGATAGGCCGTTTGTGCTCCACCAGGGTAACAAACCCCACATTCTTTTCGTCCACATATATCTTCCTGGAGTAATACCGCGCTTTGTAGCCTTCATCCTTTGATATCCCTGTATGGGAAGGAGAAAGCCGGCCGGAAAGTCGGTTATCCAGAGCGTAATCAATATATTCAGGAGGATAATACCTCTTTTCGGATATAAACTCCCAAAGATCATCGTCCAAAGTAAGATTGTAAGAATCCACAAAAGATGTGCAGGCGATAACGCTGAAGGAGTTATCACTTAGAATAAGGGAGTTTTCGAAAATAAGGGATGCTTTGTCAATGATGGTGTTGATATCTTTGGTTCTGTAAATAATATCATAAAGCATATGGCTTTTTTCGTGAAAGCTGACAGAATTTCTGATGTCCTTTTCTTCCATGGAAACCTCCTATGTAGTAATACTATATCTTCCTACGGGAATATTATACAATCTGTGGCAGCAAAATTATTTATAAATGATTACAAATTTCAGGGGCTATTCTTGGGATAACTTATATGGATAATACCATGTAAAGTTGGTAATATCAACATGTAACGGCGAAGGCTGCCCTGACGCCGAGGTTTGTAATTGTATACAAGGAGGAGGAAACCAGATGACAAAGGCAGACAAAGTATTTATTAACGGCAATATTGTGACTCTTGATTCAAAAGACAGCATATGTGAGGCTGTTGCAGTTAAATGCGGCAGGATCATTTCTACCGGGACGACAGCGGATATCAAGCCTTATATTGGGGAAGGCACAGAAGTGATCGATCTTGAGCGAAGACTTATGCTTCCGGCAGCTTATGATGCACATGTTCATTGCACATCCATGGGCTCTGCAAGTATGATGGTGGATTTTTCATATCCGACATGTAAAACCATAGAAGATATGAGAAATCAGCTTATAGAAGCTGCAAGGAACACTCCAAAGGGGGAGTGGATAAGAGGTTACGGTTTAAATGAAGCCTTTATAGAAGAGTATGCTACGGGAACGGGAAGAATCATTCACCATAAGGATTTTGACGATTGCTGCCCCGATAATCCTTTTAAGATCTCGCTTTGGACGGGACACAGCGTATTTGTAAATGAACTGGCACTTAAGGAAGCAGGGGTTGATGACACTACACCCAATCCGGTGTCGGGCGTTATCGTTCGAGACAGTGAGGGCCATGCAACAGGAATGTTCCATGAAGGTGGCGGAGTCAATATGATTGACCGGGTAGTGCCTCTTTTCACGGAGGATGAAGTTGCCCAGGCCATAATGAATTTCCAGGAGACTATAGTTTCCAACGGATACACCGGTTATACAAATGCCACACTTGGACCTTGTGATAACAGGAATTCCGGAATCTCGGATCCCAGAGCATTTGATGTTTATAGAAGGCTGGCAAAGGAAGGCCGCCTTAAAGCCAGGGTGGCTTTGGGATTATATGCCGGCATTGACGGAGTACAAACTGCGGAGAATGTAGCCGAGACCATAGATGCATTTGATTTTGATAAGTATAATGAAAATCCTGAGATTCTTAAAGTGGGACTTATAAAGCTGTTCTGCGACGGAACACCTATGGGTCACACATCCTGGCTCTTTGACGATTACCTGGACACACCGGGAAATCACGGGCATTCCTGCTTCCTGGGAGAAGACGCTTCGGACGAGGAACAGAAAGAAGAACTTCAGAAGATAATTAATGTATGTCATAATAAGGGATTTCAGATTGGTATTCATGCAATAGGGGACAGAGCCGTTGCCTATTCCATTGATTGTATAGCCAATGCCATTGAAGCCAATCCCAGATCGGATGCCAGACATTACGTACTTCATCCCGACAGTATGGGAACAGAGGAGATGGCAGCCAAAGCGGCTAAATACGGAATACTATTCTCGGTACAGCCGGGGCTTATAGACCATATTATTGAGCCGGCAGTTGAACTTACCGGAAAGAGAGCCGAAAGCTCACAGCAGATAAGAACATTCCTGAACCAGGGTGTAAAATGCTGCGGAGGATCCGACGGTATAATCGGTGAATATCAAAACTGGCGCCAGTCGGTACAGTCAGCTGTTACAAGACGCTCACATCTTACCGGTAAGCAGTATCACAGAGAACTTGCACTGACCATAACGGAAGCCATCAGGCTCTTTACAGTTGATGCGGTATATCAGGAGCATATGGAAAATGATCTTGGTTCGATTGAAATCGGTAAGCTGGCAGATTTCCAGGTGCTTGAGAAAGACATATACAGGGTGCCTGTAGATGAGATAGGCAGTATAGCAGTTCTTCAGACATATAAAGAAGGAGAATGTATCTACGACAGGAAAGCATAGCAGATACAAGAGGTTTAATATGAACAGGAAAATGGCCACAGGCCTTATTATATCAATAATGCTGGCATCAAGCATTAACCAGATGTCACCGTCTCCCATCCTGATGTATCTGGGGGAGGAGTATGGTGTAGCAGGTAATGATGCATTAATGAACCTGGCTATATCCATAATCTTTCCCACTTTGATCATAGGCTGTCTGCTGGGAGGGATAATTGAAAAAAAAGTAGGGACCAAAGCTTTGATGACCATGACGGGATTCCTTGCTTCTCTGGGTTTGCTTATAAACTTTGTGTCATATAATTATGGCATATTTTTGCTTGGAAGAGCCATATATGGTCTGGGATTCGGCCTGGGCATCCCGTTTATGGGATCCTCCCTTATGAAATGGTATTCAGGAAGGGGACGAGAGATGATGACTACGGTTAACTCCCTTTTCCCCTTTGCTGGTACTGTATTGTGTTATCTGTTTATGGCAAGGTTATACCATCTGTTTTCCGATAACGTAAGGCTGACTTTCGGGATATGGGGAATACTCCTTGCAGCTCTGACAATATGCTGGATCCTGTTTATAAAAGAACCTGAGGAAACTAGCGGAGAAGAATCAGATGGCGGAGATGTGGATTTTGCCATTTACGCAGAGCTGATGAAGAATAAAACTCTGAGGCTGTTATCCATTACCTTTGTCTGTGATTTTGCCTGCTATTCTTACATGGCCACCGTATTGCCGACTTACCTGATGGAAGTGGGGAATATGAAGGAGGCGGAAGCGGCACTATGGTCAGCTATAGCCTTCCCGGCAGCAGGAATAGTGGGATGCTTTTCAGCCGGTATTGTGAATACGGTTTTGGGAAATAAGAGGTTTCCTCTTATTGCAGGCCAGCTCCTGAAGCTGGCAGGAATATCCACAATGACCTTAATGGGCGGGCTCGGACCGGTGGCATTGGTTGTAGGAACGGTACTATTCGGATTGGGAAACAGTTTCTGGATGCCGTCCTTCTACGGTATACCCACTGAACTGCCCGGAATGAACGGAAGCCTTGTGGCAGCAAGCTTCTCCCTGTGTAACTCCTGCGGGTTTGTAATGGGATTTGTAGTTCCGGTGGCCGGAGGATTAATAACCGGTTTATTTGCTAATCACGCACTGGGGCTGACCACCAGTCTTATGGTGTTTAATGTCCTGAATATAGTGGGATTTATACAGGCACTTCGTGTGCCGAAAGACTATAAAGAAAGGGGCGGATCTTAGAGCTCCGCCCCTATAAGTATGCCTCCCTCTTCGGCGTAGAAGCCGCAGAGTCCTTTGGATAGGTAATACTTGATATCTGCATTTGCAAAGTCTGCTTTAACACGCTGAATGAACTTCAAAGCAAATGATTCGTTCATAACATGGCATATACGGAGCTTACCTCCGCGGTAGCCTGCCTTCTTAAGCTCCTGATAAATCTTCTCTATAATCTTCTTCTCGCCCCGGGCTCTGGCTATGGCCGTGATATCACCGATGGCGCTTGCCTTGGCTATGATGCTGATACCCAGCACATCAAGAGCGGAAGCCACCAGCTTGCTGACTCTGCCGTTTTCCACCAGGTTGTGGAGGGAACCAAGGGCAAAATACAGGCTGGTTTTTTTCATGTATTCCTTTGTCTTCCGGCAGACATCTTCAAAAGAGCGTCCTTCGCCGATGAGTTCGGAGAGTTTCTCCACTATCAGGTGCATCTCGGGGCCTGTACTTTTTGAGTCAAATACTTCAATCTTTGCACGGGGATGATCCTGAAGGTACATATCCCTTGCGGCCATGGCTGCATTATATGTACCGGAAAGCTTACTGGTAACGGTAACGATGTATATCTCGTCTCCGCCCTCTAAAGCCTCCATCCATTCAGCCAGATTGGGGCAGGAGGTGTAGGACCTTCCTTTATAATTCTTCAGGTATTCCAGCATCTTTCTTAAGTTTAAAGTGCGGTCGTCCTGAAAACTCTTTTCTTCCGTGTAGATTGTCATGGGAACGGATTCAAACACCACTCCCTCCATATCCTGAATGTTACAGGATGAGTCAGCAATAACTTTAATCATGACGTTTTCTCCTTGTGTAGTAATGCTTACTTCCTTATATAGTTTCGATAACTACATAAAATGGTATTACGCAATGGAAGAAAAATCAATATGCAATAATTACATTTTTTCACTATAAAAACAGGAATAGTTAACAATAATTATATCTAAATATTAGTTTCAATTTCCTATTAAAAATAATTAAAAAATTTGTAATTCTGTGGTATAATTTCTTTCAAAGCGTGTGATTTTTTATAATTGCACGGAGGTATTTCAAATGGGGCTTAAGGAACGACTTAAGAACTTAATATACAAAGATACTTCAAGGGAGAATGAGTCCAACAAGATGGCTGTGCTTGTTCGTATCCTTTGTATTGCCTTAATGGTCTTTTTTGCTTTGCATGTAGTATTATTCGGTATCATCTGGAAACCTTCCGCAGCCCTGGGTAATCTGGTTTTGTTTTTACTGTATCTGGGCATGTTCGGTTTTACCTTCAGGATGTCTAAATCCGTTCTGGTGGGTACCTTTATCTTTGTAACCACTGTATGGGCGTTTGCCATGCTCCTGCTCTTTGGTCTTGATTCATGTTTTCAGATGTTCCCGCCATTTCTCATTGTTATTTATTTCTTCTCCAGCTACGGAGGGCTCCGTAATAAAGCCATTTTCGGCTGTGTCACATATATTGTATATCTGCTTATGTCCTTCCTTTACGGTATGAAGACGCCAGTCCTGGATTTGACCTCATCAGAGCATCAGTATATCAGGGACAGCAGTATGTTCATTATTATTCTTTGTACCTGCATCGCGGCATATATGTTTACTAAAGACAGTCAGTCCATGGAGTACAAGCTTATCTCCTATAATAAGAAGCTTCAGGAAAAGGCAAGCACGGATCCCCTCACCAGACTTCACAACAGGGGCAGGGCCATGGAGTATCTGCAGAGTTTTGCTGATAAGGCGGATGAGATGCTTTGCAGTATATGTATATGCGATATTGACTTCTTTAAAAGAGTAAATGACACCTATGGACACGATATAGGGGATATGGTTCTTAAGGCAGTGGCAAAGACCATGCTGGATACCTTGAGCAGCAAATGTTTCATTGCAAGGTGGGGCGGAGAAGAGTTCTTTATCGCATTCCCCAACTGCAACGGCGACGATGCCATGGTAATGCTCTTTGAACTTCAGAAAGCCTTGAAGCATGCAATTGTCAGAGTTCGGGACAAGGAGATATGTGTGACTTTAACCTACGGACTTGTGGAATATGATAATAAGATGACTGTAGATGAGAATCTTAAGGAAGCGGACCGGATGCTTTATATGGGTAAGGAACAGGGCCGTGACAGGATCATTTTCTAAGGATATTAAAATAGTTCAATAAGTTGTTAAAAATTGTATATTGACACAGGGCTGATCATACAATATAATCCATGTTAATTAAATATTGTAAACCGATGAAGCGGAGATAAAGGCAATGATGCCTATACAGAGAGCCTGCGGTGCTGAGATGCAGGCAAGAAACAAGTTGTCAAATGGACCGCTGAGGGTGCGGATTAAAGCAGTTTTTATGTTAGTATTTCGCAACGTATGGCATGCGTTATTTGCCGGGGATATGATAGTATCCTGCTAAGGGCACGATTACATGTGAATTCAAGGTGGCACCGCGGATAAGAGTTTATTCGTCCTTGACAGATTAGATTATTCTGTCAGGGACTTTTTTATTTCCCGGCAGAGATGTTAGGAGGAAAAGAAATGGAAGTATCCATCAGTCTCAAAGAAGCAAAAAAGATAGCAACTACGGGTGAGTTTAACGTAATACCCATTTCCACCGAGATACTCTCGGATTTCATCACCCCCATTGAAGCCATGCAGAAGCTTAAGAACGTGTCGTCTCATTGCTATATGCTGGAATCGGCTAAAGCCAATGAGAGCTGGGGCCGGTATACCTTCCTGGGCTATGATCCCATTATGGATATAACCTGTGTGGACGGCAAGATGAAAGCCGGTGACCTTACCATTGAGACAAAGGATCCCTCATCGGTGATCAGGCAGGTCTTAAGTAATTACAAAAGCCCGAGAGTTGACCATCTTCCTCCCTTTACGGGGGGCCTTGTGGGATATTTTTCATATGAATATCTGGGATACTCAGAACCGAGCGTCCGCTGCGATGTGGAGGATGAGGAGAATTTTAAAGATGTTGACCTGATGCTTTTTGATAAGGTAATTGCCTTTGATTACGTAAAACAAAAAATAGTCCTTATAGCCAATATTTCTACAAAAGATGTAGAGACAGGCTACAATAAGGCCCTTCTTGAACTCAGACAGTTAAAAGACCTGCTGAAAAACGGAAAGAAAAGACAGGAGCCGGGAGGCAGGATAAAGGGCGAGATTACAGGACTCTTCAGCAAAGAGCAGTTCTGCGAGATGGTGGAGAAAGGAAAGAACTATATTAAAGAAGGAGATATCTTTCAGATCGTTCTTTCCAACCGCTTAAGCGCTCCTTTTGAAGGAAGCCTGCTTAATACATACCGGGTACTTCGCACCATTAATCCCTCCCCCTACATGTTCTATTTTTCGGGAACGGATGTGGAGGTAGCGGGAGCATCTCCGGAGACCCTTGTTAAGCTGGAAAAGGGTATTCTTCATACCTTTCCCCTGGCAGGGACCAGGCCCAGAGGACGAAATGATTCAGAGGACAGGATGCTGGAAGCGGAACTCCTGGCGGATGAAAAAGAGCTGGCAGAGCACAATATGCTAGTGGATCTTGGGAGAAATGATCTGGGTAAGATAAGCAAATTCGGTACGGTTGAGGTGGAAACATTACATTCCATAGAGCGTTTCTCCCATGTAATGCACATCGGTTCCACCGTCCGGAGCAGGATCGGTAATTCCTATGACGCATTGGATGCCATAGAAGCCGTTCTCCCTGCCGGCACTTTATCGGGAGCGCCTAAGATCAGGGCCTGTCAGCTTATAGGTGAACTGGAGAACAATAAACGGGGTATCTACGGCGGAGCTATCGGATATGTGGCTTTTAACGGAGATATGGACACATGCATTGCTATTCGTATAGCTTACAAGAAGAACGGCAAGGTATTCGTTCGCAGCGGAGCCGGAATCGTAGCTGATTCAGTGCCGGAGAAGGAATATGAGGAATGCCTGAATAAGGCAAGATCTTCTCTTAAGGCATTAGAACTTGCACAGGAGGAAGACTTATGATTGTTTTAATAGATAATTATGACAGCTTTTCATATAATCTGTATCAGTATATCGGTGAGATCGATCAGAATATCACCGCCATAAGAAATGACGAAATGACAGTGGAGGAGATAAGGAATCTGAAGCCAAAGTGCATAATCATTTCTCCCGGACCGGGACGTCCTTCGGATGCGGGGATAATCATTGATGTGGTTAAAGAACTGGGGACGGAGATTCCTATACTTGGGGTCTGCCTGGGACATCAGGCCATATGTGAGGCTTACGGGGCAGTTATCACATATGCAAAGGAGCTTATGCACGGCAAGCAGTCAGAGGTGGAGTTTGATCTCGGTTGTAAATTATTCAAAGGATGTCCTGACAAAGCGCCTGTAGCCAGGTATCATTCTCTGGCAGTGGATGAGAGCACTGTTCCCGACTGTCTGAAGATCACAGCCAAGACGGTTGACGGCGAGATTATGGCTGTTAAGCACGCAGACTATCCTGTTTACGGAGTCCAGTTCCATCCGGAATCCATAATGACCCCCGACGGGAAGCTGATGATAAAGAACTTTATTAAGAAGATTGCCTTAAAATAAGGCTTTGAGAAGTTTGAAAAAATTTTTAAAAAAATTTGCTGATCGGTATAAAGTTTATATAACTTTATGCCGATTAGTCTTATAGAAAGGGAGAAGTATCCATGCTTTCCCTTTATGAAAATCACATATAGCAAAAGGATTTGCGATTAAAAATGTCAAGGATGAATAATCTCTGACAGATATAAGGTCCCTTATATCTGCTTTCGTCGTCCGAATAAATTCGGATGTCTCGAACAAATCCAAAGCTACCATGTTCATTTTCAGTAAAAGTTTGTTTTCCAAAAAAGTGTGTGTGAACGTGGTGTAAAGCGAGTGTGTGAAACTTTACATCACATCGGCAACAATATTCGCGAAGCGAATTTTCTATATATTAATATAATGATTGTTTTTTAAGTATTACGGGAGGAGTCGTTATGTCGATCAATACAAACAATATCATCGGCGGTGCCATTAATTCTTACCAGGCTCAGGCAGCGAAGAAGCCGGAGACTGTGCAGAAGAAGGCAGAGGAAGTAAAAGAGAAGAAGACTAATGAAGTTAAAACCCCGGCAAATGAAGCATCAAGAAAGGCCGGAAACTACGGCAAGACCATAGGCCAGGCTAAGCTCTCAAAAGAAGGGGCAAAATATTACGAAGAGTTAAAAAAGAAATTCGGTAATATGGACTTTATCCTTGTAAGCAAGGATATGAAAGACCAGGCCCAGGCCAATGCCGGTGCATTTGCAAATCCCAATAAGATGGTTGTTCTTATTGACGAGGATAAGATCGAGCAGATGGCCGTTGATGAGAAATTCAGGGCTCAGTACGAAGGGCTTATTGAGAAGGCAGCCAATAATCTGTCTGCTCTTAAAGAAAAAATGGACAATTCGGGTCAGAGCTCAAATATATTGGGTTATGGTTTGGAAGTCAAGGATGACGGGGAGATCGGATTCTTTGCCGTTCTTCGCAAATCTGCCGAAGCTCAGAAAGAGCATATAGAAAAGGTAACGGAAAAACATCAGGCTGAGAAAAAGGCTGCTGCAAAGAAGGCGGCAAAAGAAGCCTTTGAGGAATCTCTGAAGCCGGAGGATACGGAAGTTATCCGGGCTGATTCCATTGAAGAATTATTGCAGAAGGTGGGAGATTATAACTTCGCCGACAGAAGCAATATCGTTAAGACCGAGCAGGAGATGCAGATCGGTCAGAGTATAGATTTTAAAGGATAGGTTGGCTATAATTCTCGAACGGCACACTTTATTAATAGGTAATAATTATCTATATGTGTGGGACTATTTAAAATATAAGTGCTGTGAGATACACTTGTAGCCATTTCAAATCGGGCAGGGTTTATTGGTTCCCTGCCCGAAATTATTGTGCGTTTCCGTTTACAAAGACCGTTGCCGGATGGTATAATTAAGGCGTTATGGACCGGTAAATTTGGTTAGAATACGAAGAATGAGCGGGCGAGCTGATTCGGAAAGGATCTCACAATGAAAAAAGTCACTTTTAAGTTCAGTAATGCTCCCGATGTTGAGACATTTGCCAACGAGGGAGAGAAGCTCCTTGATGTAGCAAAGAAGGCAAATGTGGTTATCGATGCACCCTGTTCTGGTAATGCCTCCTGTGGTAAATGTATCGTTAAGATAGTAAGCGGTACCGTGGAGTCATCTCTTACCAGGCACTTTACCGAGAAGGAATACAGAAGCGGATTCCGTCTTGCATGTAACAGCAAGATTATAGACGATGTAGTGGTTATGGTGCCTGATATTGCTTCTGCTTTCAAGAAGAGGATGAAGATATCCGACCTGTCTTCAGAGGAAGAACTGAAGATATTCAGGACTACCCAGGAAAGGATAGCAGCTACGGGACTTAAGAACGGGAATGATTTCAAGATCCTGGAACTCCAGCTTAGTGAGCCTACCATAGAAGATACCATGCCGGATAACGAGAGGCTCTACCGTGCCGTGGCCAAAGAGGCCGGCAATGATAAGATAAGGATATCCTATAATATCATGCGTAAGCTTCCGCTGGTTCTTCGTGAGAACGAATGGCATGTTAAGGTACTTATAAGTACTGAGGACGAACACATCATCGTAAATGATGTTATCCCTCATGATAAGCATCTTTATGTAACCGGACTTGCAGTGGATATCGGAACCACTACGGTATCGGCGGTTCTTTTTGATATGATATCAGGTAAGTTCCTGGCCAGAGGTGCCATGGGTAACGGCCAGATCCGCTACGGAGCCGATGTTATCAACCGTATCATAGAAGCTACCAAGGAAGGCGGCAGTAAGAGACTTAAGGATGCTGTCTTAAAGGAGACCATTAATCCTCTTATCAGAGAGATGTGTGCTTCGGCAGGGATCAGCCGAGACTTTATATACAGAATGTGCGTGGCAGGTAATACTACCATGAATCATTTATTTGCGGGAATCCATTCCGAGTATATCAGGATGGAGCCCTACATTCCGGAGTTTTTCCAGACCGAGAGACTCCGTGCGGAAGACGTGGGCGTAGCCATTAACCCCGATGCTGAGATTATCATGTGTCCGAATATCGGAAGTTATGTAGGCGGAGATATTACAGCCGGAGTCCTTGCCAACTGTATGTGGAATAACCCGGAGATGACCCTTTTCGTAGACCTGGGAACCAACGGTGAGATCGTATTCGGTAATTCGGATTTCCTTATGTCCTGTGCATGTTCAGCAGGACCGGCCTTCGAGGGCGGTGACATCAGCTGTGGTATGAGAGCCATGGACGGAGCTATAGAATCCATTACCATAGACGAGGAGACATTGGAGCCTGCCTACAGTGTTATCGGAGAGCCGGGGGAGAAGCCTGTCGGTATCTGTGGTTCAGGTATTATTGATATTATAAGCGAACTTTTCAGAGTAGGGGCCATTAACCCCAAGGGCAAGTTTGTCAGAGAGGGCAAGCGCATCAGACACGACGAGGACGGCATGGGAAGCTACGTTGTTGCTTTCCAGGAAGAGAGCGGAACCGTTAAAGATGTAGAGCTTAATGAAGTAGATATAGATAACTTCATCAGAGCAAAGGGAGCTATATTCTCAGGTATAAGAACCTTACTTGCTTCCCTTGATTTTGATGTTGATATGATCGATAAGCTTATGGTAGCCGGTGGTATCGGAAGCGGAATTAATATGGCCAATGCCATTAATATAGGAATGTTTCCCAAGATCCCCTTGGAGAAATATGAGTATATCGGCAACTCATCGCTTTCAGGTGCTTATACCGCCTTGTTTTCAAATGAGGCTGAGGAGAAGGTATATGAGATAGGCAAGTCCATGACCTATATCGAGCTTTCTACTACGCCGGCTTATATGGATGAGTTTGTGGCAGCATGTTTCCTGCCCCATACGAATGCATCATTATTCCAGTAAGTATATGAAACAGATGGGGACGGTTCTTGCGTTTCGGTACCGAAACGCAAGAACCGTCCCCATCTGTTTCAAGGGCTATTAAGAAAAAATACACAATATATAAGACAATATTGTTAAAAAATTAATAAATTTATCACTTGCTTTTTTATTGAAAATCGTTATTATGATGTAAGGGTCAATTATTTGGCTCATAATTTTTGCGCGGAAAAATCTTACGTACTCCGTATTGATCATAGATTAGGCACATGCATTATTAAAAGAAAGAGAGAGGAATTATAGGAGAATCGTAAAATGATCGAGACAGTCACTAATCTTAACAGGATAGTCATTATCGTTATGACCCTGGCGTATTTATATCAGATTTTATATCTCATCATAGGTTTAATCTACAAGAATAAGAAGACAGAAGAGGAGAAAGCTCCTTTCCATAGATTTGCGGTACTTATATCCGCCAGAAATGAAGAATCGGTTATCGGGGAACTCATCGAGAGCCTTAAGAAACAGAAATACCCCAAGAACATGTACGATATCTTTGTTCTTGCCGATAACTGTACAGACAACACTGCACTCTGTGCCAAGAAGGCAGGAGCCATCGTTTATGAGAGATGGAATGCACAGCTGGTAGGCAAGGGATATGCTCTTGATTATCTGATCAAAGAGATCAAGAATGATTATGAGAAATATGACGGATACTTTGTATTCGATGCTGATAATGTGGTTGACGAGAACTTCATTTTCGAAATGAACAAGACCTTTAACAAGGGTTATGACGCTATCACATCCTACAGGAATTCCAAGAATTTCGGGATCAACTGGATTTCAGCGGCATATTCAATATGGTTTTTACGTGAAGCTAGATTTCTCAACTTTCCGAGAATGCTTCTTAACACCAACTGCCATATTTCAGGAACCGGATTCTGTATCTCCGACCGTATAGTTGAGGAGAACGGAGGATGGCCCTTCCACCTCCTTACAGAGGATATTGAGTTCTCGGTTAACTGCGCTATAAGCGGTAACAGGATCGGATACTGTGATAAGGCCATGGTATATGATGAGCAGCCGGTTACATTTGCTCAGTCATGGACCCAGAGGATGCGCTGGTCTAAGGGATTCTATCAGGTTAATGCCAACTATCTGGTATCCCTGATTAAGGGAAGCTTCGGAAAGTCCAAGCTGAAATTCTCATGCTATGACATGTTTATGACTACTGCACCGGGTATGCTTCTTACACTCTTTATCATCGCCTTTAATATGCTGATGATATTTGCATGTGTTACACAGCCCTATTACATTGCAAATGTTGTTATGAAGCGTGCCGGCAAGTTTATTATCGATACACTGATCGCCTTCTATATTGCCCTTTTGGTTTACGGCATCATTACCGTATTCTCGGAGTGGGATATGATCAAGGCATCGGGGAAAAAGAAACTGCTTTATGTTGCATTGTTCCCGGTATTCATGGCTACATATATCCCAATCTCTCTGGCAGCTCTTGTTAAGAAGGTTGAGTGGAAGCCAATCCAGCACTTTGCCTCGGAAAGGTATGTGCTGGAAGCCAAGAATTAGTTCTTTATCATATGGCACTGAATCTTCCGCTGCATCCGCAGGGAAGTATAAGATTATTTGAACTTACAGGAAGTCCTACCTCAGAAGCCTCGAAGGTACCCGGGTGGGACTTCTTTATTATATCTTCCATCATATATCTTAATACCCCGGGCTGTAAGCCTGTTGTATAGGAGTTGATCAGGAAGAACAGGGGATTCTCGGATAGTATTCTCTCGCAAAGGACTAAAAAGTCATATATGGAATCTTCAATCTTCCATATCTCACCCTTGGGACCTCTTCCGTAAGAGGGGGGATCCATGATTATGGCATCGTAAAAGTTGCCCCGGCGGATCTCCCGTTCCACGAACTTTTTGCAGTCGTCAACAAGCCAGCGTACGCTTGTTTCGGGGATGCCGGAGATATGGGCATTCTCCTTGGCCCAGGTAACCATACCCTTGGAAGCATCTACGTGGGTGACGTGGGCTCCCGCTGAAGCCGCTGAAAGTGTGGCGCCTCCGGTATAGGCAAAGAGATTAAGGACTTTTATCTCCCGGGAAGGGTTATTTTCCCGGGCTGAACGTATCAAAGAAGAAAACCAGTCCCAGTTTACTGCCTGCTCCGGAAATAAACCGGTATGTTTAAAAGAAAAGGGAGAAAGCTTGAAGCGCAGATCCCTGTAGGAGATCTCCCATTCCTTGGGAAGGTCAAAGAATTCCCATTCTCCGCCGCCTTTGGCACTCCTGTGGTAGTGGCCGTTAAGCTTCTTCCATTCCGGAACCAGCTTCTTTGTCTTCCATATAACCTGGGGATCCGGACGAAGGAGATAGAACTTCCCCCACCGTTCCAGCTTCTCTCCACAGCTGGTATCTATTATTTCGTAATCAGTCCAATTATCTGCAATCCACATATTTTACTCCCGATATTATATTAAGTAACAAGTATAGTTTAACTTAATTATAACTTGACGTAAAGCCTTATGTAGTGCATAATTGTAGGCAATTAGTGCCCTTAAAAGGGCACAGTTATGAGTAAACGGAGGAATTACAAATGTATAACGTTAATTTAGTATGGATTCTTCTTGCCTTTGCCGCATATCTGGCCCTTATGATCATTATAGGCGCCATGTATATGAGGCGGACCAGGAATTCAGCAGATTATTTTCTCGGAGGAAGAGGCTTAAGCGGATGGGTAGCAGCCCTTTCTGCACAGGCATCGGATATGAGCGGATGGCTTCTTATGGGTCTGCCCGGTTCCGTATATGCTTTCGGAACAGGCCAGATATGGATAGCAGTCGGTTTGTTTATCGGAACGGTACTTAACTGGATATGCATTTCCGGCCGCTTAAGAAAGTACACCATAAAAGCAAACAATTCCCTTACCCTTCCCGAGTTTTTTCAGAACAGATACAAGGATGACACAAATATTCTCCTTGGAATATCATCTGTGGTCATAGTCATCTTCTTTGTTGTATATACCGCATCGGCCCTTGCTTCGGGAGGTAAGCTCTTTAATATCGTTCTGGGAGTTGATTACCGTATCGCCCTTACCATCGGAGCAGTGGTTATTCTTGCTTATACATTTATGGGCGGATTTATGGCTGTATGTACAACTGACTTCGTCCAGGGACTGCTGATGCTGGTAGGTCTTCTTGCTGTACCCCTTACAGCATACGGTATCATGGGTCCGGAGAATCTCATGGGAGCTTTGGCATCTACAAATCCGGCAGGAGGCGTGGAGGCATTTATGGATATATTCAGTAACGGGGGCAAACCCATTACATTTATTGAGATACTTTCTCAGCTGGCATGGGGACTTGGATATTGCGGAATGCCCCACATTCTCGTAAGATTCATGGCTGTTAGGAGCGAAAAGGAATTACAGAAGTCCCGTGTTATAGCTATTGTATGGGTTGCACTTTCCCTTTTCTTCGGCGGTATTGTTATAGGAGTTATCGGACGTGGATACCTTGCGCCCACGGTGCTGGGAACACCGGAGACTTCTTCCGTTGAGAATGTTTTCATTATCATGATCGAGAAGGTTTTCACCTCAGATATAGCACTGCCTTTCGTAGGCGGAGTATTCCTCTGCGGTATTCTGGCAGCCATTATGTCTACAGCTGATTCCCAGCTTCTGGTTGCATCATCTTCCGTGGCAGAAGACATTTACAAGGGAATCATTAATCCAAAGGCTGACGATCGTAAAGTCTTAACTTTAAGCCGCGTAGTAGTTATAGTTGTTGCTGTTATAGCCTATGTTATAGCCTTAGATCCCGACAGTTCCATTATGGGACTTGTGTCCAACGCATGGTCAGGATTCGGTTCCGCTTTCGGACCTCTTGTGGTTTGCTCATTGTTCTGGAAAAGGACTAACAAACCGGGAGCTATTGCGGGAATGATATCCGGAGCACTGACAGTTATCATCTGGGATTATATTCCTCTGGCAGGGGGAGCTACGCTTGGCACCTCCACAGGAATATACTCATTGCTTATTGGATTCTTTGTCAGTCTTATCTGCATTGTGATCGTGAGCCTCGCTACTAAAGCACCCTCAGATGCCATTGTGGCTGAATTCGAGGAAGTAGCTTCGGTTAAGGACAACGAATAAACAGATGAATTTTTTGACAAATATGCGCAATTGCACTAAAATGATTGTTGTAGCATTATGTTCAGAATACAGAATGGAGAATAAGTATGAGTTTTAGTGAGGAAGCTTTATATAACCAAAAAGGACTTGATGTTGATGCGGCACTGGAATTTGTGGGGGATATAGATCTGTACAGAGAGATTCTGTATGATTATTACGAGGATATAGACCCGAAATGCGAGAGGGTTGAGGAGTATATCAAGACCCGGAATGCAAAGGAGTACACAGTGGAGGTTCATGCGATAAAGAGCGCTTCACGTACTATAGGTGCTACCGAGCTTTCTCAGAGGGCCCTGCTGCTGGAGCAGTACGGCGAAGCAGAAGATTGGGATGCCATCCTTCGGGAGACCCCCGGGGTTCTTGAAACATATAAAGGATATAAGGATATTGTATCTCCATATATGGTTAAAGCCGAGGAATAGTGACTTGGCGAGATATTTTAGTGGATATTTGTGCCTCTCTGTGATATAATACTCGAATGGCTGAATGAGGCGCAGATAAGGAGGATTTATTTAGAAATGAGTGTTAGCGTAGAAAAATTAGAGAACAGCATGGCAAAGCTTACCATAGAGGTTGCCTTTGATGAATTTGATAAGTCTGTTGAGAAGGTTTATCAGAAGCAGAAGAACAGGATTAATGTTCCCGGATTTCGTAAAGGGAAAGCTCCCCGTAAGATGATAGAGAAGATCTACGGCGAGGGAATGTTCTATGAAGAAGCTGCGAATGACTGTATTAACAAGGCTTATTTTGATGCTGTTAAAGATATAGATCTTGAGATTACTTCACAGCCTGAAGTAGAGATTGTTCAGGTTGAGAAGAACAAGCCTTTTATTTTTACCGCAACGGTAGCTACCAAGCCCCCTGTTAAGCTGGGCAAGTATAAGGGCGTAGAGATCGAGAAGCGTGACGAAACGGCTACTGATGAAGCAGTTGAGCAGGCTATTAACAAAGAGCGTGAAAGCAACGCCAGAATGATTGATATTGACGACCGTCCGGTTAAAGATGGTGATATAGTAACCATTGATTATGAAGGTTCCATAGACGGAGTTCCCTTTGATGGCGGTAAGGCCGAGGGACATGCTCTTACTATCGGCTCTCATTCATTTATCGATACTTTTGAAGACCAGCTTATCGGTAAGAACATCGGTGACGACGTAGAAGTAAATGTTACCTTCCCTAAGGAGTATCATGCAGAGAATCTGGCAGGTAAGCCGGCCCTCTTTAAGGTTAAGATTCATGCCATCCAGTGCAAAGAACTTCCGGAACTGGATGATGATTTTGCACAGGACGTTTCTGAGTTTGATACATTTAAGGAATATAAGGCAGACGTTAAGAAGAAACTGGATGAGCAGGCAGCTAAGGATGCCAAGTTCATTAAGACAAGAGAAGCGGTATCTGCTGCAGCAGAGAACAGCGAGGTTGAGATTCCTGAGCCTATGATAGAGACCCAGGTAACATACCTTATTGATAATTTTGCAAGAAGACTTCAGATGCAGGGACTTTCAATTGACCAGTATATGAAGTATACAGGCCTGAATGAGGCTTCCATGAGAGAACAGATGAAGCCGGAAGCAGTTAAGAACATCAGAAGCAGACTGACTCTTGAGGCTATCGTGGCAGCTGAGAAGATTGAAGTTTCAGATGAGGAGTTCGAGAAAGAGTTAGAGAAGATGTCTACGAACTACGGAATGAAGCTTGAAGATCTTAAGAACACCATTACTCCGGAGGAGACAAAGGAGATTAAGATGGATCTGGCTGTTGAGAAGGCAGAGGCATTCCTTTTGGAGAATGCTAAGGAAGTAAAGCCCAAGAAGGCTGCTAAGGAAGATAAGGCCGATAAGGCAGAGAAGGCTGAGAAGGCTGAGAAGGCTGAGAAGAAGCCGGCAGCAAAGAAGACTACTGCCAAGAAGACAGCCGATAAGGCAGACAAGGCTGAGAAGGCCGAGAAGAAACCGGCAGCAAAGAAGACTACTGCCAAGAAAACTTCCAAGAAGGAAGAAGAGTAAGATAGTTTAAGCGGAGGGTTTAACATGAGTTTAGTACCTTATGTCATTGAGCAGACCAGCAGAGGCGAGCGTTCCTACGACATATATTCCAGATTGCTTAAGGAGCGTATCATTTTCCTGGGAGAAGAGGTTAATGAGACAACTGCAAGTCTGGTAGTTGCCCAGTTATTGTTCCTGGAGTCGGAGGATCCGGCAAAGGATATACATTTATATATTAACAGCCCCGGCGGTGTAGTAAGCGCAGGTCTTGCCATTTACGATACCATGAATTACATCAAGTGTGATGTGTCAACCATATGTATCGGTTTAGCTGCCAGCATGGGTGCATTCCTTTTGGCCGGCGGAGCTAAGGGTAAGAGATTCGCCCTTCCCAATGCAGAGGTTATGATCCACCAGCCTTCCGGCGGAGCTAAGGGACAGGCTACGGATATTAAGATCGTAGCAGATAATATCTTAAAGACAAAGAGAAAATTAAACGAGATATTGGCTGCTAATACAGGTCAGCCCATAGAGACTATTGAGATTGATACAGAGCGTGATAATTACATGACAGCCGAAGAGGCTATGAAGTACGGAATTATCGACAGCGTTATTTCGAACAGAGCATAGCGAGGAAGTGACAAAGATGGCAGGAAGACTTGGCGGGGACGACAAGGTTAGGTGTTCCTTTTGCAATAAGACACAGGACCAGGTTAGAAAACTGATTGCCGGACCTAATGGTGCATATATATGTGATGAATGCATAGAGATCTGTTCAGAGATCATAGAGGAGGAGTATGAGGATACTCCGGTTTCCGATGATATGGAGATCAACCTCTTAAAACCCGAAGAGATTAAGGCGTTCCTGGACGATTATGTTATCGGACAGGAGAAGGCTAAGAAGGCATTATCCGTTGCAGTTTATAATCATTACAAGAGAATAACCGCAGACGCCGACCTGGATGTGGAGATTCAGAAGAGTAATATTCTTCTTCTGGGACCTACCGGTTCGGGAAAGACCCTGCTGGCACAGACCCTTGCCCGCATTCTTAACGTTCCTTTTGCTATCGCAGACGCTACGGCTCTTACTGAGGCAGGATATGTGGGTGAAGATGTTGAGAATATTCTCCTGAAGGTTATCCAGGCCGCTGATTATGATGTATCCAGAGCAGAACTGGGTATCATTTATATCGATGAGATTGATAAGATTACAAGAAAGTCTGAGAATGTTTCCATTACCCGAGATGTATCGGGAGAAGGTGTTCAGCAGGCACTTCTTAAGATATTGGAGGGTACGGTAGCTTCTGTTCCGCCTCAGGGAGGAAGAAAGCATCCCCACCAGGAGCTTATCCAGATAGATACTACGAACATCCTCTTTATCTGCGGCGGAGCATTTGAAGGACTGGAGAAGATCATAGAGTCCAGAATGGATCAGAAATCCATCGGCTTTAACGCAGAGATTAAGCATAAGAGCGAGACAAACGTGGGAGAAGTATTTGATAAGGTATTACCAAAAGACTTTGTTAAATACGGTCTTATCCCGGAGTTTATCGGACGTGTTCCGGTAACGGCGGCATTAGACGAGCTGGACCGGGATGCATTGGTAAGGATACTTACAGAGCCAAAGAACTCCCTGGTTAAGCAGTACAAGAAGCTCTTTGAGCTTGACGGTGTAAGACTTCGTTTTGAAGATGACGCACTTGAAGCCATTGCGGACAAGGCGCTGGAGCGTAAAACCGGTGCCAGAGGGCTTCGTTCCATCATAGAGGAGATTATGATGGATGTTATGTACCGGGTTCCCTCGGATGATACCATTACAGAATGTATCATTACAAAAGCTGCGGTGGAGGGAGAGAATGAGCCGGTTATCGTATATAACACCGAAGGCAGTCCCATTAAGAAGATGGACACTAAGCGTAAGGTGATCACCAAATCATCCAGAGGAGAGAGCGCATAAAAGTTTAAACAACCTTGAGTATAATGCATAAAGGAATAAAGGAATCCGAAAGGATTCCTTTTTCGTAAAGGAGGTTTCCCTATGAACACTCTTAATTGCTTCCCGGCTGTAGCCCTTAGAGGTATTACTATTCTGCCGGAAATGGTGCTTCATTTTGATATAAGCAGAGAAAGGTCAATAAAGGCTGTTGAGGCGGCTATGAAGGCTGACCAGCAGATCTTTATGGTTACCCAGATTAATATCGAGGAAGATGACCCGGGAATGGATGGATTATACACCATAGGAATCATCGCCGAGGTAAAACAGCTTATGAAGCTGCCTAATAATATAATAAGAGTATATGTTAAGGGCGGTAACCGTGCCAGACTGGTTAATCTTTTTACTGAGGGCGAATATCTTACGGCAGAGGTGGAACCGGTAAATGATACCATTACCGGAGATGAGCCTGACGAGAACGAAAGCGATGCCATGGCCAGGATGATAAGGGAGCTTCTCTACGAATACAGCAAGCTTAACCCCAAGCTTCCCCGGGATGTGATCCGTCAGGCAGGAGATATCTTAGAACTGGGGACCCTGCTGGATTACATAATAAACAATATTCCCCTGTTTTATACCGATAAGCAGAAGCTTCTTGAAGCCGTTAGCATCCGGGAGAGGTATACTCTTCTTTCGGATATGATAAGCAGGGAGATGAACATTTCCAAGATAGTTTCCAAACTTCAGCAAGATGTTAAGGAGAGAGTGGATAAGAACCAGAAGGAGTACGTTCTGAGGGAACAGCTCAAGGCCATAAGGGATGAGCTGGGAGAAGAGGGCGGTCCGGCTGACGCCGACGGTTACATGGAAGAGGTTAAGAAGCTTAAAGCCTCCGCGGAGGTTAAGGCCAAGATCGAGAAGGAGATTTCCCGTTTTCGGTCTCTGTCGGCAAGCTCTTCCGAAAGTGCCGTATTGCGCAACTACATAGAGACCCTGCTTGAACTTCCCTGGGATAAGGCTTCCAAGGATAATAAAGATACTAAAAATGCCATGAAGATCTTAAATGAGGATCATTACGGCCTTGAGAAAGTCAAAGAACGTGTGGTTGAATTTCTTGCGGTGCGTAACCTTACCAAGAAGGGTGACGGCCCCATAATCTGCCTGGTAGGACCTCCGGGAACCGGTAAGACATCTGTGGCTAAGTCTGTGGCCAGGGCTCTGGGTAAGAAGTATGCCCGGATATCCCTGGGAGGAGTCAGGGATGAGGCTGAGATAAGAGGTCATCGTAAGACTTATGTAGGGGCCATGCCGGGGCGTATCGTATATGCTTTAAAGAGTGCCGGATACAAGAACCCCCTTATACTTCTGGATGAGATTGATAAATCCAGCGGAGACCACAAGGGGGATACCGCATCTGCCCTGCTGGAGGTACTTGATTCCGAGCAGAATAACAAATTCCGGGATCATTATGTGGAGATCCCCATTGATCTCTCCGAGGTGCTTTTTATAGCAACAGCCAACTCTGTGCAGAATATTCCGGCGCCCTTGCTGGATCGTATGGAGATTATAGAAGTCAGTTCCTATACGGAAAATGAGAAAGTCCATATAGCCAAGGAGCATCTGATCCGGAAGCAGATGGAGAAAAACGGCTTAAAGGATAAGCAGCTTTACATAAGCCATAAGGCTCTGGAGATGATCATCCGCGGCTATACAAGAGAGTCCGGAGTCCGTAACCTGGAGCGTAAGATCGCTGCCATATGCCGCAAGGCTGCCAAGGCAGTCTGGGAAGATAAGAAGAAGGTTATTAAGGTTACAGCCAGCAACCTGGAGCAATACCTGGGTAAGCCCAGATACTCCCTTAATAAGGCCAATGAAAAGGACGACGTAGGAGTTGTAAGGGGTCTTGCCTGGACCAGCGTGGGAGGAGATACCTTAGAGATAGAGGTAAATGTGCTTCCGGGCAAGGGAGAGTTCTCTCTTACAGGACAGCTGGGAGATGTTATGAAGGAGTCTGCCCAGGCGGGTATAAGCTATATCCGTTCTGTTGCGGACAAATACAAGATTCCCAAGGAATTCTTTAAGAAAAATGATATACACATTCACATTCCCGAGGGTGCGGTTCCCAAGGACGGACCTTCTGCAGGCATAACCATGGCAACAGCCATGTTATCAGCCATTACTAACAAAAAAGTCCGGGCTGATGTTGCCATGACGGGAGAGATTACCCTTCGGGGAAGGGTTCTTCCCATAGGCGGCTTAAAGGAAAAGACCCTTGCTGCCAAGGCAGCAGGCATTAAAACGGTTATCGTTCCGGAGAAGAACCGCAAGGATATAGAAGAGATGTCTTCGGAGATAACAGACGGACTGGAGATAGTCTTCGTGGAAAACATGGATGAGGTTTTAAGCCATGCCTTTGTAAAGGGCAGGAAGAGATCGGGAGGTAAGGATGGTAATTAAATCCGTTGATCTTGAGATAGTATGCGGTATTACAAGCACTATCCCTGATACGGGAAAGCCTGAAGTGGCTTTTGCGGGTAAGTCAAATGTGGGGAAGTCATCCCTTATTAACGCCTTGATGAATCGAAAGTCGCTGGCCAGGACTTCAGCCCAGCCGGGAAAGACACAGACCATTAATTTTTACAATATAAATAAAGAGATGTATCTGGTGGACCTGCCGGGATACGGTTATGCCAAGGTTTCACAGTCTGAGAAAGAAAAATGGGGCAAGCTCATCGAAAAGTACCTTAAGAATTCCAAACACTTAAGAGCCGTCTTTCTCCTGGTTGATATACGCCATGAGCCGAATGCAAATGATAAGCAGATGTACGAATGGATAACTTTTAACGGATATAAGCCCATTATCATAGCCACTAAGCTGGATAAGATAAAAAGAAGCCAGATACAGAAGCAAATGAAGATAATAAGAGAGGGACTTAGTCTTGATAAAGAAAGCACCCTTATTCCTTTCTCTGCTGAGACGAAACAGGGCAGGGAAGAAATATGGGAGCTGATGGACCGAATCTGTGAATAGTAACCAGTGTCAATCAAAATCATGTTCTCCGTTGATGATCTTCTGGAGACGATTAAAGGTATATATGGCGCAATTATTGCAGTAACGTCCCGCTATAATAATCCTTCCGCAATTCTTGCAGACGGAGAAGTTCTTATTGGTATCCGGGATGGTAATCATATCGTTGTCAATGAAGAATATAAGAGTCTCCTCGGGAATATTGGTGCCTTCTACGATCTCTTCGATAGATGCGTCAGGGTTATTCATAAGATATTCCTTGGCTATCATGAGATTATCCTTATACAGGCCGTTGCAGGAAGGACACTGGTAATACCCGTCCCGGCGCCTGTTAAGCATAACATGGCAGACCTTGCATTCCAAAGGTGTATTCATATGTCTTTGTAATTCTCTGCCGGAAGGCTTGGGTTTCTTAGGAGTCTGATCCATAACTAATCTCCAATCTGATCTTCGTCACCTCATAGTATACCACAACCTTGTCGATTATGGAAAAATAATAAAAGATGTGGTATAATTTAAGCGATTTAAATCTTAGCTGATTCTTTTAAAGAAGGTGTTATTATGAATATCAGCAAATTTACACAAAAATCAATTGAGGCCATTAATAATTGCGATAAGCTGGCTTACGAATACGGCAACCAGGAAATAGAGCAGGAACATCTGCTCTATAGTCTGTTAACCCAGGAAGACAGCCTGATCCTTCGCCTTATCGAGAAGATGGAGATCGACAAGGAACACTTTAAGGGAAATGTTCTGCGCCACCTGGAAGGAAGAGTGAAGGTTTCCGGAAATGTGAACCTCACTATGGGACGTGACCTTAACCGCGCATTGTTAAGTGCCGAGGATGAGGCCAGGGCCATGGGTGATGAATATGTTTCCGTGGAGCATCTCATGCTTGCCATGATAAAGCAGCCCAATAAAGGCCTTGCCGAGATTTTTAAGGAATACGGCATTACAAGAGAACGTTTTCTCCAGGCCCTTTCTTCCGTCAGGGGAAATGTCCGTGTAACATCGGATAATCCGGAGGCTACATACGATACCCTTGAGAAATACGGGTACGACATGGTAGCCAGGGCCAGAGACCAGAAGCTTGATCCTGTTATCGGCCGTGATTCGGAGATAAGAAGCGTTATTCAGATACTGTCCAGAAAGACCAAGAATAATCCTGTTCTCATAGGTGAGCCCGGAGTCGGTAAAACCGCCGTAGTAGAGGCGCTTGCCCAGAGAATAGTGGCAGGGGATGTTCCCGAGACCTTAAAGGATAAGAAGCTTTTTGCTCTTGATATGGGAGCCCTGGTGGCAGGAGCCAAATACAGAGGAGAGTTTGAAGAGAGACTTAAGGCTGTACTTGAAGAGATAAAAAAGAGCAACGGTGAAATCATTCTTTTCATAGATGAGCTCCACACCATAGTGGGAGCAGGTAAGACGGAAGGAGCCATGGATGCAGGCAATATGCTTAAGCCCATGCTGGCAAGAGGTGAGCTTCATTGTATTGGAGCAACCACCCTGGACGAGTACAGGCAGTACATCGAAAAGGATGCGGCACTTGAGCGTCGTTTCCAGCCTGTACTGGTGGATGAGCCTACGGTGGAGGATACCATTTCCATCCTCCGTGGACTTAAGGAGCGATATGAGGTATTCCACGGGGTTAAGATAACGGACGGTGCCCTGGTTTCAGCAGCTACTCTGGCTGACAGGTATATTTCAGACAGGTTCCTGCCGGATAAAGCCATAGACGTGGTGGATGAAGCCTGCGCCCTTATTAAGACCGAGCTTAATTCCATGCCTGCGGAACTGGATGAACTCAGCCGTAAGCGTATGCAGCTTGAGATAGAAGAGGCCGCCTTGAAGAAAGAGACGGACAAGCTCTCTGTTGAGAGACTTGCTGCTCTGCAGAAAGAGCTGGCGGAGATAAAGGAAGAGTTTGCAGCGAAGAAGGCACAGTGGGATAACGAAAAATCCTCAGTAGACAAGCTTAGCAAGCTTCGTGAAGAGATAGAGGCTATTAACAAAGAGATAGAGAAGGCTACCAGGGACTATGACCTTAATAGGGCAGCAGAATTACAGTACGGCAAGCTGCCGGAGCTTACCAAGGAGCTTGCGCAGGCTGAAGCCGCCGCAGGAAACCGGGAGAGATCTCTGGTTCATGAGAATGTCAGCGAGGAGGAGATAGGTAAGATAATCTCCAAATGGACAGGCATCCCCATTGCCAAGCTTACTGAATCAGAGCGAAATAAGACCCTGCACCTGGATGAGGAACTTCATAAGCGGGTTATCGGCCAGGATGAGGGGGTAACCAAGGTTACGGAGGCTATTATCCGTTCAAAAGCAGGTATAAAGGATCCTTCAAAACCCATCGGTTCATTTCTTTTTATGGGACCTACGGGAGTAGGTAAGACTGAACTGGCCAAGGCTCTGGCCTACAGTCTCTTTGACGATGAATCAAACATGGTTCGTATAGACATGAGCGAATATATGGAGAAGTTCTCCGTATCCAGACTTATAGGAGCACCTCCGGGATATGTAGGTTACGAAGAGGGAGGACAGCTTACGGAAGCTGTCAGAAGGAAGCCTTACTCCGTAATCCTCTTTGATGAGATAGAAAAGGCCCACCCGGATGTATTCAATACCCTGCTCCAGGTCTTAGACGACGGTCGTATTACGGATTCCCAGGGCCGTACCGTGGATTTTAAGAATACCATTCTTATTATGACATCAAATATAGGCTCATCCTATCTGCTGGAGGGAATAGATGAGAACGGAAACATCCGTCCCGAGGCAGAGGCAGCTGTTATGGAAGAATTAAAGGGGAGCTTCCGTCCCGAATTCCTTAACCGTCTGGATGAGATAATAATGTTTAAGCCCCTGACCAGGGCAGATATCGGCAATATCTTAGATCTACTGGTTAATGACTTAAATAAGCGTATAGCTGACAGGGATTTCAAGGTAGTACTTACCGACGCTGCCAGAGAGCTGGTTGCCGAAAGGGGATATGATCCGGCCTTCGGCGCAAGACCCTTAAAGCGTTACCTCCAGAAGAACGTGGAGACACTGGTGGCTAAGCTTATTTTGGCGGATAAGGTTATTCCGGGAAAAGAAGTGGTTATAGACGTTGAAAACGGTGAACTTGTAGGCAGATAACAGATGGATTTATTCGACTACATGAGACAGCACAATTTAAAAAAGGAATCCCCTCTTGCCTCACGCCTTCGTCCGGAGCGTATAGAGGAGGTTATAGGACAGCGGCATATCCTGGGAGAGGATAAGCTGCTGACCCGTGCCATTAAGGCGGATAAGATATCCTCCGTCATTTTTTACGGACCTCCGGGAACGGGTAAGACCACACTGGCCAGAGTGATAGCCGGAACCACAAGCTCGGACTTTATCCAGCTTAACGCCACCACATCGGGCAAAAAGGATATGGTGGATGCGGTGGCGGCAGCCAAGGATGCATTAGGGATGTACGGAAAGAAAACCATCCTTTTCATTGACGAGATCCACAGGTTTAATAAGGCCCAGCAGGATTACCTCCTGCCCTACGTGGAAGACGGAACGGTTATCCTTATAGGTGCCACTACGGAGAATCCTTATTTCGAGGTGAACTCGGCTCGTATATCCCGTTCCATAGTATTTGAGTTACTGCCTCTGTCGAAAGAGGATATAGAAACCTTGATCGACCGGGCATTCTCGGATAAGGAAAAGGGACTGGGAGCTTACAATGCCGTTATAGATCCGGAGGCTAAGAGTTTTATCGCTGATATGGCCAACGGAGATGCCAGAACCGCCTTAAACGCCATTGAGCTGGGAGTTCTTACTACAGCTCCCGGTAAGGACGGCATTATTCATATAGATATGGATACAGCTTCGGAATGCATTCAGAGACGGGTGTTGAAATATGATAAGGACGGAGATAACCACTACGATGTCATCTCCGCATTTATAAAGAGCATGAGGGGGTCAGACCCTGATGCTGCGGTTTACTACCTTGCCAGGATGATCTACGCAGGGGAGGATGTAAAATTCATAGCAAGAAGGATCATGATATGTGCCTCCGAGGACGTGGGTAATGCCGACCCCAATGCCCTGGTGGTAGCGGTAAATGCAGCAAAGGCCGTTGAGATGCTGGGGCTGCCGGAAGCAAGGATTACCCTTGCCCAGGCTGCCACTTATGTGGCATGTGCACCGAAGAGTAATGCCTGCATAATGGCCATTGATGAAGCCCTGGAGACAGTCCGTCATACTCCCACGGCACCTATTCCGTCCTATCTTAGGGATGCTCATTACAAGGGAGCGAAGGAGCTGGGAAGAGGGATCGGTTACCAATATGCCCATGATTATTCCCACCACTATGTTGACCAGCAGTATCTGCCGGATTCACTGGAGGGCAGACGCTTCTATAATCCCGGAGACGAGGGATATGAGAAGAAGATAAAAGAACACTTTAAGAATATCGGAAAAAAAGGATATTAAACAAAGACCTTTTGGAAAGCGGGTTTCCAAAAGGTCTTATTATTTACTTCAGGAATGTTTTTAAAAGTCCGCGGCCAAGTGCGGCGCCTACGTTTCCACCAAGGCGCTTACCAAAGGCTCCGCCCACTCCCTTTCCTAAGGAGTTGCCAAGCTCTCTTCCTATGGTGCCGGCTGCGGTACTTGCGATGGAGCCCATGGCCTTCTTCTTGGCATTGGCTTCCTTCTGGGCTGCCTTTAATGCGGCGGCCTCATCTTTCTGACGCTGCTTCTCGGCAGCAGCTTCTTCTTTTAATCTCAGCTTCTCGGCTTCGGCTTCTTCCCTGGCACGCTGCTTCTCCTCTTCAAGGGCCACGCGATGCCTCTCTAAGAATTCGAAGGCAGAGTCACGGTCGAAGCTTTCCGCATATTTACTGTATAAGTCACTGTTATTGATCTGGCGCTGTCTTGTGCTTTCTTCCAGGGCTCCCATCTGACTCTGGGGAGGAAGAATGGTACATCTCTTAACTACTGTAGGGATACCCCCTTCATCAAGAACGGATACCAGAGCTTCACCTATTCCCAGTTCAAGGAGGGTCTGGTAGGTATCGAAATCGGGGTTCGCCCTGTATGACTGGGCAGCAGCCTTAACGGCTTTCTGCTCTGCCGGGGTATAGGCTCTTAAGGCATGCTGAACTTTATTACCCAGCTGAGAAAGCACTCCGTCGGGAACATCGGAAGGAGTCTGGGTTACGAAATATATACCTACTCCCTTGGAGCGAATAAGCTTAACAACCTGCTCGATCTTCTGCTTCAGCGACTTGGGTGCATCATCAAAGAGTAAATGAGCCTCGTCGAAGAAGAAGACCATCTTTGGTTTATCCAAGTCTCCTGCCTCAGGCAGTGTCTCAAATAACTCGGACATCATCCAGAGGAGGAAGGTGGCATACATGGTAGGATGATTAATGAGGTTTCGGCAGTCAAGAACCTGGATAAGGCCTCTGCCTGTGTTATCGGTACGCAGCCAGTCCCTGATGTCAAGAGCCGGCTCTCCGAAGAAGAGCTCTCCGCCCTCTGCCTCTATAGCCGAAAGGCTTCTTATAATAGCCGCAACCGACTGTTTGGCTATATTGCCGTACTTCATGGAGTATTCATCTGCATTCTCGGATACAAACTGAAGCATGGAACGCAGGTCTTTTATATCAATAAGGAGGAGTTCCTCTTCATCGGCGATCTTAAATACGATGGTAAGAACATCCGTCTGGGTATCGTTTAATCCCATGATCCTTCCTAAGAGAAGGGGCCCCATCTCGGAAATGGTGGTTCGAAGGGGCAGGCCGCTTTCTGAGTATACATCCCAGAAGCAGGTGGGATAGGATTTGAAATCGAATCCGTCGGCTAAAAGGCCCAGAGCATCAATCCTCTGTTGGAGGGAGTCGTTCATGGATCCCGGGTTGCACATGGCAGCCAGGTCACCCTTTACATCTGAAAAGAAAACCGGAACCCCGCAGTCGGAAAATGACTCCGCCAGAACCTTTAATGTGATGGTCTTACCTGTTCCCGTGGCGCCTGCAATAAGGCCGTGACGGTTAGCCATCTTGGGAAAAATATATACCTTCTCTTCCCCTGATCTTCCTACATAGATTTTACCTTCTGAATACATATTATTCCTCCCCGATATACAGAAATTACAACAAAAAATCCGTCGCTTTCATTATAAAATTTGGAGAAATGAGTGTCAATAAATCATTTGCCAGGCAGGCTAATTGTGCTATACTGTAAACCATGTATCGGAGTATCAGACAGGAGAGGATGAAGAAGATGTCAGTAAATGAAGAAGCACTGCGCCTTCACGCAGAGTGGAAGGGCAAACTCACTACAGAAAGCAAGATAAAGATAGATTCGGGAGAGGTGATGGCTTTGGCCTATACTCCCGGTGTAGCGGAGCCCTGCAAGGTAATAGCAAAGGACCCGGAGGCTGCATACACATATACCATTAAGCAGAATACCATAGCGGTGGTATCTGACGGAAGTGCGGTTCTGGGACTGGGCAATATAGGAGCTTTGGGCGGTATGCCTGTTATGGAGGGCAAAGCCGTATTATTCAAGGAATTCGGCGGGGTGAATGCCGTGCCCATTTGTCTTGATACTCAGGATACCGAAGAGATTATAAAGACAGTGGTTAACATTGCTCCGGCCTTCGGCGGTATTAATCTGGAGGATATCTCAGCCCCCAGGTGCTTCGAGATTGAAGAGAGATTAAAAAAGCTGTTAAAGATCCCCGTATTTCATGATGACCAGCACGGAACGGCCATAGTAGTTCTGGCTGCCACCATTAATGCATTAAAGATCACGGGAAAGAAAAAAGAAGAATGCAAAGTCGTGGTTAACGGCGCAGGCGCTGCCGGAACAGCCATTACCAAGCTGCTCTTAAGATACGGTTTTAAGGATATAATAATGTGTGATTCCAAGGGCATCATTGACGGTGAGAAGCCGGGGACTGCGGAATACAAAAAGGAAGTTGATAAGATTACCAATCCCCGCAAGGTAAGAGGCAGTCTGGCTGATGCCATGGCCGGATCCGACATTTTCATCGGAGTTTCCGCACCGGATGTGGTTTCGGCTGATATGGTGGCTTCCATGAACAAGGACAGCATAGTTTTTGCCATGGCCAATCCCGTTCCGGAGATTATGCCGGATGTGGCTAAGGAGGCCGGCGCGCGGATCGTGGGAACCGGAAGGTCAGATTTCCCCAACCAGATCAACAATGTTGTGGCCTTTCCCGGAATATTCAAAGGCGCTCTGGAGGGCCGTGCGGAGCAGATCACGGAAGAGATGAAGGTTGCGGCAGCAGAGGCTATAGCAGGTCTTGTTAAGCCGGAGGAACTGAAAGAGGATTATATAATGCCGGAGGCATTTAATCCGGATGTTGCAGAAAGGGTTGCGGCTGCAGTAAAGAAACTGATACGCAAGTAAAGATATTTGGGAAACGATCATGGTAAATGAGTTATGGCATGGCAGGAGGTACTATTCCCTGGGAAGCTACATCAAGAATACCTACGGACAGAGGCTATATAAGCTGCCTCTTTCTTCCGGTGCCACATGCCCTAACAGAGACGGGTCCAAAGGATTTGGGGGCTGCATTTTCTGCAGCGAAAAAGGCTCAGGAGATTATGCCTCAGATGGGGACTTAAGTATTTCGGACCAGATCCGACAGGCCAAGGAGACTGTAGGAACCAAGTTCTCCGATGGAGGATATATCGCTTATTTTCAGAGTTTTACCGCCACCTATGCCCCTATTGAGCACCTAAGGAGGATTTTTTGGGAGGCAGTTTCTCATCCGGAGGTTAAAGTGCTTTCCATAGCCACCAGGCCAGACTGCCTGGATGAGGAGCGCTACGAACTTATCCGGGATCTTAACCGGGAAAAACCGGTATGGGTGGAGCTGGGATTGCAGACCACTAAAGAAGAAAGTGTTAAGCTTATAAACAGGTGTTATGAAACGAAAGAGTACGATAATGCCATAAAAAGACTTAATTACATGGGGATTGAGACCATAACCCACGTTATACTGGGGCTTCCGGGAGAAAGTGCCGGGGACATGCTGTCTACGGTGAAACACACCGTGGATATGGGCAGTCGGGGCATTAAGCTTCAGCTTCTCCATGTTCTTAAAGGAACTGTATTGGCCCGGATGTACGAGAAGGGCGAATTTAATGTCCTTACTGAGGACGAGTATGTTAAAATAACAGCGGAGTGTCTGGAGATCATCCCGGGAGACCGGGTGATCCACCGCCTGACGGGAGACGGACCCAGGGAGATCCTTATAGCCCCGGAGTGGAGCACTCACAAAAGAAGCGTGCTTAATCATATACATCATTATCTCAAATCCCATGATACCTTTCAGGGAAAGGCTTTGACATAAAAAGGAGTCATTATGAGCGAAGATCTTATGCTGTACAAGCTTATAGTTTTATATATGCTGAAAAACTGCGCTGCCCCCCTTACCAACGGCAGCATCTCCGAGTTTTTCCTGGGACATGATTATACGGATTATTTTACACTTCAGCAGTCCATTACGGAGCTGGTGGATTCTGAACTGATCCGTGTGGAGGAGAACTTAAGCGGTCATTTTTACCATATTACCGATCAGGGAGAAGAGACCCTTCGTTTCTTCAAAGATAAGATCAGTGATGCCATCATTTCCGATATTAATGAATATATGGAAGAGAATAAACTCTCCATTATTAATAACGCCTCTATTCTTACTGAGTATTATAAGAGCACCGGTGTGGGTTATGACGTGAACCTGCGGATCCGTGAGAAGGACAGGGTTATCTTTGAACTCACTGTAAATGTGGATGAGAAGATCGATGCCGAAGGTGCCTGCCGGAACTTCAAAGAAAAGAGTCAGATTATCTACGAGGCAGTCATGAGAAATCTTCTGTCTTTCTAAAAATATGCTTGCGCGACCAAAGGTAATAGGTTATATTTACAGTTAGAAACAATTTCAAGATTATCGATTCATCAATTCAGATGATTTTCCCATTATGAACTATTGATTATTGATTTACGGAGGAATAAATGAGAGAAAAGTACGAAAGTTTATCTGCGGCTGTATTGAAAGATCTGGCTAAGGCCCGTGGTATCAAAGGCATATCAGGAATGAAGAAGAGCGAGGTGGTTGAGGCCATGCTTGCCCAGGACGAGATTGACAAGAAAGAGAAGGAAGCCTCTGAAAAGAAGGCTGCTGCGAAGGAACCGGTTAGCCATAAAGAAGGCCCGGATGATGATCAGAAATCAGATTATAAAGAAGAATTAGACAGCGGAAATGAGGCTGACGGGATTTTAGAGGTTATGCCCGACGGATACGGATTTATCAGGTGTGAGAACTATCTTCCCGGAGAGAATGATGTATATGTTTCTCCTTCTCAGATAAGGAAGTTTAACCTGAAGACCGGAGATATAGTATGCGGCAACACCAGGATAAAGACCCAGTCGGAGAAATTCTCCGCACTGCTTTTTGTTAAGACCATAAACGGTTTTCCACCCAGCGTGGCCCAGAGAAGACCGAATTTTGAGAACCTTACACCCATTTTCCCCAATGAGCGTATTCATCTGGCTGTACCCGGTGCCAGTGTTGCCATGAGGATAGTGGACCTGGTTTCTCCAGTAGGTAAGGGCCAGCGTGGAATGATCGTTTCTCCGCCTAAGGCAGGTAAGACCACCCTTCTTAAGGAGGTTGCCAAGGTTGTAAGCACAACCAAGCCGGAGATGCATCTTATCATCCTTCTTATAGATGAGCGTCCGGAGGAAGTTACGGATATCAGGGAGTCTATAGAGGGTAAGAATGTGGAGGTTATCTATTCCACATTTGATGAGCTTCCGGAGCACCACAAGCGGGTTTCGGAGATGGTTATCGAACGTGCCAAGAGGCTGGTGGAACACGGCAAGGACGTTATGATACTCCTTGATTCCATTACAAGACTTGCCAGGGCTTACAACATGACCATTACTGCCAGCGGCCGAACCTTGTCAGGTGGTCTTGATCCCGCAGCCCTTCATATGCCCAAGAAATTCTTCGGTGCTGCGAGAAATATGCGTGAGGGCGGAAGCCTTACCATCTTAGCCACGGCCCTTGTGGATACGGGAAGTAAGATGGACGATGTGGTATACGAGGAATTCAAGGGAACAGGTAATATGGAACTTGTTTTGGACCGTAAGCTCTCTGAAAAGAGGATATTCCCGGCTCTTGATATTACCAAGTCCGGAACCAGACGTGAAGATCTCCTCATGGATCAGGAGGAGCAGGATGCTGTTTATTATATGCGCCGTGCCATTAACGGCATGAAGTCGGATGAGGCTGTTGATACCATCCTGAAACATTTCGTCCGGACCAGGAATAATTCGGAGTTTATACAGACCATAAAGAAGATAAGGTTAGTATAAATAATACTTGCGCAATTATACTATTTGTGATAATATATGAAAGCTGTTTGAGAAAAATAATATTACTCGTAATTTCCGACTGACAGGTTATTGGGAGTAATATAGCATAAATAACAAGTTTTATTAGTGAGGTGAATATAATGCGCGAAGGAATACATCCTAATTACTATCAGGCAACCGTTACATGCAACTGTGGTAACACTTTCGTTACAGGTTCTACCAAGGAGAATATCCACGTGGAGATCTGCAGTAAATGCCACTCTTTCTATACAGGACAGCAGAAATCAATCGCAGCTCGCGGACGTATAGATAAGTTCAATAAGAAGTATGGTATTGAGAAATAACAACTGATGAGTATTGAATGGGTTGAGGTTTGCACAGGATCTCAACTCGTTTTATATTTAAGAGGATTAAGTTTTATGAAATATTCCGGAATCGGAGGACAGGCTGTACTTGAAGGCGTTATGATGAAAAATGATGACAAATACGCCGTAGCAGTCAGAAAGTCAGATAAGACAATAGAAGTAAAAAAAGACACACACGGAAGCAACAGATCCAAGAACGTCAACAAGATCCCTATCATAAGGGGTATATATAATTTTGTTGATTCCCTTGTGCTTGGAATGACCAGTATTAACTTTTCTTCGGAAATGTACATGGAGGATATAGATGAAGAGCCCGGTAAGTTCGAACTCTTCTTAGACCGTGTGTTCGGAGAGAAGGCAGAGAAGATCATAATGGGTATTACTACGGTGATATCCGTGGTATTGGCCCTGGGTATATTTACGGTGGTGCCCTTTTTACTCTCCCTTCTTTTCAGAAGGCTGACGGATAACCATTTCGTTATCGCTTTTCTGGAGGGAATTATCCGAGTATCTATTTTTGTTTTTTATATCAAGCTGATCTCCCTTATGGACGAGATCAAGAGACTGTTTATGTACCACGGAGCAGAGCACAAGTGCATAAACTGTATCGAGCACGGTATGGAATTAACTGTTGAGAATGTGCGAAAGAGTTCCAGACAGCATAAAAGATGCGGTACCAGTTTCCTGCTTTTTGTAATGGTTATCAGTATATTGTTCTTTATGTTTATTTATACCGAGTCACCTGTTTTGAGGCTGGTACTCAGACTCCTGCTGATTCCTCTTATCGCAGGGGTTTCATATGAATTCTTAAGGTTTGCGGGACGTCACGACAACCTGTTTGTCAACATCATCAGTAAGCCGGGTATGTGGCTGCAGAACCTGACCACAAGGGAACCGGAGGATGAGATGATAGAAGTGGGTATCGCTTCCGTTGAAGCCGTTTTTGACTGGAAGGCATATTTGACTGAGAATTTCGGAATGTCTTTTCCGGAAGAGCATAAGGATATTGAGAATGAGATTTTGGGAGATGCTTGCCAAGGGCAGGAAAGCGCTTGAGGAAGCGAAAGTTTTTGAATACGAGTCCGATGCTTTTATCCTGTTTGAATATGTGACGGGGATTGACCGGGGAGGACTGCTTCTAAAGAAAGAGGAGGAGGTGCCGGAGGCTGTATGCAGAAGGTATCTGGAGTGTGTTAATGACAGATGCAGCGGAAGACCGGTTCAGCATATTACGGGGCATGCCCCTTTTTTCGGGCTTGATTTTCTTGTAAATGAGAATGTACTTATCCCCAGATTTGATACAGAGGTTTTGGTAGAGACGGTTATGGAGAATCTTCCCCGGAAGCCGAAACTGGAGATCCTTGATATGTGTACCGGATCAGGGTGTATAGCGGTAAGTATAGAGAGAGCGTTGAGCGATAAGGGTATAGACGGCAGGGTGACCGGATCCGACGTGTCAGGAGCCGCACTTGATATTGCAAGGCAGAATGCAGACAGAAACGGGGCAAAGGTGGACTTTGTCCTAAGTGATGTGTTTGAGAGTATTGAGGGGTCATTTGACGTGATAATATCCAACCCCCCATATATAAAGAGTGAAGAAGTATTAAAACTGGAGCCTGTGGTACGGGACTATGAGCCGAAACTGGCTTTAGACGGGACCCCGGACGGGTTGTTTTTTTACAGGAAGATAACCGGGGACTCCGTAAGATATATTAAAGATAAAGGATTATTGTTTTACGAGATCGGATATGATCAGGGTGAAGATGTAATGAAGATAATGAGTGAAGCAGGTTATAAGGATATAGAGATTCTAAAGGATCTGGCGGGACTTGACCGTGTAATATGGGGGCGTTACTGCTAGCGGTTCAGGCATTTTAGGTGTAGTTGTTGAAATGCTTAAGTCAGTCAGGAGGAATGTGACATGTTTGATAAATTAGAGGATCTCCTTGTCAGATACCAGGAGATAATGAATACCTTAAACGAGCCGGGAGTGGCAGACGACCAGAATCGGTTCCGTAAGCTGATGAAAGACCAGGCGGAGCTTACCCCCATCGTAGAGACTTATAATGAATATAAGAAAAGCAAGCAGGATATAGAGGATTCTCTGGCTATACTGGATGAAGAGTCTGATGAAGAGATGAAGGAACTGGCCAAGGAAGAACTTAATGATGCTAAGGCCAGGGCTGAAGAACTGGAGCAGAAGTTGAAGATCTTACTCCTGCCGAAAGACCCCAATGATGATAAGAACGTTATCGTGGAGATCCGTGCAGGTGCCGGCGGTGATGAGGCAGCCCTTTTTGCGGCAGAGATCTACAGAATGTATATCCACTACATAGAGAGCCGCAGGTGGAAGAGTGAGCTGGTGGAATGTGAAGAGATCGGTATCGGCGGTATGAAGAATGTTACCTTTATCGTTAACGGAGCCGGTGCTTACAGTGTCTTAAAGTATGAGTCGGGAGTTCACCGGGTTCAGCGTGTTCCCGAGACAGAGAGCGGAGGAAGGATCCATACCTCCACCTGTACCGTTGCGGTTATTCCCGAGGCTGAAGATGTGGACATCCAGATAGATGAGAAGGATATCCGTATTGATGTTATGAGGGCTTCCGGTAACGGCGGTCAGTGCGTCAATACTACGGACTCTGCCGTACGTCTGACCCACTATCCTACAGGTATAGTAATCTACAGCCAGACTGAGAAGAGTCAGCTGCAGAACAAGGATAAGGCCTTTGCCCTGCTACGGGCTAAGCTCTATGATATGGAGTGTCAGAAACAGCATGATGCCGAGGCTGAGGCCAGAAGGAGCCAGATCGGAACGGGAGACCGGTCGGAGAAGATCAGGACTTATAACTTCCCCCAGGGCAGGGTTACGGACCACAGAATAGGATTGACCCTGTATAAGCTGGATAAGATCATGAACGGGGATATACAGGAGATTATCGATGCCTGTGTGGCAGCAGACCAGGCCAAGAAGCTGGCCATGGTAAATGAAGAATAATGATTTTTAAAGCACAAAATATGTATATTTTGTGCTTTAATTATACCATATGTTGTGGTAATATGGTTATGGGAAAATATCTGAAAGGAAGGTCAGGCGGAAGGAAGAATAGTTATGGTTGATCGGATTAACGGTATCGGAAACTATAATTATCCTCTTGTAAGGGGAACAGAGAAAAAGGAAGAGGACTCTACCTATGCCAAGGAGTACGGGCAGGGTTTAATTAAGGACCCCTATGAGAATGCCGGGGTGGTTTATGAACCCGGTAATTTCAGAACAAATGAATCAGCCGCCGCACCTAAGGAAGATATTCCTGAAAACGGTGTAAGGCTTGATATCTCTTCTCTTGCAAAAGAACCTAAGAGTAATGTGGTGGAAGAAGGCTTCGTGGCAAGAGCCAAGAGGATCTTTTTTGAACTTTTGGATAATGTTAAGACCTTCTTTAATGCCTTATGGAACGGTAATGATGCAGCTTCCGAAGTGCCTGAAGAGCTTATGGAAGGAGACTTCCGTAAGAACGCGGCAGCTTCCGGTTTTAAGACAACAGAGGAGAGATTGCAGGAACTGCTGAATAAGGATAAGAGAGGTCATTTGGTAAAGAATTCCGACCTGCTCACTTATTATGACAGGTCGGGGCATATAAGTAAGGTTAACCCTTCCGACAGAGCAAGGATTATGGAAGGGGACTATAAGGATATATATTTATGATAAGGAAGAAAGTATTTGGATGTATGGCAGGGGTCGTGATCATGGTCATGGCTTTGTCCGGAATTGTTATGGCGGAGAGCGCTCCATCAGGCTCTACTCCGGCAAATGATGTATCCTGGAGGGAATATAACGGGAAAAAGATAGGTGTTCTTACGGGAACACTTTTTGAAAATGTTGCAAAACAGTATTTTCCCGAGAGTGAGCACCTCTATTTTAACAGCAATACGGACTGTAATGCAGCCCTTCTTGCAGGCAAGATAGATGCCTTCCTGGGAGATGAGCCCAGCCTGAAGATGATCCACGCCGAACAGCCTGCCATAGATTATATTCGTGAGCGTATAACCGACCAGGATTACGCCTTTGCCTTTCGCAAAAATGATGATAAGAGCGCAGCCTTGTGTGCTGAGTTTAACGACTATCTGGCTAAGATAAAAGCTGATGGCACCATGGATCAGATCGCTGACATATGGATGGGAGCGGAGGAGGACAGAAAGGTGGTTGATATGTCCGCCCTCACACCAGATAGGGGTACCATCAGGGTAGTAACAACTTCTTCCGATATGCCATGGTCATACATCAAAGATGGTAAGAATGTGGGCTATGACATTGATATTATCGTGCGTTTCTGCAAGGAGAAGGGCTACGGTCTGGAACTGATCGATGTAGATTTTTCTGCCCGGATCCCCGCTTTACAATCAGGTAAATATGATTTTACAACTGACATGAATGTTACGGATGAGCGTAAGGAACAGGTCCTCTTTTCTGACCCCACCTACAAGGGTGGCATCGCTCTTGCGGTTCCGGCCGCAGACCTGGAAAAGGAGGCCGGAAGATCCTTTGTGGATGAGACCATGGACAGCTTCGAAAGGACCTTTATCAGAGAGGACCGTTACAAGTTATTTATATCCGGTGTACTTACTACCCTTCTGATTTCCCTGTTGTCCATCATTTTCGGCACAGCTCTGGGCTTTCTTATCTATATGGGCTGCAGACGGGGCAATGTGGCTGCTGATCTCTTCGCAAGGGCTTTTGTATGGCTGGTGCAGGGTATGCCTATGGTGGTCCTGCTTATGATCTTATATTATATAATTTTCGCGAAAACCGAGATAAGCGGAGTGGCAGTGGCTGTAATAGCCTTTACGTTGGTCTTCGGTTCCGGCGTATACGGAATGATAAAGTCAGGTGTGGGTGCTGTGGATCCGGGTCAGACAGAGGCGGCTTACGCCTTGGGATTCGGAGATCTGCGGACCTTCTTTACCATTATCCTTCCACAGGCTGCACCACATTTTCTCCCGGCCTTTAAGGGAGAGGTGGTATCCTTAGTTAAGGCTACGGCCATAGTAGGATACGTTGCGGTGCAGGATCTTACCAGGATGGGAGATATAGTCCGGGGACGGACTTATGAGGCTTTCTTCCCCCTGATTGCAGTTGCGGTTATTTATTTCATCCTGGGAGGAATACTCAGGCTGGTAATAGGCAGGATGGAGAAGGCGGCGGATCCTAAGAATAAGGATCGGGAGGCTATACTAAAGGGGGTGCGCAGACGTGATAGAGATTAAACACCTTCGGAAAGAATATGAGAGCGTAACTCCCATAGAAGACCTTAGCGTTACCATTAATGATGGGGATGTGATCTCCCTCATCGGGCCTTCCGGAACGGGCAAGTCCACCCTTATAAGATGTATCAACCTCTTAGAGAGACCTACTTCGGGGCAGGTTTTCTTAGACGGTGAAGAGATTACGGCTAAGGGATATGACCTTCGAAAGGTCAGACAGAAGATGGGGATGGTCTTTCAGTCCTTTAATCTCTTCGGTCATCTGACGGTTATTGAGAATCTGATGATAGCCCCTATGAAGCTTCTGGGCAGGTCTAAGCAGGAGGCTTATGACACAGCCATGGACCATCTCTACAGGGTGGGGATGGCAGGTAAAGCCTTAAGTTTTCCGGATGAGTTGTCCGGAGGTCAGAAGCAGCGTGCGGCCATAGCAAGGACCCTTTGCATGGACCCGGAGGTGATCCTTCTTGACGAACCTACTAGTGCCTTGGATCCCACCATGATAGCTGAGGTGCAGGATGTTATAAGGGACTTATCGAAAAGCGGCAAGACCATGATCATAGTCACCCATGAGATGGAGTTTGCAAGGGCTATATCCAACAGGGTATTTTATATGGACCAAGGGGGAATATACGAGGAAGGGACCCCGGACGAGATCTTTGAAGAGCCGAAGAAGGAGCTGACCAGACGCTTTATCAGGAGACTTAAGGTATTTGAGACTCTGATAGATTCCGGGGAGTATGACTTTATCGAACTGGGGGCCGAGCTGGACCGCTATCTTTCCGGAAGCGGAGCAGAGGCTTCGGATAAATACCGCATCAGGCTGGTGGTGGAAGAACTGGTTCAGCAGATACTTCTGCCGGGACTTAAGGAACCCAGGATCCGTCTCAGGGTGGAGTGCTCTCCTAAGGAGGGCCGGAGTGAGGTATATGTAAGCTACCCCGGACCTAGGGTTGATATCCGGGACACAGAAAATGAGTTATCTTTAAAGATTATAGAGAAAACAGTTGATGAGATCAGCTATTCTTATGACGAGGATATTGAGGAAGCTAATACTGTAATACTAAAGTTTAGAAAGGACTGACCGGATGTCTGGTTTACTTTGGGACGACAGTGCCCTCCTCAGTAATAGCCACGTTAAGGGAGATCTGCTCTAAGCGGGACAGAATCTTGGAACGGGCAGCAGGGTTTGAAGCCATGGTTGTAGTCAGGTCAGTCTGGGTGCCCGGGTGGACTTTTACAGTGGCCTCCAAGTGTGAAGAGGCATCAGCGACTGCTGACTTGCTCATGCCGGAGCCGGGTAGGGTTCCGGTGATGTCGACTTCAAGCACCATGGTATCCTCAGGGAATTCATCGAACCAGAAGTTCCCCAGAGAGTAGATGATGGGGTGACCATTATAGTATTCCATGCCCTGGAGACAGTGAGAGTGGGCCCCTATTACGATATCGGCGCCCGCATCTATATATTCATGACCGGATGAAGTCTGGGCTTTTTCAAGTACAGTGGAACGCTCTGTTCCCCAGTGGGGCAGAGCTATTACGTAGTCCGCCTTGGCGCGGGCTTCTTTTATTGCGGAGACAAACCTGGTGGTGTCATAGCAGCGCAGTACCCCAGGTGTATTCTCTCCGGCTTCAGGGGTGAGGATATATTTTTCAGCCCTGGAGGCTGCTACGTAAGCAATTTTTAAACCACCGGCCTCCATATAAACCGGGCTTGAGGCTTCTGCTATATTCTTTCCAGCGCCTACATAGGGTATGCCGGCACCTTTTAGGGTGGAAAGGGTATCAAAAAAAGCGTCTTCGCCGTAATCAAAGATGTGATTATTAGCCAGGCCGACTATATCCACTCCCAGCTCCTTAAGGATGGATACGTTCTCCGGCTTGCTCCTGAAGGTCCAGGCCTTGCCGGGCATGGGTCTTCCCCTGTCACTGTAGCAGAATTCGTTATTAATCCACATTATGTCCATGGACTTCATGATTTTAATATATTCCGGATCTATGCACCTGCTGATGTCATTCCCCTTTGAACGGTAAGAGATCATTACCTGCTCCGGGTCGGCAAAGCAGATATCCCCTGCAAAACCAAGGGTTATGGAAACTTTCTCGGGCTCCGGGGCAGCTATGCTGCTTAATGAAGGTGCAGTGCTTGATATAGGCACGGTGCTTTTACCGGTTTTCTTTGGAGATGAGTTGCATCCTGATAGAATCAGGGTGGCAATGACAAGTAATATAAGATATTTTCTTCTTTTCATGATACTAATCCTTCCAAGGCTATAATACTACGGGGCAAGCAGGTTAATCAAGTGATGACGCATGTACACTGGATTCACCGGTTTTTTTTGTGGTACAATAAAAACATATTATCAATACCTGAGTCAGGAGAAGCCCATGCAGATATCGGAAGAATGCAAAAGAGCTGTGGAAGCCGTAAAGGATCAGATTATGAGCGCCAGGTCCCGTAATGAATACTATGAAACGGAACCGGGAATTAGGCTGCTTGAATTATACCCGGATGTTATAAAGGAGCTTTCACAGGGTATCCGTACCATAATTGTAACCGGAACCAACGGTAAGACCACAACTTGCAGATTTCTCTCCTCCATCCTTCATGAAGCCGGAATTGAACATATCGCCAATCCGGAGGGTGCTAACATGAGTACCAGATTCGCAACCCTATTCTGTGACAACTATCTTGATGCTGAATTCGGAAAAGATACTGCCCTGTTGGAATGCGATGAAGCCTATTTACAAAAAATCCTGCCATCAGTGGAATTATCATGTCTGGTCATTACGAATATTTTTGCTGACCAGATATCTCGATTCCAGTCAGAAGAACACCTTGCAGATATTATCTGTCAGGGCATGAGAAGTGCTGCACCTTCAGTCTGCTTTCTCTCAAAAGAGTGCCATTTCCTCGAGAAAATCCTGGCAGTTCCCGATTGGAGATTTATATTCTATGATGATGAGAATATTCAAGATGAATTACCTGCTCTTTTAATCCCCGGAGCTTACAATAGAGCAAATGCAATGGCAGCATGGGCTGTTGCCGGATATTTAGGGATTGATGAGAAGATGATATCCGCCGGTCTTATAAAAACAAAACCGGCATTCGGAAGATTTGAGATAATCAAGACAGACAGCTGTAACGTTACTATTTGCCTGGCCAAGAATCCACAGGGTTTTTACGTAATCAATGAATGGCTTATGAATGAAGATCATGTAGCTTTTTCCCACCTTATTCTGGCAATCAATAAAAATGATGGGGATGACAATGATCCGGGCTGGCTGCTTCAAAATGACTACAAAGGGATCTCATCATTGTTTAACCCGGTCTATATTACCGGAAACTGCGCGGAAGAACTAAAAGAACAGGTAAGCCTTTCCGGGGGATTATCAAAAGAGATAACAATGGAAGCTACCCTTGGGCTGTCAAGTCAGAGTGAAGGAGACATCCTTGTAATAGCCAACTATTCTGCAATGATGACAATACGTCAATATTTCAGGGATGCCGCTTATGCTGAGGACTACTGGAAACAAGATTAGTCACAAAATAAGGTTTATTTCTGTACTTTTTCTGAAAATATGGTAAAATTAAAGGCACTTAAACATGTAGTTGAGCTAGCCAAAGAGATAAATGCTAACCTTATTTTGAGTTAAGATGTGCAGATATATGATTGAATATATTAACAGAATAGTCGATACAAGAGATAAAAAGCCAAAGCTTTACTGCCTGCTTGCCCAGGCAGTGATCATCCTCGGTATCGTATCCCTTCTGTTATATGTGGATGCCGACAGGTATGCCGCACTTTCCTCAGGATTGATCGCATTATTGGCACTTCTTGCCATAGTCCAGCTTGTGATAGCTTTTTTTCGCCAGATCAGTTATAATCCCTATTCATATAATACCATATTTTATATGGGCTTTGCCCTGTTTTTTGTAACCGTAATGATTATGGAACTCTTTATTATGGTGGATCTGATACGTTTTCCGTCGAATAACAGTTTCAATAAGAGCCTGCTGATGCTGCTGACATCGGCGAGAAATTTTGTCGGGATCTCAACTCCCTTTGTTATAGTCTTTGCCCTTGCCCTGTGTATATCCAATATATCCCTGATAAAACATGAAGGTAAGCGTGTGGTGAATATACTGGGGATCATACTGTCCTTTCTTATGATAGCAGGGGTAGCACTGTTGTTTTTGATTACCCCCGAGCTTTCCAACCTTTTATCTGCTGTATATCTGTATTTTGAGTGCATGCTGATCGGAACCATAATAGCTGATACTGTTGCCGCAAGGATAGAACCCAGGTACGACCGTGACTATCTGATCATACTGGGGTGCGGCATTGAAAATGACGGGACACCCACCAATCTCCTTAGGGGAAGGATAGAGAAGGCCCTGGAGTTTGCCGAAAAGCAGAAGGAGCATACCGGCAGAGAAGTAACCTTTATTACTTCCGGAGGACAGGGCCCGGATGAGCCGATCCCCGAGAGCAGGGCAATGAGAAACTATATGATTTCGAAAGGAATTCCGGCAGAGCGGATCATAGAAGAGAACAGATCCACAAGCACATTTGAGAACATGAAATTTTCAAAGGAGATAATAGATACCCTTCCACCCGGAGGAAAGATTGCATTTTCCACAACCAATTACCACGTATTCCGCGGCGGCCTGCTGGCAAGAAGGGTGAAAATGCGTGCGGTGGGGATGAGCGCGGATACAAAATGGTATTTCTGGCCCAACGCTTCGGTACGTGAGTTCGTCGGTCTTTTGACAGCACACAAACTGAAACAGGCAGTAATCTTCGGATGTCTTTTTCTTTTTTATGCTTCCTTGACGATCCTGTATCGTTTATAGTCAGGTTTTGTCAGGGTCTTCGCCATGAAATGTTTTAGTCGAATTTTTGTTTATTTTTCGTATATAATAGTGATAACAATAAGAAATCATTATAGGAGGTAGACACATGAAATCAAAATTCGCAAATATGAATGAAGAGCAGAAAAATCTGGCAAAGAACTGCAAAAGCAAGGAAGAATTAAGCAATCTTATGGAAAGCGACATGATGAAACTGTCCGAAGACCAACTGGATAATGTTGGCGGAGGAGAAGGTTCCGCTTCACCAAAGTGTCCCCATCCCGAAGAAGGAGGGATGTGCGGAGAATGCGATTACAGAATGGTGAACGACATCAAGTGCCCCGCTTGCGAACTCGGAGATTCCCGTGAGGGTGTAAGTCCTGAGATGGTCAGCAAGGATTTGGCGGCGGGTAAGCTCACCGGTGCTGCTTTCTTCGCCTAAAGATTATAGTTTCACCCTTACTGCCTAAAGAGGTGTCTGAAAATGGATTACACAATGCTTGTTAACCGGGATCACCCCCTGCCTGAGGGATTCCAGCCGGATAATCTGGTGGATCTTTTTTCTCTGGATAACCGCCGCTTCCTTATGGATCCCAAACGGATGTTGCTGGAAGCCTCTGCAGCTTTTGCGCTGAATCGTATGTGCGCCGATGCCGAGAAAGAGGAGAATCTGACGGATTATTATGTCTTTTCCGCATGGCGCAGCCACGAGGAACAGGAGAACATCTACCGGTGCAGAAGACAGGATGGTTATGTGGCACTGCCGGGCTGCAGTGAACATGAGACCGGTCTTGCCATAGACATCGATTCCGCAGGACCGGACAGGGATAAGCTGTATTTCGACTGGCTTCAGAAAAACAGTTGGAAATACGGCTTTATTCTCCGCTATCCTGCGGGCAAGGAACGCATCACCCGGATAGAATTTGAACCCTGGCATTTCCGTTATGTGGGTGAGGAGCTTGCCGCCATTTTGTACGAGAATAAGTGGACTATGGAGGAATACTATAACCGCTCCATTCCACCCAGGGATCCTTATGATCCGGAATATATTTTTGTGGATATATTCGGCTCGAAGATGAAGGGTCACTGGCAGGTCTGGCCTGACATCGACCTGGAAGACCTGCGAAGGGTCAACCCTGCCACGGTGGGCTGGGTCCACATGGAGGCAACCCCCATAGATTATCCCGTCGTAGGTCCGAGCTTAAGTAATAACTGGTGCCTTACCCACAATTTCAGTGGGGAACCTTCTGCCCACGGTATGGTCCGTCTCTCTTACGGGGCGGATGAGCGGGATCTGGTATTATCGGCTCACAATATGCTGGATACCACAATGTTTATGAAGATGGATGAGATTCGAAAATCCGGGAGTTTTAAAGACTATCCCTCTCTGGAGCTGAACATAAATGGAGTCAGGTACCTTGCCCGGTGGTTCTCGGCCAATCTCGTTGAATTTGGCACGTCTCCTTCTATGCCCCCTTCGGGAGACCCTGTAGAACGGGCCAAGTGGCTTGCGGAGATTCGGGAACGGGCGGAATTCGTCTCGGATACGGTGCCTGAGCCAACCGACAGGATCCTCGCCTGCCTTACCTGTGCTGAGCATGCCGGCAATCCCACCACAGCGCTGTATGCTGTAATTTCAGATAAAACGTGAATATAAAGCTCATTTTTTATTCAAAAAGAATTTCCAAAAAATTGTGGGGTGAAGTGATGAGTAACAAAAGAATAAAGTGGCTGGTTCTGGGGCTGTCAGCGACTGTGGCCTTGTGGGGGTGTGGGGCTCCGGCAAGCAGCGCATCAGGCAGTATTCAGGAGACCAGTTCAAAGGTTCAGCAGCAAGAAGAAGGAGAAGTTATGACAGACAATATTAAGGTTTATGGACAGAACAGTATCAGGATAACCATGGGGGACAAGAAGATCTATATCGATCCGTTTCAGATGAAGGAAGCACCAAATGACGCAGACTTTCTTTTCATTACTCATGAGCATTCGGATCATTACTCACCGGCGGACATGAAGAAGGTTGCAGGAAAGAAAACGATCCTTATCATGCCTGAGAGCATGCAGGGCAAGGTGGCTGAAGCAAAGGGAATCGTATCCCGGATAGAAACGGTTAAGCCATCCGAGACTAAGACGGTTGATGGCTTGGAGTTTACCACTGTGCCTGCCTATAACACAAACAAGCAATTTCATCCCAAGAGTAACGGCTGGGTTGGATATATCCTGAATGTTAACGGCACAAAGATTTATATAGCCGGTGATATGGATGCCACAGACGAGGCCAAGGCTGTTAAATGTGATGTGGCCTTGGTTCCTGTGGGAGGTACATATACCATGACTGCCCCGGAGGCAGCAGAGCTTATTAACATAATGCAGCCTAAGGTGGCTATTCCCGTGCATTATGGCAGTGTAGTGGGATCTGCCGCAGATGCAAAGACCTTTAAAGAGAAGGTTAAGGCCCCCATCAAGGTGGAGATTCCCTTCTAAATAATCTTGAGGTTAAGGATTTTGTGTAATGGATGAGCGATTAAAGAAACAGCTGGAGTTTGCCCTGGAGATAGATAAGGAAAAGGAAATCTTCCGGCAGACCAGCATTTCCGGCAGAAGAAGGAAAGAAAATGATGCGGAACATGCCTGGCATATGGCCATTATGGCCTATATTCTGCGGGAATACTCCAATGAGGAGATAGATATCTCCAAGGTAATGATAATGTGCCTGATTCATGATATCGTTGAGATAGATGCGGGGGACACCTACGCATATGACGAGGAAGGCCTAAAGACCCAAAAGGCCCGGGAGGATGCGGCTAAGGAGAGGATATATTCTCTTCTGCCGGAGGACCAGAAGGAGGAGATGATCGCTCTTTTTGAAGAATTTGAAGAAGGATTGACTGCGGAATCCAGATTCGCCCATGCCATGGATAACCTCCAGCCCCTGATGCTTAATGACAGTAACGACGGTGGGGACTGGAGGGAGCATGATGCCCGGGCTGAGGCCGTATACAAGCGCCACGAAATGACCCGTAAGGCCTCGGAGAAACTCTATGAAGTAACGGATATGATCATCAAGGATAATATAAAAAAGGGGAATTTAAAATAAGATGTTAATTGATCGTATTATAGAAATCAGTAAGGAGGCCGGGGGCATTATGCTCGCGGCTAAACGTCCGAAAATAAAGGAGAAGGAAGGCCACGCCAATTTCTGTACCGAGATGGATGAAAAGATTCAGGAATTCTTAATTGAGAAGTTGGGAGAGATCCTTCCGGAAGCGAAGTTTCTTGGGGAAGAAGAGGGACAGGATGTATTTTCCTCGAAAATGAAGGAAGGTTACTGCTTTGTCTTAGACCCCATAGACGGCACATCTAATTTTATCTACGAATACAGACCCTCGGTAGTATCCATCGGTCTTTTAAAAGACGGGAAGCCACATATGGCAGTGGTTTATAACCCTTACGATGATATGGTATTCTCGGCTATAGCCGGAGAGGGTGCCTTTATGAACGGAGAGAGGATCATGTCTTCCGAGGCCCCTCTTTCGGATTCTTTAGCGGTGTTCGGCACCGCGCCTTATTATACGGAATTACAGGATCGGACCTTTGAACTGGCAAAGAAGCTCCTTCCCCTGTGCGTGGACTTAAGACGGTCCGGGACTGCGGCCTGGGATATGTGCTGTGTGGCCATGGGCAGGTGTTCTCTCTATTTTGAAATGAGGATCCAGCTCTGGGACTATGCTGCCGCAGCACTTATTGCCAAGGAAGCAGGGTGCAGGGTGACGGATATGGAAGGAAATGAACTGTCCTACACCGGTCCAACCACAGTCCTGTGTCTTGCCAGGGGGGTTAAGGAGATTCCGGAGATTTTCATGAAATAAAAGCAATCAAAGGGGAGCCGGCGAAACCGGCTCCCGATTTTTTTTGTATATTATTTAATTGCTACTTCCTTTCCGCCCACATAAAGCTTATATCCGTTGCCGTGGATGTTTGAATTATCAGCCTGTTCATTTTCAAGGGAATCCACGTATGAATCTGCCGTAAGATTGATTACGGAATCCTTTGAAAGGGAAAGCTTTATTTCCTTAGCCTGATTTGCGGCATCTATGGCACCCGTAAAGGAAGAGCCGTTCTTTAAAGTCAGATCAAGGGTAGAGATAGAGTCTGCTATTATGGAGCCGGTTACCTTCTGGTTATTCATTTCCAGGGTAACATTTCCGCCGTTTGAACCTTCCCGCCCCCACTTGCCGGCTTCGATTCTTAAGAATTCTCCCACTGTGTTGGTTATGGTGTTATTCTCCAGATAGATCTTCGCTGTAGTATTTGTTACGTAGATAGTGTCCCCGTTTTCAGTGATAAGGGTGGAATCCTTGGCTGTAAACTGAGCCGTTCCTTCGTCTGCATCGCCACTCATGGACTGATAGAGGAATACGTTCTTATATGTGCCGGAATTACTGTTAAGCTTGGTGTTATTATCCTTAACCGTAGTGTTGTTAATGGTTATGGAATTCTTTCCTTCAACTATCAAACCTTCAGATACGTTGGAAATGAGGTTTGCGTTATTAACGGTTATATTTGCCGTGGAATATACCGCGGGTGAGCCAACCCCGTTGGTGGTATAGGTGCCGCCGTTTATGGTCATTGTACCGCCGCCCCGGTCTGAACGGATGGCTGCGGAGGACCTGCCCTGGGTGGTAACAGTCAGGTTATCTGCAGTGAGGGTTCCGCCGCCGGTTACCATTATGCCGCCGGAGCAGTCATTTGAGGTGTTAATGGTGGAATCCTTTATGTTGATGGTTCCATTATTGTAGGCAAATACGGCATTTGCATGCT
>Ga0256407_10000998_pt1 | contig 63159 bp, 56 predicted proteins | sample RumenRJG_04DNA_FD_193489 | JGI IMG/M metagenome (GOLD analysis project Ga0256407, IMG submission 193489) | Bovine rumen microbial communities from Lethbridge, Alberta, Canada - RJG_04 | ecosystem: Host-associated > Mammals > Digestive system > Stomach > Rumen | place: Canada: Alberta... | reverse complement strand
AAGTTTACAGATTATGATAACGAATATGTTTCACTATCTTTCCATAGTGGATATGATGCTATTCAGAAATCGATATTGACCCTGGCTAAAACATTAGATGAAATTGATTACAAGATTATGACGAATAGTGAGAAACTATGTAAGATCGATAAGCACATCGATGAAGAATCTGGAGATACAATTTACGAATTTACAAAAATATAAAAAAAAATATCCCTCATTATTGAGGGATATTTATATTTATTTTTTAGCATCATCAGGATCGTAATCTTTATCAAATCCTTCTTGTTTGTTACACAACGTGATGACTGCTGACGCAATAGTATTATATCGTTTGGTCGGATGGTTCGTTGCACGGTATTCGATTTCTATAGCAGAAATATTATATATTCCACCATAAAGTTTATTCGATTCTGGCGTATCAAAAACCATTCTGAAATTCTTATTAGGTGTAAAATGCTCAGGATTCATATTCATAATCGCAAATGAAATCGGAACGCCTTGTGATTCTTCAAACACATAGGAACTCATGTTATAAGGATTATTAAGCATATCGTAATCCAATATTTTCTTAACACCAACATCAGGTCGAGATGCTCTAGGACGTTCAATACTTTCAAGAGGAGAAACAAATGTGGTACCATCGTCCCCAGAGAATGCACTGTTGATAATGGTTCCGAAGTTACTAAATACAAATTTGTTTCCGCTAAAAATCCCAGAAACTGCTTCATAATCTTCTTTTATTAACTGACCAGAACGTTCATAACCAATTACACCATTCTCTTCATCAATAAGAGCATAGTCTCTATTTGCTGGAACATCAGTCCGTTCATTTAAACGAATCATAACTGTAGTCAATTCATTTTCTCTATATGAATGGAACGGTTCAAGTTTATTTAGTATATATAGTACCCCATCGTCATAAAAAAGTTCTAGACCTTTTAAATAAATTCCGTACTTGTACTGAACGTTTTTAATAGCATCTTTCAACTCAGCAGCTTCAACAATAAGATCAGTATAAGATTCTTTGTTATCCGGAGGATCAACTAAACATTTTTTGATGTAAGGATTCTGATCAACAATAGTCATAACTGCAGATATTGGAGTAGCAGGATTTTCTTCTGAACCAAATATGTAATTATGAATAAATGTTTTCATCTTCAAATCATCTTTCAAGAATAGATACATTACTATTTCATGTGGTTCATCTTGGCCCATAGCATTTGGCATATATGAATCTTTTTCATCCAATTCTTTTGATGGAAGTTTAGATGCTTTCATGTAAGACGGGATCTTATTCTTATCATAATAGCAAGCAAAGTCATGCTCAAAAACAATACGCCTGTTATTTAGACTTTCTCTATTCTCGCCATAGAAACAAATATTACGAATATTAGCATTCAATTCCTTGTCAAACAAACGTAAAAAGTTTACATATCGTTCAGATATTTTACACTTTAATTCATATATAGGAATGAATTCGTTAAAATAATCGCATTTCTTTTTGAAATATGTTATACTATATGGTTTAAACTTTATATCTCTAGAAGGAACGCTAAATTGAATATCAAATACGTTTTCGTATACTTCTCTAGCCATTTTTAATACCTCAAATTATATAGAAATGTCGAGGGTAAATAAATATAAAGAGGAACAAAATGTTCCTCTTTTATGTTAAAATTTTATTTGATTCTTTTGCATTAAAGCTTGATCTAATCTTGGACCAACATAGTCATAATCTACTTCTTCAAATCTGTATCGCTGTAAACCATGATCGAATTTACAAATCTCTTTTACAAATTCACTATATTCACACATATAATGTTTCATCCCTTGTTCAAAAGGATCTACAGCAGAATATGCAACATATTTCTTATCAAAATTTTTATCATCGTAATATATACCATCTATTCTATATAAATGGTTGCACGGATTTACCGTGTCGTTAGGGTCGTGTTCATATGACTTTACATAAACTGACTTTAAAACTCTTTCGTTTGCGTCACCACGACGTTTAAATATCAAATTGTGTAGCATTTTTGTAATAAACCCATCCGTTTTTTATATTTATATATTAATGTGCCTAAAAAAATGAGTGTACGACCCCATGTCGTACACTCTGAAGGATTTTAACAATTGTAAAGAGGCCTACCATACGACAGTGTGTGCTCTGTCGAAGGCGGAGGATTGTTAAATAACAGGAGGTTTTCAAAAATGCTCTAAACAGGAAAAAGTCATAAACCCATCTAAAGCAAACAATGAAACTCAAAAAATTTTTTTTCTTTATGGACTACTCTATAGCATTGAAGCTTACGAGTAATTATTCGTTGTTAGTAGGTTCGCAATTTATATTTATATGTATTCTATAAATAAAAAAAATAAAAAAATGAGCACATTCAAGTGCCCATTTTTATTCTTAATAATTTCCGTCGCAATCCAAACAATATTCTGTTTCTCCGAAATCTGAGAATTCTTCGAAACCTTTGTTCGGGTTTGTTCCAGCATCATCGATATCAAATTCATCAGCACCAAATGCCAACTCCAATGTATCTTCTTTAAGCTGGAAGTAATCTGACGGCAAATCTTCTACTCCACTTATATCTGCAGACAAATCCAAGTTCATGATAGAACTTCTGTTCAAACTGTTCGCATCGATAATAATCAATTCGGCATTTTCAATTTCATCACGATACTGTGCATATCGTTTATATAATGGATCTTTTCCTTCAACACCAAGGTCAGGATTTAATCCCTTAATTCTACTGATCAAATCATCAGAAATTACATCCTGAATATCGATTTGAGTTCCTCCAAAGTCCATCGGTTCTTCTTCGACCATAATACATCTCCTATTGTTTGATTTTTTGATATTTTCTCAGGTTGTCTATAGATAGATTATATAATCTATTTTTGTTTTAAATTTGAGTATTTATGACGCTATAAATCTCTTCTTTTGTCAAATCTACGTGATAATCTCGTTTTGCAATCGTTTGAGTTATTTCAATCATATCCATATTTTCATATTCTTTCATCCTATCAGACAAAAGTTTTTGTTTCTCTTTTATATTCTCTGAGATTTCTGTCAAACGTTTTTCATTACTATTTATGACTTGTTTAATACAACAATTTGCTTGATGACTCTTAACGAAACCTTTAATATTATTCATTTTATTTTCATCAGGTTGATCAATAATAACTCTTAAGAAATCATTGTTTTCTTGATAACCTCTCAATTGTTTCATAAGATTGTCTACATCGTCACTCAACTTAGATTCATAAATATCTGTAAACAACGGAGCGTTTTTATTTTTTATAAATTTCCAAGAACACTTATCGTTTTCAAGTTTCAAATGTATGAAACCTTTATCTTCCATTTCTCCAAAATTCAATCTAGAGAATGAACCACAATAAATGAATTTATGATATTCTGAATGTGTGTGTATATGACCAAACACAGTATAATACTTACAAATCTTTTCAAGTTTTTTTGCTTCCCAAACATATGGTTTTCTAACTAACTCATCATTATTTATATTAGAGAAACCAACATGTGAAGCCATGCCATGACCAAATATAAAATCATATTTTTTATTTAAATACTCATCATAATAGTTATCGTTCTTCACATATTCTTCTGGGAGTATTAGTATCTTCAAACCAAGAAGATTAAACTCACTTACTGAGTTAACTATAAAAAACTTATCTGAAGAATAATGAGCTAACCCATTTATTTGATATCGATCGTGAGCTTCGGTTCCTTCAAGAACTATTATCGTAGCTCCAGTTTCAATACATTTAGTTATAAATCTGTTGAAATAATTGTTTGCTGGAGATTCAATATTAACTCTACAGTCATAAGAATCGCCACAAATAACAATAAGTTCTGGCTTTATTTCATTTGCATATCCTATGAAATTTTCCACTAATGCATCATACATTTCTTTTTCATTAGGAATCTTCGCAAAATGAATATCTGCTATACACAAGATGTTCATATCAACCTACCACCAGTTTACCATCATTCCAACATACAGGTTTGTTTACTTCCAAAGATCGTTTTACGCTTATAATTCTTTGATTTCTTGAACCTCTGAATTGAAGCGAAACATCTCGTTGTGATACATCGAATAAACCATCGACAATAACATCGATCTTTTCAAGAACATCTCTGGGAATAATATTGTATTCGATAATGTGTTCGTACAAATAACCTGTCCACAACCATATCGTACGTTTTTTTGTTAATGGGTCATTATCGCACATTTCTCTAATTTTACGAATGATGTTACAAACTTCTTCTCTGTTTTTAGGATCTAAAGGTTCTCCACCCAATATTGAAAAACCTGAAACGTGATTGTATTTTAACAATTCGTAAATATAGTTCAATGTGTCATTTGTAAATTTTTCACCATGATTATAGTCCCACAATTCTTGATTATGACAACCTTGACATTTAAATAAACAACCTGAAACATATAGTGCTACTCTAAAACCTTCCCCATCAACTGTGTCAAATGCTTTAATCATAGCAAAATTCATGAGAGACCTCCAGTTTCATACTATGTAACTAAAAAATAAGCAAACTTTATATAAGTATATTTAAAATGCTATAAAAAAATAAAAAAAAGAGCAGGTATAAAACCTACTCTTTTTCAAGACTACTTCTTACTCGGATGCGGCGTACATTTCGTACTAAACACCGCAATTTTGACATCTCTCGGATAAGCCGTTACGATGTCTCCGTTAACCAGTTTTGGGTTCGCGAGAGAATCGCGACCCATAATTCGGTCATAGTCTAAGCCAGGAAGCGTTATAGAAACGCCAAGAATTCCTTCAGGAAGGAATCCTTCATTGAAATCGTCAGATGGCGACGTCCATTGCTCAGACACCTTACTCTTGTCCGGTTGACGCTCCAAGAATTTGTGCGCCAATTCTGCGATCTTTCGCTCACAGAATACGAGATCTGAATCAATCTCTTTTGAATACACGGGTTCCTGAGTCTGTATACTCAAAAACCAGTTCGGATCACCCGAAGCAGGAGATGTCGACTCTGCGCCGAACATCTGTACAAAACTGACGATGTTTGAGTAAAATTCTTTCTTTTCCATATTCTATGGTCCTCCATTAATATAATATGTAATTCTTTTTTAGGACAAAAAAAACAACGAGCACCACGAAGGCACTCGTTGTTTCGAAAGCGTAGTATCTTTGCTTTACATAGACCGACCGAAGGCTCGTTTAAAGTCAAAAGAAGGCAAGCAAGTTGAGAAAGTTCCAATGGTGTTGGCTCGTATAGGCCTACCATATTCATCTCTTTCAACGTTCTTGCGCTTGAACTCTTGAACCTTAAGTTCTTGTTCTTTCATAGAAGCAAGCATATAAGCATTCTTCTCCGACTCAGTCATGTGTGCGTACGATATCATTGACTTTCCTCCCATCGTAACTTTTTTGTTGTTCTATTTATATAATATGTAAACTATTATATATTCATTGTTTAGAGGGAAACATTAAAATATATGAAATTAGGAGAAAAAACACTATGCGTTTAAATATTAATACACTTTATACTATACATACTACTTCAGGCTATGTTTCTAATAAACATGTAAAAGTTCTTGGCTATATCGGATATGATAGAGCTTCTCAATATCAGTCATTGGTAGAAAATATAGCTATCAATGAAAAGTTCATCAATACAACTGCTGATCCTGAAGAAGGAACAATCGGTTATCTTAAAACCCAGATTTTCTATGACTGTGAAGAGTATGAAAACGTAAATGGTCAATGGAATACTACCGGAAAGCATTATATTTTCTGGGACGATATCATCGATTTCGAAAAGACTCAAAAAATAAATGAAAAGTATACTTACAAGCTTGAAATAGAATTCAAAGCTCTCGAAGCTACAGATAACATAACTATTGATGCTGTATTGGCAAGAATTAAACAAGCCATAGCTTCAACATATAATACTTCTTCTGAAAAAGTAGGATTGTCTCTTGTTCAGATTCATGACAATTCTTTGGAGTCAATTCATTCTCAATATGAAGAAACAACTCAACTTCTAGAGCAATCAAAAGAAGCTTTGAATTCTTTGGTTTCTCTTGAAGATGCTGCAAATATCATAAATGAAAACTTCGAAGCTAATAATGTTAATGCTAAAATTAACAATATTGGATCTCAGTTGGACTCTATCAATTCAACTCTCGGTTCTATTATTAGCAAACTTAAATAAAAAAAGAGGGTGCGTTTTGTTGCACCCTCTTAATTTTTAAGCGGCTTTCAATATCAATGGAATAACATATTTCAAAACTGAAATCGCTCCATCGATATTCTCGTAAATGAACTTTAGCACTTTGTGCTTGTCCTTTGGTGTAGGCACGACTTTCTTTGCATTCGAAACGATCGTGTCTGAATTTTCCACAACCAAATTCAGCACTTTCTTGAACCGATCTTTCTTTGCAAGCCAAGCATTATAGTAAGCTTCATTTTGGATCTTTTCGATTCCTTCTTCAGCTATACTTATATAATTTGTCTTAGCCCACATTGCAGAATGTTTTGATCCGTACAAACGGATTTCGTTCAAGCGGGTTATGTAGAAAGTATCTTTAGGTTCATTTGTGAAAGGAACCATAATTAGACTTACATACACATTCCCGCATTCAGAGAAGAGTTCGAACATACACCTATACAATGTCAAGTCATACTTGCTTTGGATAACATATCCATTCTCGTCATCAATAGGAATTATTCCTCCGAGAACACCAAGCATGTTAATGTACTTACTGATGTAGAAGTGCTCGTTTTCACCTACAATTTTCGGTTCAACGATTTCGTTCTTCTTTGTTAACCCATGGACATGCATCATCCAACAGTCATTGGAAAGAAGTTCGTCGAACTCCGGAACACAATAGATTCCGTTTTCGACAGGAACAATTTCTTTATAGACGCACACCATCTCGTTTCGTTTTGAACCAGAAAGAGAGTTATCGATTACAGTAGAGAATCCTGATGATGACTCCAATGAAGATTTATACTTTTCAGCAACTTCTTCAGAATCAAATAAGAAACCCCCAACGATTGGCATATATGTTATCGGATGTTCCAACGGCATATCCATAAAAGATTCGCCATCAAAAATCCTAACTATTTCCATATCGTTTCGACTTTCTCTTTCATATAGTTCAACTTCATTATCAGAATTGATAAAATACCAATCGGATTCTGATAAAATTTGGATTTTATTTATATCCATATTATTACCTCACTATTAATATAATATGTAACTTACGAAAAAATTAAGAAAAAAAGTAGGTCATAAAGACCTACTTTTTGGTTCAAATCCTCCACGAAACATGATGCTCTTGGAATGTTTTGTATGCTTTCTCGGCTTGTTCAATCATTGCTGTTTCAATATCTGTATCATTGATGTCCTTAAGATCAGGATTATAAATGAGTATGAACTCAATTTTTGTACCACGATTGTTGGTTACACCTTGCACATAGATTTTGTAATCTGTTTTAGAAAACTTTTCAACAGATACGTAAAGCCATTTGTGCCCACCAACATGTAGTTTGTACACAGCAATTTGTTCGTGTGGTCTTTCTTCTTCCATTTTTATTTCTCCTGTGAAAGTAAAAAATAACAGGTGTGCAAAATGCACACCTGTTACTTGCGTTAACTTGGAAGGCTTCCAGAATTACTTCTTTGAAGCCTTCTTTGTCTTGCGGCCGAGAACGAATCCGCCTACGGCTGTGAGTCCGAGAGCAGATCCGGCTACGATCTTGCCACCTTTAGTGGCGGGGATGGCGCTCTTGAAAGCACCCTTTACAGTTCCAAGAATTGACTTTACGTCAAACTTCTTTGTTGTTGATTCGCTCATAGTTGAGCCTCCCTTTGGAAATGTTTTATCTAGCTGGCCAGCTGAAACGCTTTGCTAGACTTTTAAAGTCTTATACAAGACTCTTGTCATTAATATAATATGTAACTATAAAACAATTAAAAATCACATCAATGACAGTATTTCTCGTATACATAAGACATAATATTGTACTCTATTTATAAAAAATTACAAAGCTTCATTTGATTCTGGAATTATAAAGATGAAATTATTTTTATCTTTTTCTTCAGCATAATGAATATCGTTTCTCGTTTCAATAAAATCATCAAAGTCAATATAGTCTTTATCGACGATCTTAATATAGTTGAAACGATTTGCTTTTATTACTGCTTGTTCTTTAAGAACAGCTTTAGCTTTAGATTCTACCGGATATTTACTTCCATCTTTTATTTCTATTACGACATTGTATTTTGGTATATAGAAATCTGGCATATACCAACGTTTCTTTTTGGTATAAGGATCATAGTATTCAATAAATAAAGATGTAGGACAAGGAATAACATCTGTAGAATCCCAAGAGAAATGGTTTACACAATGCTCCAAAAAGTCCAATTCGTAGGTTCCAACATAGACAATTTCTACACCATCAGGGAATTTATACTTACCAGAAATACTTCTATTAGCAAGTAATTCTGCTTGTCGTTCAGGATCATTAAGAAGATTATCTGTACCATAAACACGTTTCATATTCTTTTGAAACTGTTTTCTTGCTTCTTCTTTACATTTCGGATCGTTACAAATTCTTGTGTACTTGCGTTTTTTAGGATCCCATTCTCTAAGATTTTTTTTACATATCGGACAAATGTAAGGACCAGGATTGCGTTTTTCATAAAGATATTTATATGGATCTTCATCACCAATTAAATCAGCATGATATTTTGTAGCATGATTAAAAAGTTGATTAAATTCTCCAAAACGTTGACCGCAATCCATACACTTAAAACGTCTTCGTCCTGTAACTTTCTTTTTATTATTATATCTATATCTTTTCTTAGCCATAGCAGTAAATCCTCAAAATAAAATATATTAGTTTGTCAAAAATCAATAAATAAGTGAGACTGGAAACTACCCAGTCTCACTATGCGTTAATATCTACAGTGTGTGGTATATTTGGCTCTTCTGGTGGACCATACAAATGATGGTGGTCCGAAAGAACATATGATTCTTTATCGCCAGCAAAAACACAAAAATAATTAATTAACGTATTCTTTAAAATACATGTCAACTCTTCAGACAAATTATAACGTTCAGATTGTTGATCAATAAGATCTATAGCTTCTGTAATACGTATATTATTTTTATAACTTATCCAATCGATTAACATTTCCAACACATCTACTAGATCCATATCGAGTATTTGATTTTCATAATGTTCAGGATGATGCGAATTGTGTTTATAATGTAAATCGAAAACTTTTTTGTAACGTTGAATCTTATCGAAATATTCTGGAGTTCCATATTTATATCGTGGTTCTTCATCCATTTTACGCCACAATTCATATTCTGGACTTTCCAATTTTGATTGGTCATGTCGAAGTAATCTTTTTTTAAATTCTTCTATAATAACCTCAAGTTTTACTCGTACAGATCTAATATGACTTAAAACATACTCTTTAGTGTCCATATCAGATCTAAATCTCCTACTATATGTCTTTGTCGAAAAAAAAACAAAGACCCCGAAGGGTCTTTGTTACGAGTTCAATTGAAATCAAGTTCTGGTTGCTGATCATCGCCCACAGGGACTACAGCCAAATCGATCTGTGTGTCATCGACTTGTTCCAGTTCACTCAACTCGGGTATTTCTTTACTTGTAACAGTGAATTTCACGTTACGATGATCTAACACCCATGGCATATCAATGCGTTTATTTTCACACACACGTTTACCATTCACGAACTCAACAGTTGTCGCAGAAGTTTGGCGTAAAAGTTCACCATTTACATACGACAACGCGGCAAAACGGACAAATTTTTCCAACTCCATTTGTGAAGAAAATCTGTCCTTGCTACTTGCCTCACCGAACGTCAATCCACATGGACGATCGAATGAGACAACCCTTAAGCGTACGCCGTCGTAGTACGCTTCAAAATCAATATCCGGAACGAAAGAGTGTAGTCTAACACATTCTCCATTCTGGAAATAAATAAGCTGAACAAACAGCTCTTCCATTTTAACACGAATCCTTTTCATGTTAACCTCCCATGATTATAATATATAAATTAAATATAACTAGAGCTTACTAAAAAGCTCTAGTTTTTTATAGTTTAGTCGTCTTCATAGTCATTTAAATTTACAGCGTCATTCGCTGAAGTTTCATATCCATTAATCTTACTAACAGAATCTTGAGAAAGATCAGGACCGTTCATTGATTCTGAAACATCGATATCATCCAATCCTTCGAAGTAATCTATATAGTTAATTCCTGTAATTTCCGACATACGTTTTACATACATCTTACGGAAATGATCTTGAATATGTTGATTATTTACAGTGATCTTATTTCCATCGTCATCGATAACTACATATTTTTTAGCAAGCACATTTACACCACCGCCATCACGACTGTGGAGTTTACCGATTTCAATTTCATGAGGATGTTCATCAAGTATTTTCTTAGATTGCTCCAACAAGTTGTCTGTCATTTCAGAAAGTTGTCTTCTTTCTTCCATTCTTGCACCCATAGATACTGGATCATCGGCGTATTGAACATTTGGCATTTTGTTTTGATAACTGAAATCTTTCTTCGGATCAATATTATTTCTTTTAAATACTTCGAGTTCACGTATTTTCATTTCCCAACTGACAATATCTTGCTGTTCACTAGTAAGTTCATCAGCCATATTGCCATTGAGTTTTATTAGATCTTTGGGATCCATCGAATGGACCTTTTGAGCAAATGCTCTATATGATGCTTTCTCTTCGGGGGTTAACAGATTAACCATGCCGAATTTATTAGTTGACTGCCCGTCCATAAACTATTCTCCTATGAACTTATTGTATTTTCGTCGTAAATAGGTTCGATAATTCGTATAGAACCATTTACTCCAGAATATGAGAATTTAAAGTTATATTCAAATCCTTCTATATCTATATCAAAATCAACATGTTGATTATCTCTATCAAGTTGATAGTTGATCGTACAAGATCTACCCATTTGTGTTTCTATATCAGATTCAAAATCGGATATAGCACTAACAAGCTCAGTATCATCAACAAAGTTAAACTTTGACAAATGTTGCTTTAGCCCCATTTCAGGAAAATGCACAATATCACCTTTATTTATAGACAATCTCGTCATGAGGTTGTTAAAATAAATGGTTTCTTGCATATCCATATTTGAGTTTTTATTTTTAAAGAGTTTTCCATCTACATCTAAACGAAAAGTAGGATTTACAATAACCTTTCCACTAGTTTCTTCCATAATCTATCTCCTACATTTTATATTAGATTGTGTATCTATTAAAATTTAACAATTTTTAAAAATCATAAGATTTTAAATTTAAAAATTTTTTTAATTGCATATTAAACTAATGTATACATAATCTGTATATTACTGACAATCCCTCTGGTTGGTTGGACAGTTAATAATTAAAGGAGATATTTTCACTTTTTGATTTTTTCAATTTTTCACTAATTTTTTTTATTCAAATTGACATTATAGTATAAAAGAATTTTAGGAGTTTTACATATATGTTAAACAAATTAAGTGATTCAAAAACATTTTATTTTATCAATAAGAAGTATAATTTCACTTCAAATCTCTCAAAAGTCAATTTAAATGAATATAGAATACCTGAAGAAATGATATTTGATAAAATAAATGTATTCAAAGGATATAAGTATCCTTTTGTTGATGAAGTTATTAGACTTGTAAAAGAAAAAAAGATTGTAGCTTGTGATTTTTCAAATAATATTCACAAGTCAAAAGGTGGAATAAATCTACATCTTGAATATAAATTGCCAAAATCATTGATGACATTAGGTGGTTTTAATGAACATAACCAACCAATTGTCTATGTTGATCTGAGCAATAAAGGCAAATATGTACTTGATGTATCAGGAAATGCTACTTACTACAATATTCCTGAATTGACACTTTACCATATGTTTACAAATGCATTGATTCAATATAAATTGATTACAAATCCTGAATATAGCAATAACGTTGATTTTATGACAAAAATCTCAGAATCATATGCTTTAATAGTAAGTAAAATAATTGACAACTTATTTCCTATTATATCTACTACAAACACTGGATATGATAGAATTTTCTTCTTGTGTATGACATTTGCTCTTCAAAACTTCTTTGGTGTTGATAAAGAATTGGCAATGAAACATGCTATAAAGTCAAAATTTGTTGCAAATAAAGAATTATTGAAAAATGAATCATTGTATTATCAATCTTCTTTAGATTTTATGGATGGTGTCAATTTTGAAGCAAATGTATTCCCTATTGACAATTTCTGTAAAGTTATAACACAAGAATTTGATTTTATTGATGAAAAACATTTTAATTTCAGTATTCTCTTAATGAATTTTGTAAAACGTATGAATCAAAATTCTCAATTCTGTTTGGATTCAGCTACAGCATTTATTACTATGCTTGTACTTGGTATGGGTTCAATAGGATTGTATAACGATATGATGATTAAGCAATACTTGAAACTTGCTAGTTACAATATCGTCAAAGAAATTGCTCAAGTTATGAAATAAATAAATGAGGTGTTCTTAATGAACACCTCTTTATATTTTTTTATTTTTTAGGTATCAATTTAATATAAATCATTTGAAGGAATTGAAGTTATGATAGTTGAAAATATTTCAGTAATGAATTTTAACAATGCATTTCGTGGAATGAGAAATCCTAAAAATTCTTGGAATTTGTCAGATTCTAGAGTTTTGAGAGAACCTCTACCTAATGAAGAAAACTATATTGAAAATAAGATCGAATGGGATTCTAAGTTCTCAGTAGATAAATTGTATAATTCAGAAACAAAAGAATTCGGTTTCTGTATTTATAGTGGAAATGATCCCGAAAAGAAATTGTTTAATTTGCCATTTAATCCTTGTATTAGAGCATACTATTTTGAAAACAATGGATATGCTCCGAATACAAAAGAAAATCATTTGGTTTATACAGATGATATTTATTTACTTGGTAAAAACGATTTTATTCTTGCTAAAAAGCTTATTCGTGGTGGCACTGTTCATTCTAAATTTGCTCGTCAGATCTTTGTTTCTATGGATGTTACTGGATCTTTTGATTTTTGGAAAGAATACGATACATATAAAGTTGGAACAACTTCAGATAGCACTTCTACTATGCATAAAATCACTTCTAAAGAAATTAGTGATGATATGTTTGCTTCTGGAGATCTTCGTCCATATGACATTGAAAAAAGAAAAGAATGGATTAAATATCTTGAAGAAGTTCGTTCTGATAAGTCATTATCAGATCTTGATAAAACAAGAATTTTGTCTAAACAAAATCTTCTTGGTTTCGAACAAATGCGCACTCTTACATTGACGTACACTAACATTGAATCTATGTTAAAGTGGCGTCGTGGTCATAAACTTTTGGAATGGCGTTATTTAACTAACGAAATTCTCATGAAGTTGCCTTACGTTAAGGAATTATTTGTTGATGGTGATGGAACCATTGATAAGTAAAATATATTACATTACACCATTTTTCATAAGGAGAAAAATATGAAAGAAGTGGACACAAACGACAAGATCGAAGGATCTGGAACCGACGAAAAGAAGACTGGTTTCCACCGCCGCAATTTCAAGCGCCGCAAGAGACCATTCGTAGTTGAAGTAATCTACACCGATTCTGCTTCAGAGGAAAGCAATGTACCTGTTTACAAAACAACTGCTTCTGCCGGAGCTGACCTTAAAGCTCTTACAGATGTTGAAGTTCCTGCTAAGGGCTTTGCTCTTAAAGTTAGGACAGGTATCAAGATGAAGATTCCTTATGGATTTGAAGGTCAATTGCGACCGAGATCTGGTCTTTCAACCAATGGATTAACCATCATCAACACTCCTGGCACAATCGATGCGGATTATCGCGGAGAGATCATGATTAACTTTGTAAACCTTAGCGATACACCGATCAGTCTTAAGGCTGGTGATTCTATCGCTCAGATGGTATTTGCTCCTGTTAAACATGCTCGATTCGTAACAGTTACTGAGTTTACTCCTGATAAGGAAAATACTCGTGGTGAAGGCGGATTTGGTTCCACCGATGCTAAAGAAGAAGCTCCTGTTGTAACAGAGAACTAAGTAACTCCAAAAGGTGAGAAGTTGAAATATATTTCTCACCTTAATCTTTTTAAACATATTACAAAATAATATACTTTGGGAATTAGCTCAGTTGGTTAGAGCGCGAAACTGTTAATTTCGATGTCAACGGTTCGAGTCCGTTATTCCCAGAAACGAGAGTTCTATGCGAGTGGTGAGCTTAGAGGTGGCTATCCTTAATGAGTGTGAACGGCTGTATATGTAAGTGCTAAATGTGTCCTCATCTGCGATAGAGTGGATATTACCATTCCTATTAAAGGAGTCCATGACGTGCTGCGATATATGTCATTCGGCTAAGTAACTCTGGTGTAATAACACGCTTGTATAAACTCTTATTTAGAAAGGTATTTTCGAATACCTTTCTTATATTTTTATTTAAAGGAGTGTGTCTTATGACAGCTATTGATCACAAATCTATGTGTACTCAAAGATTTATCTTGAGTGTGTTGACGTTCCTTCTTGGACCTTGTAGTTTTCTTTTTGGATTGATTGGCGATGGTTACAATCCTACGGATTGGTACAAATCAATTTCTGCTACTTATTATGCAACATCAAATGTTTTGATGATTGGTTTTCTTACAGCAGTTTCAATTTTCTTCTTTGCTTATAAAGGATATGATATTCGTGATAGAATCTGTTCTTTGATTGAAGCTATCTGTTGTATTGGAATTGTACTATTCCCGTGCAATTCATTATTTATTTTGCAGTACACAATTGGTATTTTCCAGTTGCCTGGTAAGATAAGTAATATTTTCCATTGTGTATTTGCTGCAGTTCTTTTCTTGACTTTCGGATTTAATTTGATTTTCTTGTTTACTCTTGGTAAAGATGAAAAGACAAATAAAAAGAAGATTCGTGATATTATTTATAGAACTTGCGGCATTGTTATTTGGGTTATGTGTGTATTCCAGGCTATTACTACTTCTGTATGGAAGTGGTATCCTGAATGGTATCCGAATACATTGATTAATGAAATCGTAATGCTTACAGCATTTGCTTTTGCTTATTTGGTAAAGTCCGAAGGAATTGCCAAATTTAACGACGAACCGAATACAAAACTTTAAGAATAACTTATGGACGAATCTAATCAGTACAATCGAGAAAAGTTTTATGCCTTTATTAAAGATTTCGTATTTAAACGAAAAAATGAAGAATATGGAATCTTTAACGAATTAAAAACGAATTTGAAAAAATACGAAATGTTTAAAACTAAAGATGAAGAAAAAATTGCTTGGAATAGTCATGAACACTGCAGAAGTGGTGTTACCAAGGAATATTTGTTTAATCACTATGTAATAATGATTCTTTTTTACACTCGTCGTTTTTTAAATTTGTATAGTCCTTATGCAGGAAGTTATAGATTACGTTACAGTTATGACGAAATATATTTGCTAGTTTTGGAATACGTTTGGGCTCATACTATTGATTCGTATAGGATTAGATCCGGTATTTCGTTTGCAACGTATTTATATAATACGATCATGCATAAAATGAAGTTTATCATGTCGAGTGCTAGAAATAACACACTTATAAGTGATATAACATTCAAGGGCGCAATGAGTGTATTGGCATACATGATGAAATATGACGAAAACAAAACGTTCAATGAAACCTTTTGTAATATGACCGATAAACAATTCCTGTCAATGTTTCAAGTAACTAAAACATGGTGTGTGAAATTTTTAGGATTAATAAAAACAAAAGTTTGTAAAAGTTTTACAGAACTGGATGACTGGTTGCATGCTACTGCTACTGTAAATGATGAAAATTTAACCACTGAAGACTTGTTTACTATCAAACAAACTCCATATTATCATGAAGACGATGGAAAATCTCGCGCAAAAGAAATTGCTAAAGAAATTCTTAAAGTTATGGATAGACGAAATATCAGTAGTGAAAGAGCACGTAAAATGTGGAAGTTACATTACATCGATGGATATTCTGTCGAAGAAGTTTCGTTAATGTTTAATCTTGAGCGACACAATTGCGCTACTCAGATTGGAAATGTAAATCGTAAACTAAGACAACAAATATCTAAAGAATATATTACGAAAGTAGCTTAAATATAAAACAGGGAGAGCGTTCTCCCTGTTTATTTTTATTTCTTGTTTTTAGCGCTGCATTCTTTACAAACCGCTTCAATAGATTTAAGAATATTTTCTTCAACTTGTATATCGTGACCGTTAATACGTTCTTGTACAAGTTTGTCATAGAACTTAAACCAGAAACCACCTTGCTTCTTATCTTCGTTAAAAATTTGATTAGCTCTTTCGAGTTCTTCAATATCTTTCATAATAGATTTTTTCTGATCAGAAGTCAAAGATTTGTTGATTTGAAGTTCTTTATAAAGAGATGTTAGCATTGCGGAACCGCGTTGAGCGGAAGTTCCATGAACATCGATATCTCGAAGTTGACGTAATTCCTTATATCTAGAACACATAACAGCAGCTTTCAAAAGACTTATGTTATTGATACCAACAATATCGTCCTTATAGAACGAATCGGTCATGTCTTTTTCTTCTTTGGTCAGATCTTTATATAGATCCGGTCCAAAACCGTGTGATGTGGCGAAGATATCTGCAAAGAACTCATATTTCTTAGTCATCGTTATTTTGTTGATGTTGTTAGAAACAAAAGTGCTGCAAGTTAAAAATCTAAAGATCTTATTTTGAACCATTGCTAAATCCATAGCTATAGATCTAAAGAAATTCAATATCGGATTGCTCTTCTTTTCTTGTTTAGGTTGAGCACCTGCAGTATTTTCCATTTTTGTTTTGTTTTCTTCCAACAAATTCGTTGCTAACTCATCGCGTTCGGAAGAATCGTCAGACGCATTATCCAGAATAGCTTTATTTAAAATCTGAGTATCAATATCTTTAAACAACGTTTGAGAATTTTCATTATCCATACGATTCAATTCGTCTTTCATTCTGAATGTCGGATTTTCTTGTTGTTTCTTAAATTTATTTTTTATGATAAGATTGCGTATTAGGTTTATCGCACCAAGAGTTAATGCAAAAGGAAAGAATACAAACCAGAGCAAATTAATAATATTGAGAAATCCGTATTTTGTTGTAATAGGTTGCCAGAAACACAATGATAAGAAAGCTTCTCGAGCAAAATACGAATCTGCATATTCTTTATAAACACCAAAGATACCTTCTTGTACACAGTGTCCAATTTCGTGACACAATGTTGCAGCAATTTGTTCTTCTGAAAGTTTCTTAATACAACCTGTATTTAAAGCGATTATGATAATCTTACCTTTATTATATCGGTAGTGGTAACCTTTAGAGTCGATTACAATATCTTCATAATCAGCAATCTTGTCGAAATCAAGATATTTTTTGTTTTGTTTATATGTAATAAAGTCACCTTTATAAGACATCAGATAAGCACAAGCATTGTTTGTTTCATCAGGTACAATGCAAAGCTGAACTTTTTCACAGTTCATTTCAACTTTCAAAGAATTATTAAAGTTATCGACTACTCTATAAAGTTTTGTAATAAACTTCTTATCGCTATAGTCTACCATATCTTCAGGAATGAGAGTTTTCAAATCTTTAGAAAGTTTTAAAAGTAGTTGGGCTAGATTTGATTCTCTTCCGAAATATACTTCGTTGCTGTTTGCCATACTAGGAAATGGATCAAACATCTCGTTATCGTTCATATGTTACTCCAATTAAATTATATAGAAATGTCAAATTTTGTTCAATTACATATTATACAGATGGAGGAATTTATGGTAGAACCAAATTACACAGACAAAGCTAATGCTAAAATCAACAATTTGCGGTGGGCATTAGATTTAACAAAATGCTTCAGAAAGCAATATCAAATGTCGTTTATTGAATTTATCATAAACGCGTTGATGAATTCGCAAATTTTCCGCAACAAACTTGTAACAGATTTAAGATCAAGAATTTTTCAATTTGTTATGGGAGCGTTGGTAACATTTTGCTCAGTTCAAGTAATATCATATATAAAAACCTACATGCAAATAGGGGAGGGAAAATACTTAACCATTGCAGTAATATTTGTTTACATTTTGTTATTTTTAAATTTCATTTGGCCAATGGGTTTGCTAGAAAATCAATTCGAAAATTTTGCTAGATTTTCATCAGATCAAACATTTGAAACTAATCAACGATTCATGAAACAAAATTTATGCTTAGCTACATTGAAGTTCATATTTTATGTTTCGTTCTTGAGTCCAAATGTGTTGCGACCTAACAAAGATTTGAGATCTTATACAATAAAAGAACACCCGATTGTGGAAGATTTTCTATTGCAACTGCAAATTTATATGCAAACACAAAGATACCATCATCATTGGTTAGAAAACGATTCAGAAGTTTTTAAAAGATGTTTTCAATATATCGAATTTGATTTGCGGAAATTTGGATTTACTCAATCTGATGAATCGGAATATGCTGATAAAATCAGAATAGGGGAATTCATAAAGAACGACTTTTTTGGATTCTTGAAAGCATGTATATACGCAGAATTAATTTATCTTGAACATGGTAGAAGATATTATTGTGGAGACAATACTACTATGCCAGAAGCACATCTTAAAGTTTATGTTAATATCGATGAAATGGGTGAAGATTCTGAACCTGTTATTGTTATCTTTGATTACACTATGGAAGAAACACCACGAGATAAAATTTCGATAGGGTATTATCCACTCGGAATTTTTGGTCAAATTGTTTCACACGAATTCTATGCCAAAAATGAATGCTTGAAACCAATACTAATTAAATGGCTAAAGCGTTATTGGCCGGACAATTGGGAAGAAGGTTTCATTCGTAAACTTTACAGAGACGAATCATACGATACGGACATTTTAAAAGCTCTTAACAAACGTGATGACAAGGTTTGGAAAGCGTGGTTGAAACGTCAAAGAGTAAAAAAATCTCCTAAAGAAAAAACAAAACGTGCTGGTCATTTTGCTTATACATCTGATGAACTCCTCCAATCTGCAATAACACGAGAGGAATAAACATTACAAAATGCGGGAATACAAAATTCTCGCATTTTTATTTTTTATTTATTTATATATTATAAAAATGCATCAAACACAATAAATATACAATAAAGGAGTATCTTATGGCAATTAACACATTACCAAGTTTAAAACCAGTTAAATTGTACAAAGTTACATTTAATCGATATTATCATATGATTTGTGAAGAAGAAGGTTTCACAAGAGTTCAATATAAGCCAGACGAACAAGAGATTAACATTGACAATGAACCAAAACTATTAATTATTCCAGAAACATTTATTATCCGAGAAGACGAATTCGAGAAATATAAAGACTTCGGATGCGGATTCTATAAATTGGAATACGTCGGATCCATGCTTGAAAAAACTTGTGAAGTGGTGGCGAAATAAATGGCAGAAGACAAACAGAATGTTATTTATGATGATGCAAATATAAAAACTCTCGATAATATTACAGCTATTCGAATGCGCCCAGCGATGTATATCGAATCTCTTGGTGAGATGGGGTTGTTTAAAATCGATAGTGAAGCTGTTCAAAATATTTTCGATGAGTATCTTGTCGGACGTGGAACTCGATGTTATGTTGAGTATAATACCGCTACCAATAGAATGTTTATCCAAGATGATGCTTCTGGTATTCCTATTGGTAAGTTGGTGGATATTTTTACAAAAACGCACACTGGTGGCAAATTTGATCGCGAAGCTTATCAGATTTCTGCTGGACAAAACGGTGTTGGTAATAAACTTATCAATGCTCTTTCGACTTATTTAAGAGTTGAAGTTTGGCGCGAAGGTTATACCAATCCGAAAACAAATGAAGTAACTCCTCCTAAGCATGCTATTGTTGAGTTTGCTAAAGGAAAGGTTACAAATGAATTCTATGAGGATGTTCCTGGAAGCACAAAACATGGAACGTCTCTCGAATATTACACAGACGACGAAGTTTTAAAGACTCACGAACGAAACATGAATCGTTTTGTTGAGTACATGAACTTAAACTCGTATCTTACGCCTGGAATTCTTATCGAAGTTGTTGTCGATGGTGTTAAAACCGTATTCCAACATACTGGTGGAATTTCAGAATTGTATCGAGATAGATTCTTGAAACAAAAACATGTCAAAACACTTTTCGAACCGATTACAATTTTCGGTAATGAAGATATGTTTAGTTATGAAATCATATTCTCATACAATCATTTGAACACTGGCGATGGAAACATTGTTTCTGCTGTTAACGGAAATAACACCCCGTTACATGGTGTTCATGTGTCATCGTTCAGAGCTGGAGCGTCTTTGGCGTTAACTGAATACGTAAAAGATAATCCGGATTTGGTTCCAAAAACTTTGAAGAATGTGAATATGTCTGGAACTCTTATCGGAGATAACATTGTTGCGGTCGTTACCGTAAAACATAGGAATCCTCTATATTCTGGACAGACAAAAGAGGCATTCAAGTCTGACGAAGTTCAAGAACCAATCAAACAACAAACTCGTAAAGTATTTGGGCAATGGTTGAGAGAGAATCCACAACATGCGAAAAAGCTTGTTGGAATCATGATCGATTACGCCAAGTACGAAGAAGAGCGAAAGAAACTCAAGAAAAACCTCATTGAAACCAAAGCAGTTAAAAGTGCATTTGCTGCGAATGGTGTAGATCCTAGAAAATACGTTGCTTGTAGAAGTACGAAACCTGAAGAAAAAGAATTGTTTATAGTAGAAGGTGATTCTGCTGGTGGTTCAGTTTCTTCAGCACAAGACCGTAATTTTCAAGCATTGTATAAACTGACTGGAAAAATTCTCAATGTTGTAAAAGCAAGTCAGAATAACTTCAGCAAAGTTATTTTGGATCTTATTCAAGTTCTTGGAATGGGTTTACCAAATAATGTAAATTACAAGAATTTACAGTTTCATAAAATTATTATACTTACAGATGCTGATGATGACGGTGCTCACATTGCAACATTGTTGTTAGCGTTCTTGTATACATTCTATCCTCAAGTAATCGAAGATGGAAGAGTATTTGTAGCGAATCCACCGATTAAACAGATTGTTCTTAGTAACAAGAAGTATTTCTATATACGTACAGAACAAGATTTCGATAAGTTGATGAGTAACATTCTTGTAAATAGCTTTAACCTTGTAAGTGTAAAAACGAACAAGGTATTAAGTGAAGGATTGTTTAAAGAATTCATTTATCATTGTCGAGATTATGATATAATGCTTGAAAACTATGCTAACTCGTTGGCTATGCATCCGGATTTGTTGGAGCATATTGTCGTTAATATTAAAACATTGACGCAATGTGCCGATAACCCAGACAACAGATATAATACGGAGTTCTTTAAGAAAACCGGTTATATAGTAATGCATTCTCCGAACACAATTTTCTATTCATTCGACAAAGGTATTTATCATGCGAATTTGAAACTTGACCATGCTTTTGTTGATCATTACTTCGATGACATTTCAAGAAAACTCAATGAGATTATGATCTATGGTGTTTATCTTATCGGTAAAAACAGTGGTAAGAAATACTATGGTACAATCTATCAGTTGATGCAGATTATGAACAAAGTTCTTGGACCTAAGATTATAATCAACAGATTTAAAGGTCTTGGTGAAATGAACGTTGATGATTTGCGCGAAACGGTAACTAATCCAACAACAAGAACTCTAACAAGTGTAACTATTGAAGATGCTGAGAAAGCAGCAAAGTCAATTCAAATATTCATGTCAGATGCTAATATCAAATTTAAACGTTTGTATTATTCTGGACGTGTTGATTTCGATTAATGTTTTAAAATGTGAGAGATTAAAATCTCTCACATTCTTTTTTGTTTATTTTTTTATAAATTAATGTAACAATAAAATATAAAAATAAAAAACGAGGGTAAAAAACGAGCATTTTGTTATAACAGTAAAATTATGACAGAAACCCTTTTCTAATTTGCTCTCGAATTTAAAAATATCGTTTACGTATTTTTTGGTTTTCATTTCCCGTTTTTGTTTTACGCCTCCGACAATTTGGGTGGAGTGCCTGACGCTATTTGCTATTCATTAACGGGATACATGTATCTGGAAACAGATGCTATTAAGAGCTTCAATGATTTTACAACTAAGAACGGTCCGACGATTCGTAAGATCATTAAGCAAAAATGCAGGTTGACAGCATATTATGTTCTTCGGAAATTAGAACGTATTATCCCATGCTTGTCTCTTGCGGGTGCGTTAAGTTGGGGTACTAACGCATAACAATCCCTCTTGCTATTCTCCTTATTGGAGTTTAGTTTAGAGGGATTATTTCTTTTTATTCGATTGCCAAGTATGGTTTATCATCTTTTACCGCTTGGTGGTTATATAACAACTGGTATTGCCGTCGTCCCAGTTAAAAGGAATATATTTTAATTATGGCTTGAATGTCAATTTTGGCTTCCGCTCGGACTCATTGGGTCTATCTAGGATGCCTATGGAGGCACATGTCACATTCGAGGTTTTCGAGATGTGTGACGTGGGGGTTCGATCCCTCTTCAAGCGATAAAGTCCTGCATTTCGGTGTAGGCCGACAATTTAAAAACGGTGTGAATCTAAAAAAAGATCACGTGAATAAATTGGAAGTTTCCAAAGAATTGTCGTTTTTGTACTATTTCTACATTTTTAGGGATGGTTTTAAAGACGGGCCTTTTTGGTCCGTCTTTATATTTTGTGGTATTTGACATTTTAATATATTCTATATAAGGGTTTCTACAATGAAAATCGATAGTTTATTCGATTGTAAAACATATAAATTCAAACCTAAACATTCATTGAATTATATTCAACAGTTTAGAAAGAATAAAAAATACAAAAGTTCATTTCAGATGATGAAACGCTCTACTGAAGAATTAAGTTTTTTACAACCGGAAAATTATGTTTTACAATTCATGGTTAATCGGAGTGTAGAAACTTTTGTATTCTCAATATTTAAAGATAAAGATTCTTATTTTTTAACAGATAAGCAATCCATCTTACGTTTTCACAAAAAAGAAAACGCATTAAAATATAAATTTGGAAAAATCTATAATAAAAACTATATGAGTAACGAACGTCTCGATTATTTCTGTTATCAATTTGACAGGATAAATAAAACCGATACACTAATGGATTTTATAAACAATGCATATAGTTTTGGGAAACGAGTATATGTATAGCAAATTGTTTGTTAATCTCGGATACAACTGTTTATTGACTAAATTTGCTCGCAATTGTGGATTACCAATACTCGCATTTAATAATATATATTTGCCTGAATTTAAAGACGTGATTCATTTTTTGGAAACTGATTTTGAAGATTTTATTTCTCCTGACGATATAGTCATTACTGAAAATTGGCAGAATTTGAATTGCGAATATGATGGCGATTTAATTTTAAGCAAAAGTAAACAATGGTGTTTTAGACATTCGCCGTATATTATTAAAATGATTGCCGAAGAAAATGGTGATGTTATAAAAATTTGTGATCGGATAAACAGAGAAATAGTGGCCGATTGGATGAAAAATATAAAAAATACAGAATCGTTATTTTGTAGAGTTTTGAGATCTTCGAGAGACATAGAATATGTCGAACATAATTACGAATATATAGAACACCTAATTAAATCGTTTAATCCAAAAAATAAAATCATATATTTAAACAATTTGAGTATTACAAAAAAACTCAATATTCCAAGAGATTATATTTTTCACTTCAATTGCAATTTTATAGAATTACATAATCAAGAATATTACGATATGCCATATCAACAAAGTTCTATTTTACTGAATCGACAGTTTTTAGATTACATATCTAAAAATTTTATACCGATTAATTTTACACATGTTGACAATAAATTTATTCATAGTGATCTATCTGATGGTATATACGATTTCTTTTTAAATTCTGAGAACGAATTCTATAACAAAGCATTAGAAAAATTGCTTTCACATTATATCAATGCAAACGATCCTACTAAAGTTGAAGTTATTTTACTATGGTCAAAACATAAAACCAACGTTGTTTTTGATAAATGGCTGATGAAAGGTATAAAACGATTTTCCGAAAAATATTTAAATCCATTAAACTTTAAAAACGTGCGTTGTGTGAATAAACTATCTCATGAAGAGACACAATCGATAAACTGGGATGCTAAATGTTTGATTTTTGACGACATCATGTGGCATCATGATACTTTTTATGCAACAATTTGCAAAAAGAATACATATATAGATTTAACACAATTTGTTTTATTTTTATTAAAAAGGAGGTATAATTCTGATGAAAAATAAATATTCTGATTTGTATAAAAGATTAGAATCTCAAGAAGTTGGAGTTTATGCTAGTTCACAAGGTATGTTTGAAGAGAACACATCTTCTGAATCTAATGAACCTACAACTATCGGTGATTATGATGTGAATAAAGAAAACGATATTGATGATTCTAAGAGCTCTGAAGCATTAAGCGTTAAAGCGACAAAAGACGTTTTAAAGAATGACAAAATAAAAGAGAAACTTAAAAAGATGTCTGAAGATGCTAAGAAATCTGGTCTCAAGAATGTTACATCGAATACGGATTTTGCAAAATTCAACAAAGGAAAAGCTAAATACGATTCTTTGTCGAGAGTGTTGTTTTTTGATAGTGAAACAAAAATAGGAATGTTTAGAAATATTTGTGGAGCTGGAGGATTACATCTGTGGGCGAATATGATAAAGCAAAAACTGCATATAAAAAATCAAACCTATGATGTTACATGCGTGTTTATTTCCAAAGATGGAGATAAACTCGTTTTTAAAACATTATGTTCAATTAAAATCGGATAAGGAGATCGAAAATGTTTAAAACTATTTTACTTGTAAGTATTTTGGTTTTGTTGGTAGCTTTGATTTTGTTTATAATCATTGCTAGAAAGGCTTTTGTTGCCATGGGAAAAGGTATTAAAGATCTTTTCGTTAATTTAAAGAATATTTTTGTTAACTTCGGCAAAACAATTGTTGAAAGTTTCAAAAATATTGGTCGCACATTCGTTAATGCTTTTACAGCGATTAAAAACGCTTTTAAAGCTGTAGGTGACGGATTTGTTAATTTCTTTAAATCCATTGGCAACTTTTTCAAGTCTATAGGAACAGCTTTTAAGAATTTCTTCAAAGCAATTGGAGATTTCTTTATTAATCTTCCTAAGAATATTGCTAAATGCTTTATATGGGTAGGTAAGAAAATTTTGAATTTCTTTAAATTGATTGGTTTGTTTTTCGTAAATGTTTTCTTGTTCCTGTGGCAGTTCGAACAGCATTTGTATGCAGGTTTCTTGTTTTTAATAAACATTGGTGCTGTATATTCTAAGAGAGTGAATGGAGTTAAAGTATATTTTGCTAAGAGATTCCCGAAGAGTACTTCTATTTCTTTAGGAAACTTTTTAATCTTTGCAGAAAATACCGATCCTGAAACTCATCCTGAATATTTCGACGTTACGACAAAAACAGTTATTCATGAATATGGTCATAGCATTCAATCAAAGATATTCGGACCGATTTATGTTCTTGTAATTGGAGTTCCGTCATTTATAACAGCAACAATTAAACGTATCTTTAAAAAAGATTCGGTGTGGTATCATAAACGTTATCCCGAGCATTGGGCTGATGTATTGGGCGAAAAATATGTGCGCAAGTACGCGAAATAAACAATCGTACGAAAATTGTTATTCTATTTTAAGCACAGAGTCGGAAAACGCAGATAAAAAATATTTTGTGTTTATCCGACTTTATGATTGTGTTTACAAAAACCCATTATGTGCTCCTGCTATTTTGGATCATGGAATTAAATTTGTTTCAGATGACGTCAAATCTGCTCACATGAAATTTAATCATGCTTCTATAAATACTAATCTAACGGATATGTTTTATGGATTGACTGCAACTGGCGGTGACTGTTCTTTGAAATTTGAAACCTGTGAATCTGAAGGTAAAACTGGCAATGACTTTATGGATGCTTGTAATCCTAAAAAGTCAAAGTTTGGTGTTTTCTATACAGAACTTTCTAAGAAAGATTATGAAACATTAAAATCGGTTTTGTCTTTAGGAAAACAAGAATGTAAATATGATATTTTGTTGAATGCTAAAATGGCTGGGTATTTCTTGGTCCAGAAAGTTAAGAAGTTATTTACAAAATCTAGCGAAGCTTTAAATCTTAAAGATGCTTCTTGGAAAGGCCAAGTTTGTTCAACTTTCTGTGCATTCTGTTTAAAACAATTATCGAAATTCAAAGATAAAATTTCCGATGAAAAGATTTATGATCCAGATGCTATAGTTAACAATTTAGGACTAAAATTGTTATGTACGGGTATATGGTCAGATTATTCTACGGATATTGAGAAATCTATTTCGAAACATCCCGAAATGAAAGAATATTGGTCCAAAAAGATAAAATAATCGAGGAATTTAGATGGTTTCTAAAGAAAAATTCAAGCAGATTCGTGCTAAGTACGAAAAAGTTATCTTGAGCCTATTCAATGAACTTGATGAAACTGGTTACAATTCTGAAGTGTATAAAAACACTTTTAAGAGTATGTCTGATGCTCAGTTCATTAGTTTGTGTAAGGCTTTAGTAGAAAAAGACGATTTCATATTTAGTCTAGAAATGAATCAATTTGATAAGACTGCTTTAACACTGGATAGAATTAAACAGATTGCTGATAAATATAAGGTTAAGCTTGTTGAATATGTATTTATGCCTTTTAGAAATCCTAAAGGTGCACCGATGTGTTCTTTAACAAGAATCCCGATTGTTTATTGTCAAGTACGTCGATTCTTCCAACAGATGTTGCAGCACAAGAATGCTATTTCAAACAATAACTCTAAAATAAATCCGTTGACTGGTCAAGTTATAAATGAGGATAAAACTTCATCTACAACTAATATTCAAACATATGCTCTTTCTGTAACCAACAGAAACAACGCTTTGAAAGAATATCTTGGACCTAGATCGGATGATGTTGTTGCTAAACAAGATATGTTGACACAGATTGAAAAGACCGGAAGATTCAGACTTGAAGATACAAATCTTCAGACACACAATAAACAAGCCATCAATACAGCTGAGGTTTTTGCTAAAGCTGCTGGCGTCGTTATGGAATTCTCTGGTAATGATTATACTATCGATGTGTGAAATTTTTAATAAAAAGTGGGATTTTGTCCCACTTTTTATATATTTTTTTACAAAATAACGTACATTTGCATATATTTTATAAAGAAAGCAGCATTTTCAAACATTTTTTTACTTATATATTCTATAAATGCTAAATAAACTCAAAATGGAGGTAACATATGGAAATCATACAAAATTACGGTTTTAACAATGTGCGGCGGCCGAGTGGACAAGGTGTGAGAGTTGACGAAAATGGTGATGAAATTGCACCTATGGGTGACATGACTCAGTCTAAAGAATTCCTTGAAGCTTTTGGTCCGGCAGCTGCTGCGGCGTTTGGTTCTAAAACCGCTCGCAACAAAATAACTGTTATTCATGATGCTTCAACTGTTCGCCAAGTTAAACAGGTTGAAGAGAAAGAAGAACAGGTTAACGAGAACGATGTGATCGAAGGTAATCCGATCGAAAATAAATAATAAAGGAGATTAAAATGGCAGACAAAACATCCATCGATGATTTGTTTGAATCTGACGACGATGATTACACCATTGAAACTGATGGGTCACCAGAAGATGACATCGATCTTGATGACGAAGACTACAGTCAGTATCTTGTCGATGACACCGATGAAGTCGTTAATTCAAAAACACCGGTAGAAGAAAAAACATTGGAAGACGAATTTAATGAACTAAAACAACAACAAAGTCAGAAAACTGAAGAAACTCCAGTTGAAACACAAACTTCTGATGAAGAAGAAATCGAGAAAACAGAACAAAAACTTACAGATGATGAAATTTTGGAAACAACTACGACTTCCGATGATGTTATCGAAGAAACCGAAGATGAAAACGGTGACGTTGTGAGTGAACAGGATGTTGCTGCTGAAGAAATCATCGATGAATCGAATGAAATCGAAGATGACGATGAACCTGCTGATGAAGCTCCTGAAACCGCCGATGACGATAAAACTATCGCTGAAATCATTAACGAAAACAAAGAAGAACCGGTTGTTGAAGTAAAACAACCCGAGGTTATAAAAGCAAACACAGATGAATACTTCGAAGCTCTTAAAGAAAATGTTGGTACAAAACTAAATGGTGTGACGGACGAAGAAGAACGCTACGCCTACAACAAGTTGATCGACATGTTCCGAGAGCAAGTTCAAGCGTATTTTAAGAAATACCATGAAACTGATTTGGTTAATTACATTACATATCATGCCACACCGGAAGACAAGCAAATGTTCAAGGAAATTTATATCCGAGAATATTGCAAGTATTCATTGGCGATTGATTTTGAGAATGAATTGGCTGAATCTAACTTGTGGGTTATTGCCGCTGGTAAGTTTGCTGATCAAATTGAGTTTTTGAAGAGCGTTGGTCAAATTCAATCAAGTGTTGAAGTTGAAGACAACATGAATGACTATAACTCAAAGATTATCGAAGACAAACAGGTTGCGATCAATCGAGAGTACAAGAAAACTCAAAAAGAAAAGTTTGACAAAATCGCTTTGGACAGAACTGTATTTGAAATTGACGATTCTGAAGACAACAATTATTCTATCTTCGATGACAAACGTTCTCTCGAAGAAGAATTCAGTGAATCTAAATTCTTCAAAATTCACACAGAAGTTATGAAGAGTGATAGATATGCTGATATGTCTAAGGTTCAGTCAAAGGTAATTTGTAATGAAAATACAGCTTACCATTATATGATCGACTACAGCACTGGTGTTCGTGTATTTTGCATTGATACAAAAGATGTAGATCAATATCACACAAATCCGATGTTGACAAGTCGAAGAATTCCTTTCACATACCCCGAAAGAGCAAGAGACTTCAAGTTGAGAATTCTTTATTCTGATGACGCTGAGAACAGAACAGTTTCAGTAGTTCATTCGTTGAAGAAACTCATTGCTTACGAATTCTATAAAGATCGTTACAAGATTAAGATTAACGGAAATTATGTTGTAGCTTATACAACAGAACCGCAGTGGGTTGAAATGTTCGAAAAGGGAGATCCGGATTCAAAGAAGCCGGATAACTCAACATATTACTTGACAAAACCGTCAAATATGTGTATCGGAATTATTATCTTGAATAAGAAAACATTCCGTGACAGACAAACAATTCGAAGAAATCAAATCGCTCGTGATATTGGCTATGCTGAAGAGATTGCTAATAGTGAAGATTATGATATTCAGTTCTTGTTGTCAGCAAGAATTATTCGAAATGATTTGAGATTGAGAAATCCGACATTGCCTAAGGAAGACAGGTATGTTGAATATTGTATCGTCCAGTACACAGAAGCGAATCCGGTTATTATAACTGATGGTTTGCAAACAATTATTGCTTGTATTATAAAAGAACATCTTGAGAATTATGCTCCTGGAACACCTTATTCTGTCACATTCGAATACGATAAAGACAGTTTGGTATCTCCGGCAGTAATCAGACTTCTCGATGAACACGATGGTCTTGAGCCAGCGTATGGTCAGAGAGTTAGTTCTCCGGATGTGGATGGCCAATTTACACTGCCACCTTCTAGGTTGAAGATGGATGGTGTATTCCCGTTTGAATACGGAAGATTGGATAAACGTAACTTCTCACCTGTAACGATTCAGAGGAAATATCCTTCGGATCTTTGGAAGAAGTATGATTTGTCTACACGTGATGGTAAAATTGCGTTCATTCGCTCTCGTGGTTTCGAAGAGTTCTTACATCCGAGACCTGTAGTGTTTGATGTTATGCCTTACGCATTAAACTTCATCGAACAAAGCGAAACAACAGCAAATATCATCAAGGTTTCATTACCAATGCTTGCCGATAGGAATTCTTATGACCACGATCTCATGATGCATAAACAGAATGAGTTGTTGTATAAGCAGTCTCTTGGCAATACACCATATGGTAATTTCAAACTCTTTGTTATCGAAGCTGTCAATACATTTATTGACACTTTGGCAGAGAAAAACAATCAAAACTAAGGAGACACACAAATGTCTGTAAATAATATTGGTGGACAAAATGTCTATGATCCATCGAGGAGAATAAAGGCCGCTTTCGGTGCTCAGGAGGCGGCCGATCTTCATGCTGAAGCGGTTGCTCGCATGACACAGGCTATGAACTCTAATGCGATTCGTAATCGCACAGAGTACGTAGATAACAGCGGATTGGAAGCTAATGATCGTATTGCTGACATGGTTAAGAACATTAAGCATACGAATCCGAGAGTTGAACGTCCCGACATTCCTACAAGCGCCACAACAGAAAATGGTTCAGTCAATGTTGACTATATCAAATTCCGTGGTAGTTGTTTGGGAACAGCTTACAAGAATTGTGAAGAAATGAACTTGAACGAAAATTCGTTCGATAAGATTCTGAAGAATTCCGTAGGTGTAACTACAAAGTCATCAACTCCGGTTTGCATTGAGCAGCTCGGACGATTGGCTGGTAAGAATGTTTTGGCTTGTATTGTTACAAACAGTCTCGATACAACATTCGAAACATCAAAGAATGTGAAAGCAACTGCTGGAATTGCCACAGCTGCAACAATTATCGATTCATTAACAACAACTGCACTTGCTGGTAACCAGACAAGAATCAAGAACATTTTCGACACAGTACACATGACGCCTGCTGAACTTCAGATGGTTCGCAAGGTTGGACTTGTTGAAAAGTTGAAGTATGGACTTCAGCATGCCGCAGCATCAGTTATCATTCCGTCTGCTATTAAGTACGGAATTAACAAGACAGCTCCTGAATCACTTAAGAACAACAAGGCATTTAAATATGCTACATCATTTGGTGTATTGAGTGAACTTGGTAAGTTCTCATTGCACGGAATTCGCAAAGTTGGAGAAAAGAAACTCAAAGCTAAGATGGTAAATGAAATGTCAAACGTTAGTTTGCCTACAACAAACAACGAGCCATGCAAAGCTTACAAGACAATCGCCAAGTATGCGGTAAATCACATCATTAATGAATCAATTGATGATACATTTGCTGGTACTGTTATTGGATCGGTTTTGGGATATTCTGAAATTGAATATGAAAGTGGTGGGACCAACTCTACTGTCAAAGCCATTGCCAATTTCCAGAAAAATGCAGCTACGCCGGCTGCTATCGTCGAGTAAGAGAGACTCGAACGATGAAACAAACAAAAAATTGTTTGTATAATATATCAAAATAAAGGAGTTCTACAAATGGCTGTTAAAGAAAACATTGATGACATTGAGATTGGTAAGGAAGCTGCTACAAACAACGACTTCGCTGAAACACAGTATGATGAAAACATGTCTGCTGCGATTTCAGACGAAGATCTTGAAAAAGCTGAACGTCTTAGAGCCCGTAAGACGAACATTTGGACATTCATAACAACTGGTGTTATTAATTCGATTCCGATTCTTACAGAAGTAATTCGTCAGAAGAAGAATCATGCGCCGGTGAAGGTTTCAAGCAATTCAATTGTAAAGTTGGTATCATCTTTGGTAGTACCAAGTATTTCTGTCATTGATTCAGTTTGTCTGAATGGAAAAATCGATTCTACAATTAAAAACAAAGTCGGCGTACAATTGTCTGATGTACGAAACATGGTGAACATCGTTCATTCATATGCGTCGACACACAATGTCATCACCACATACGTTCAAAACCAAACTGCCATGGCTAAGGGTCAACCTGTAACACCGGTATTGCCGACTGTAAAGGAAGAAGCGATTGTTACAAACATTACAACGATTGCACCTTATATCGTCGGCAAGTTCACAGATTCAAAGTTGACATTCACTGAAAAGTGTGCATCAATTGTACCGATAAAGATTTTTGGTGGTTGGGTACGAAGATTCGTTTCAACAAATCCGAAATTGCAAGAAGGCTATAACGTTTTGACATCAGCTGTCAAAGTTGTCGATTTCACAAATAAGACAATGGGTTCAGCTGTACGTTCAAACAACGGAATGGCCAAAGCATCAAATCTCAATAACACAGTTGGTTCAGCTATCGATTTCTTGACTGACGCTCTCGGTCAGAACCGCGGAAACATTTCACGTTATGGAATGAATCCTGGATATGGATACGATGGCTGGAATGGTGGAAACTCTTTTAGGAACTTCTAAGTAAACGACGAATTGTGAATAGATAATAAACTGTCTATTCACGTTCGCCATTTTATTTTTCACTTTAAAAGAGGTTTTTAGGAATGGGAACAAAAGTTTTACGTTACCAAAATCAAGAACTTATACACTATGATCAAGTCCTAAAAGGTGAAGCCGTTACACTTTACAACAAAGAAGGTGTAAAACTTGAAAAAAAGAAGATTGTGCCACAAGAAGGTGGAATCTATTCTAATCAAATTGAATCTTTGGTTGAAGACAGTGTGGATATAAGTGAATATTCTTGCTCTCCAACATGCCGACACTTAGTTGGTCGTATTTGGGAAGGAGTAGAATGTCCAATATGTCACCAGGTTGTTAAAAACAACTACGCTGTTTCATTTGATAGAAACGGTTGGATTAATCTTGGAACGCATAAAATTATGCAACCTGCAGCTTTTGCTAAGGTTCAAGATTTGATCGGACCTGCTAATCTCACAAACATTATCGATTTTAACAATAACTTGGACCTTCAGGGAAATGTTATTATCGGTTCTGACGAAGTAGATAAGAAACACCCGTTTGCAAAAATAGGAATGACTGAGTTCTATCATCGTTTTGACGAAATCATTCGTTTCTATGGAAAGCAGAAACACAAAATGGATGATGCCGAATTTATTCTAAGATTTAAGAACAGAATTTGGTCTTCCAAGATTAATGTTTTGTCTCAGTCATTGAGACCTGCATTTATCAATTCTGCAGAAAAGACATTCCGTTTCGATTCAATCAATACTTCATATTCGACAATCATTAACAATGCTTCGCTTATAGCGAAAGCAGAAATTACAAATCAATACATGAATATCAACAAATATCTATACACTATACAAATGGAGTTGTTTAAGTTGTATGGATTGATTCTTCAGAAACTTGATGGTAAAAAGAAATTGCCTAGACGTAAGATTAAGGGAACAAAAGTTTCTTGGTCTTCACGTATGGTTATTACTGCAAATACTGGTGATAATTATGGAATTGACCATGTTGTCATCTCATATAAAGCCTTCTTGGAACTTTACATTTATGAAATAATGAATTGTTTCAAACGTGGTGTTGTAACAGACTATTTTACAGATAAAACCATGTACGAAATTGCAGAATGGCTCGATATTGAAAAGTATTCAAGTCGTGTTCATCCAGCTATATACAAGGTAATGAAATGGCTGTTGGAAAACCACGAAGATGGCTTGTATTGTTTGGTTAACCGCCCGCCGACGATGGACTTAGGTTCATTGCAGATGCTGCGTGTCGTTGATGTATCTAACAACGCTAAAACGTATCATATGGAAGTTCCATTAACATCACTGATAGCATGGAATGCTGACTTTGATGGTGACACGTTGTCTCTTTATAGTATTAAAGAGAAGTGTATTGTCGATGCATTTAATGCTGGATTCAATCCGAGAAACCTCATTGTTAATAAGGTTTCTGGATACAAAATTTACAACGATGCATTCGGTTTACCAAAAGATTTGGCTATGTTCTTGTATGGATTTGTGCCTCCTACAAGCAATAAAGTCAAATGTATAGAAAGCGCATAAAGGAGAAAAAATATGATTAACTTGGATAAATTGTCTTTCGATGATTTGATGAACTTGAAATGTCTTAGCGACGACATTGCGAGTCTCGGAAACAACACCCACTACAATCGTGCTCGTCGTTTGTCAGTCATCTTGTTTGCCAATGGTGAAATTCGTGAATTTGTTACGAACGTGAAGTTGAATCTTGCCGAATTCCATGATGGACTTAATGAAATCTTGGCTAAGTATAAAGCTTTGTCGGGAACAAAGACAGAAAATGTCGCCGAACTTGTAAAGGAATGTGACGATTTCATGATGAAAGCCAGGGCGAAGGTTTCGGGCGATAACGCAAAAACTATCTATTTGTGCCCTGTTACTGTAACAGAACGCATTGGTGACTTAATTGTTACTATGCGCTCTCTAATCAGACGTTGCGACCAGTTGTATGTTTGTGCTCAGACAGCGTTCAAGATTGAAACGCAGACTGAATCAAAGTATAAACCGGCCACAGCAAAATCTATCGTTTCTGAGTACGTTGGCGGACCTATGAGTTATGTCGACGAATGTGGAAATGTTGTTAATGGATCTGATCCGATGGAAAAGATGAGCAATGACAGCCATGTTGTTTGCAAGAACATCAAGGCTGCTAAAAACGACTTCATCTCATTGACAAATAAGTACTTTGGTAAAAACTCCGAGTTCAAGGACTTGGACGTTATGAGTAAGATCTTGTAAATCTACTTTTAAAGAACCATAGACTTTTATCTATGGTTCTTTTTTTTCAGGAGGGTATGCTGTATGGCATTTTTTACTGATGATTTAGATAAATCATCCAATCTATGTGAAATCGATCGTTATTGTCATTCTATTTTTCTCGATTGTGTTTCTAAGAATTTTGATAATAAAAAGTTGGGAATTAGTTTAGATCCCATTGCGAAACTTCAAAATGAATATTCTTTGAAGAATTTCATTTATGATATATATTGCGAGTTCAATAAATATTTGGATAGCAAGAAATTTGTGTGTGTTATAAAAAAGATTTACAAACGCAGTATTGAACCTATTCTTAAAGATTACATAGTTCGTCAAATGCAGCAGAATAAATCTGTTGAAATTAACACAGTAGTACCTACGTGTGTTGCATATTTATCTGAAAATTATCAACTTTTTAATAAAGAGTTTAATATATTCAAATTTATCACCAAATGTTCATTTGTTGATATTGCTAACACAACAAAATCTATTAGCATGCGTTGTGCTTGGTACAATATGATACCAAATGAAGATTTTCATAATATTTTTATTCGTTTGGTAATCGATATTATTTCGTATGTTTTATTTAGAAGATCGTTTATCGTTCTTTTCACAATGAATAATAAATATACAAAACACATTTATACGGATGCATTAAATCAAATAATGATTAATGCAAACAATGTTTCTCATTTGTTGCAGTGTTTTAATAATGCTGATTATGAATTGAAAAATGCAACGAGATATGAAACTGATTCTGAAAAGAACTATGAAACATTTAAGAAGATTATAATGGATACGTTTGTTTCCACTAATCGAAATATTAGTGCAGCTATCCAGAATATTCTTTCGAAAACAAATTATGCTGATATGATGCAAGAGTATAGTGCTTGTAGAAATAAATATGAAGAAGTATTGACGAATTGCTATTCTTACACAAATATAGTGTGTGCTCTAGAAAGTGCAAACATGGCAATTCTTTCATATAATTCAATGAGTTCCCAAATAACGAAAAATTATGTATATGGACTCAGTGTAAATAAGGAGAACTAACGTTATGAAAGATATTATTCAGCTTAGCTATTTTGATCCGAAAAAAATTTCATCGAATAAACCATCTAACGATTATTTTAACGACACATATCGTAACATTTATGAACATACATTTAAAATGCTTACAGATTCTGTTTATTTTAACAATGTTGCTAAAGTAATGTATAAGAAGTTTCTCGTAAATAATCTCGAACCTGTTGCGAAGAATTTCTATGACAAAATCGGTCCGAATATCATCAACTACTTCAGTGAACATGTCTTTGAAGACATATTTGCTGTAGCATTCAACGAATACCTGATGGAAAGCAAGTATTTGTCAAAACGTATTCGTGTTTTAGTTGATATTATCATTGCTCAGAACAAAAACCACAAATATGTCATCACTGGTCAAATTTCTAACACCAACGGAATTGTTTACGGATGTCGTTATTCCGATTTGTATAAAGAACTGCTCACTGTCGATTTATTCTTCTGTGAACGTGGTGGTGATAATTGGAAACCTGTAACTAATAAAACTGGGATGTATGATGTCTGCGAATTGTGTTTTGCTTCAGATGAAAAGTCTGGTGGAACCTATATAGTAAACTTAAAACGCGAATTGGAAAAACTTGCAAAACATTGTATAATCAAGTTCCTTGAGTACAAGTTTGTAAAGTTTTACATCAAAGATGTTGCTAATAAAAATCGTAAGTATTTGCGTGAGATTTACACAGACATTGAAGCTTTCCGTGTTCGCAATGCTTCCACATTAATCGAACACACTCAAAAAATCATAAGAAATATTGAGAATACCATATGCTTAGATATTCGCGATAAAATATTCCCGACAGAAAATTTGAACATCGATGTTTTAGTATACTTTATCACTACGCTCAATGATATAAATATTGACATTGCCAACAACATTCTCAATGGCGAATCTTACTATAAGAAACTTGCTAAAATAAGTGATGCATCCACATCTTGGATAGCTAAGAATGGATCGATTTACGAAACTACAAAGTCGAATATTCTATCAATGTCAGTATATTCGACAAACAAGCTAGCAAATACGTTTATTGATCCTGAAGTCGCACAAGATTTAACTGGAAAAGTCGTTTCTTCATTGTTGCCAATTATTATGACGCCTATGTGTGATATCTATCAGTTATATGATCCTGAAGGTGAAGAACATTTGAATAATCAATCATTTGCGAAAAACATTATCTCGTTTGTATTACAAAGTCTTAAACAAGAAATTGCTGAAGTATACAACGGAAAAAAATCAATTGAATATTTTTATAATTTGAACATGGATGCGTTTAAGAACCAACAACGTATCAAGATCGAAAAAATGATTGAAACAACATATCCTGATGAAACCGCTGAGAAATTAGACGACATCAAGAAAAAGACTATGGATCGTGTGTACAATCTAATTAAATTGATATATACATACATTTTGGAACATAATATGTGGTGTAAAGAATTGCTTAATCGATGGGTAGATATAACCAATGAAAAAGCAGTTGAATATCTCGATTTGAAACAGATATATCGAGATTTGTTCAGTACTGTTGAAACTGCCAAGAATAATTATTCTGCTCAACATACACATTATAGCCACTATTTGGACAAAATTGTGGATAAATATGTTATAATTTAATAAATAAACTGGGTCAAAAGACCCAGTTTATATTTTTTAGTCAAAAACAATACTATATACTTTTTACTATAAATATATGTATATTTGGAGTCAATATGAGTGTTAATATTGAAGAAAGCAATTACCGAATAGTGAGAAACCACGATCCACAGTTTCAAGCTATGACTCGTGTTACTGACGCGAATAACGTTTACGATATTAGGCAAGAGTATATTAAAAACGGAACAACTCGAAATGACTTTTTGTCACAGAAAGAGTACTACGATAGAAACGTTGGTATTCTTAATGACGGTAAATACGTCGATATGTCTAAATTTTTTACTGAAACAGTTAGACTTAGTGACAAAACAGTTACTGGAAAACCCATTAAGTATTTCAAGTTTAAAACGAATCATGTGCTGAATGAAAATGTAGTTTCTCATATCAAAGACACATATATTGACAAAACAAATGTCAAAACGATATATGACATTCGCACAGATACAGCTTTAGACGGAAAAGAAACATATTCTATTGCAGAAGAAAAACTTCTGATTGAAGATGATCAAAATTCTTATCCGTTACAGCGAGCAGATAAGCTTGCTATTTACGAATTGGATTCGTTATTGATTTATGTAAATGGTCGTAAGATTCCAGATAATGAAGTCTTTATATACGCAGGTAAATCGTTTACTGATGTTTTTATTCCTGAGAAATACATACCTGGCGAGTTAGAAGATTCTAATTCTACTATCGATGCTGTTTTTAATATCGATTATCGACAACCTGGTTCAGAACTTTTGTATTTCAGAGATACTGTCTCTGGAAGTTCATTTACCATTGATTTTAACGATACCAATCGCTATCAATATCGTTACGATAGATCGCCAATAAGCAAAATAAAGAAAGAACACGTTATTGTTTTTGTTAATGGTAAATACGTGAATGCTAGTGATATTGAAATCTCTAAAGAAAATAATACAATGACTGTAAATATGCCATCTGTATTGTCTGATGATGACGTAGAATTGTATGTTTTAGGAAACATTGTTTATAGACATAAAACACCAGACATTACACAAATCAATAATGAGGGTACAAGAGTTCATTTTTATCTACCCGATGATTATTTTGTCGATGTTCTTTCCGGACCTATAACAAAATCAGCCATTTCTTTCTATTATGATGGTGAAAGAGTAGATGATACAAAGATAATTCAAACTTCAAGATTTAGTTTTGAGTTTGTTATCGACAAAGTCACTTACGTTATGGTTGATACCTCTCAAGGTTTTAACTCAAATATCAAATATTACGTTCGTGATGAACTGTACAATTACCATTATGCTGGCGATATAACAAGCTTTGAGGAAGGTAGACTTTATTTTAAAGCCGTTCCATTGAAAGCATTTGATGAAACCAAGATTGATTTTTTCATTGAAGACATTGGATTTAAGATTGATGAATATGGTTTCACGACATATGGCGATGATTATTATCTTTTGAACATGCTTGGTGTTAAGCGTTGTGTAGACCGAATGAAAGGTTCTTACACATACTCAGTGTTTGATAAACCATTGTATGATATAAGTTTCAGAGAAGTGTTGTCTAAGAATGGAGATCTTTTTGATGTTGAAAAAGCTATTGCTAAGTACAACATGATTAAGAACACATTCCGCTCACCATTTGATAAAACCAAGTATTTGATTCAAGAACGTCCTACGTTAATACGTCGTTTATTTGAACAGTTTAAGAATCCGTCTAAGAAAGCTATTGTTTATGGTAATGCTAAAGATGTTATTCTCTCATCTGTTACGAAGTTTAACGAGCAAGGATATGAAGAATATTCTTATGACGAAAATGGAAATAGACGTTCTACTGTCAAACCTGAAATTTACTATAAAGTCTATGTGAACCATTTGCTGATGGATTCCGACAAATTTACTATTGATCATGAAATTGACCATGATGTCATTACTATAAAGAAAGAAGTATTATTGCCAGGAACCAACAGAATAGAACTTTTCCAGTTCGACCTCACATATAAAAGCAAAACAATTTTCAAAGATAATGTAAATAATGGTACTTTTGAATCTACTGAAGATGAAAATGGTAACAAGTATTTCATTAAGACATATAATTTCTCAGATCTTCCATTTGATTCCGACATTTTGACAGATGATATTTGTGCTATCGAACAGGTACGTAAAGAATGGTTTGGATCTGAAGATGACGAATTCTATTATTACTATCCTACAGAAGAAAACATTGGTTACAGACCACCAAAGCAATTTAGTGTTATAAACCGAACAGAAACGACAATTTCTATTAGAATATGTTTGCATTGTTTGGAAGAAACAGGCGGTTCGTTCTTCTTAATGGGTAAGCAATACAATGTCGTTGAAGAAAGGACTTTTGATAATTCAGACTGTACCTATATGGAACAGAATGACTTGATGATTCCTATCTACACAACTTATGTTGAATATGGTGTTGATGCTTCTGGTCATAGAATACCTGTGCACATTGATGATTTTATACCATACATAAACAACTCTGAACCAATCATAACTATTGATGGTAAAGAACAGATATTTGGAAAAGATTATACATTTATTAATCCCGAAACAAATAATCAAGTTACATCTTCATACATCATTCTTAAGGGACAACCTAAGGATGAAAGCAGATTTGTAGTTCAGTTCAACTCGTCAAAAACCAATATCTTGATTGTTGGTTATGATGATTTGGAAATTGAAAATCGTTATGGTTTGGTTTATCTATCAGAATTACCATATCCTGTTTCACCAGATTACATGAACATTTATGTTAATGGTGAGAAACTTTCTAGTTTCGATATCGATATTCTATCTGATAAACTTGTTAGATTTAAGAATATTACTAGACCAATACGATCTATTTTGGTTACAACAAATTCTCAATATAAAAATTCAGAATTGCAAGATTTCATAGATCTTTATCATCCTAGTAAATTCGAATTGCTTCTCGAGCAAATATTCTGGAATTGTGACCCGTCAAAGAAAGTTGATGCTAACCATCCGGATGTTGATATGGTTTACAAAGTTAATCCATATTATTCAGAGTTTACAGGTACAGAGATCGAAGATCTTGAAGAATTCAAAACAAACAATCTGTTCTATGTCGAATATATAAATACAATTCTAGAAAACTCTTACAAATACGATAAGAACACAATTTACGCAACAGAATTCCCGAAGCCGAAACTTAAAGACGTAGGTGATGAGAATTACGAAGCAAAACTTGCTGCTTGGGAAAAGGCTAATCTTTTCTTTGATGCTTATAAAGGCAATCATGGATTAGAACCTTATGTCGATTCGATTTTGCAAGCAGAAAATCCGTTTGAAGACAAGAGTTTATCATTTGTTACGGATACCTTGGAAATAATGTATCTAAACTGGTTGGCTAGAAGTAAGAAAACTCGTACTTATGGTTGGAAAGCCGATGATATTGATTCTAAGGTTTTGAAATTCTTCTCTGTATATGAAAACACGATTATTGACAATCGTGTAGATATTGTTGTTGATTCTGGTAGAACTTATGATGGTTTGAAACCCGAAGTAATTAATGAGATTTATCAAATTGATGAAAACGGTCAAATCATTGTAAAATATCCAGGATTATCATTCAATAAGAAACGTCAATGGTTCTTTGAAACTATGCTAGACGTTATGTCAAAATCTGAAACACCAGATGAATATCAGAACAATCCTGAAACTGGAGAAAGTCCAATAATTAAATCAATTTGTTTGCATAAAAATTCAAACATTTTGTATCCTGTAGACATCGATGGTATTGGATCTGATAGCAATGGTGTAGTTTGGACTGGTACAAATGTCGACATTTGTGCATCAGATACAACTCCAGATTTTGAAAACCAGCTACTATCTGCTGCGATTCGCGCAGAACAAAATATACGAAATAACCAATAGGAGTAATAGGAAATGAGCGATGATAATAGCCCTGACAGACAGGCATATCGTGAAGCATTAGAGCAAGGTCTTCATGGACGTTTTGCTGCTAATATAGCAAACATTCGTCTCTTTAAAGACAACCCGTACATTGCGGATTTGCCTGAAGCAGATAGAATTGAGCTAAATAAAAAATTGCTTGCACCGTTTAACGGAGAGCAATTCTATGACGATGACAAGTTCGTTTACGTTTGTAATGTCGTAAAGGATCCTGTTTCTAATGAGCAGAGATTTGTCTATACGTCAAAAGAAAAAGAAATTTATGAGAAACTTAAGTATTACGAAACAAAAGGTGTAATGAATCAGTTGCTTTCTGCTTATCAGAACGGAAAGGTATACAGGTTCTATTACAACAAGACTTCATTGACAATGTTCCCAAATGCTGATTTGGTATTCCCTGAGAACTACAATTCTTACACAATTCGTCTGCAAGGTCTTAATAGTGCTGAGCAATTTGTTTATGTTGCAGGTCAATTGAACGATGGCCAGATTTCCAATGTAAACATTCAGATGAAGGTCATTGAAGACGTTGCTAAGGGTACACGTTATCGCAGAATGGGTCCTGCTGAAATTTTTGCTACAGGCAATCCTGACAATCAATACGCTACAATTCAGAATGGATTCTTCTATGCTGTAGATTTCTTCGATGAACAGGGTCAGATTATTGAAACTAAGTTGTTCCAGGCTGTTGAAGCTATTTCTTATGATACACAAGTTCCTTCAGCTACAATCGTTGATTTGAAGATTTCTGTATTTAAAAACAATACAGAACTTAAGTCTAGCACGAATACATACTCGATTTATGCTGGTGAAGACTTGCAAGCCACTACAGCTTTGGCTGTTTCTGCTGTTTACAGTGATGGTACTCAGAAAGTTATTACTGATAAGCAGAATAATGGTTTGTCTATTGAAGGTCTTGACCATAATACGACTGGTATGCCAGAAGGTAGCATTGTTCCAGTAATAGTTACATATAACCCGACTGTCAATAGTGCTTATGAAACAATCGGACAAGCTATCACAAAAGAAATTTACTTCCAGGTAGTTTCTAACTCTTACACAGCTATCAAACAGGTTATTCCTGTTGTATGGAAGGATAATTCAAGCGATTTCATTATCGATTCTACAACTGGTGCTGTAATCTATAAACTCAAGGTTTATGGAATGTCATCAACAGGTGTTCTTGAAAATAAGACACGTTCGTTCTACGACAGCATGAAAATTGTTGTTCAGGAACAGTTGGCTGATTTTAAAGATTGCCCTGTCGCTTATGATCCTTATCAACAGTGTTGTACATTTGCATTCCCTGCATTTTCTGAAACTGGTCAAAAAACGTTCGAATTCGGTATGTATACTAATGGTAAATTCGAAAAGTATCGCTTTAATGTTTCATTCGGATTGGATCATCAGGATTTTGCAGATCGTCATGGTGAAATCGTTGGTCCTTGGATAACTACTGGCGAAAAGTATGGATACAAGGTTGGTGACGTATTTAAGAGTGGCGAATACTGTACATTGGGCAATACTTATAACAACAGTACAACGGTTTACAACAAAGCCACGATTACCGGTAGCATGGGCGTAGCATCAATGATCAACATTAAGACTTCTACTCCCGACACAAGACTTGCTAGTAGATACAGTAGATTGTATGACGATGGAAAATCTTATGACGCTGGAGCAATTCAGTTGTTCTCTGTTAAAGATAAGACTTGCACACCGTTGACACCGATTCACACATTTAACAGCGGCGTAACTGAAGTCAATGTTCCGGTCATCGATGATGATGGCGTCAGAACGATTATTAAGAACTTAAGCACACACGATTACATTTTGGCTAAGTACTACTACATTGACGCTGAGAGCGGAAACTCCAAAATGAATCACTTCGATGTTTACAGTGTATTTGTAACAAATATGTAATTGGAGGAATTTAGTACATGGCATCCGAAATAAAATTCGAATCTATTTTTGCTGGTACTCAAGCTTCCAAACAATTAGAACAGATGAAAAACGGGTCTGTAGTATTTGAATTTTACAATGGTATGGCACCAATTGCCTGCGATTTGGATTATTTGTATGCTACGACTTCGTTTAATCTGTTGTATCGTGTTAAAAATCTAGCGGCTGGTCGTGACGACAAAACCGGCATTGTTGGTGTCGATGTTGAACAGCCGCTAGCTGAATTGGCAAGAGCTAGTGCGGATTATCGTTTTATCGATGTTGTACGTGAACTTGCTTTTAAGTATGGTTTGAAACACGAATACTATAAAAACAAATATGGTAAATGGGTTGATGTTAGTGCAATTAGACCTTACTTTGGTTTACTTAATAAAACCAATAACATTTTTAGTACTTGGTATACTGGAATAATTGATGATAACCGAAAGGAAACGTCGATTTATACTAAAGTATGTGAAAATGCATGGCTTGATTTCCATATCGAGAATGACCCTTACCGTCGTTTGTGTGAAGTTAAAGACTTAAATGTCTTGCCAGAAGTTGATTATATCGTTAAAGATCTCTATTCTAATAGTGGTTTTATGCATCATATTTTGCGAGCAGATGGTACATATCATGAGGATGAAATTGAAAAGGTTAAGTTTACTCACATTGAAAATGACAGTGTCGATCAACCGAACAAATCTGACGCAATTCGTTTCTCATATAGCTTAGTATCATATGCTAATGGAGCATTTGACATTCCCGCTGGTGATTATAGAAACAATAATCACCAGTTGTTTGAAGATCTTAAAGTAACGTTCACGAATCCTGATGGAACTCCATATACTGACACAAAGAACATGCTTATCTCTTGTAATGGAGCATTTGTAGATTATGTTGCTGGTGAAACAGATAATACAATTTACATTCCAAACGTAGTAAAGTATGCTCAGTATCAGCATAAAACTGTAAAATCAGAATTTTTGACAAGCGAATACCGTCATTATGAAACCGATGGACATGGAAATAAAATAATTTGTTACGATATTCCTGAAAATGGATATGGTACAAACTTTGCTTTCGATATCAAAATAACTAAGTGGAAGGGTGTGAAAATTTCACACTTTACTGCTCCTACATCATCTGGATATTTCTTGAAATGTGAGCAAGACGAACCAACACACAGATTCTGGCTTAGAGACAAATTAACATTTGCTTATCCAGTATCAAAGAGTAATACTATTCTTTTGTGTGGAAATACTATTGTTGACAAAAAAGATTGGTCTGTAGATGAGTATGGTGACATCCATCTTGACAGTGTTTCTGATGAATGGGATATAGTGTATGCTAGAAACTACGCGAATGTGCGTGCGTATTTGAAACAAGTGATTGACCATGACATGGATGGTTCTAAGCTTAGTGACTATATGACAGAAGTCATGACACCCGAGTCAATCGATGAAGCATATGCTAAATATGAACAAGATATGGAAAATTGGATGGCTACATCTGGTGGTGATATGTATCACCATGCAATGTCTCCGTTCAATGTTACAGAAGCTCAGTTCATCAACCGCATATATACAATAGTGCGTTTTGCTCCTGAAGACGATGGTGATTACAAAATCGAAGTGTCTGAAGATACTTCAGAAATTGAATTGAATCGTCCTTTACGTAACACTTTCAGAAATAAAAATTGGAGTTCTGAAGACCTTGTTGTTGCGAACGGTTTAACATACGAATTCGTAAATCTTTTCGAAGACGTATTTACTGCTCCGATGACTTGGTATAGAACTACTGATGTTGGTATCTTTGATGATGCTTACGTTTATAAACTGAAAGTTATTAAGCATTTTAATGAACACGATCGCTTCCGTAAATTAAACTATTCAGAACTTACATATGGTCCAGTAGATTATCGTGATTACTATCGTAGATCTACAACTGGTGCTAAACTCTATTACAAGTTAGGAAAACTTACTGAATTTGCATCTAAATACATATTGGTTGACGCTGCAGGTATTGCAGCCGGTATGCAACCGGATATGGTATACTACACTATTGATCCTGATGACAATGAAAATTACATAAGAGTTCCTGATACCGCGACAGAGTTTGCTCCAAACAAGCAATACTTTGTACGACGATTTACAGAAGACTATTATATTCTGAAATAAAAAAAAGAAGGATGCGATATGCATCCTTCTTTATATTTAAAACAAACTCTGAATTAATGGTAAAACGAAGTTAACATAATTGTCACCTATTACCAAGTTAGAATCATTTGCTGGATCGTAATTTGGTGTATACACCATATGACCATCAATGTTGTATTTAAATTCATTTCGATGAAGAATATCTGCATAGATATTTTTATCGTCAGATGCAATATAATTCATTCGGAGTTTACTGAGTTTCTTGTAGTATTCTATTTTGTTTTCATATGTAAATTCGTTACATATACAACAAAGATCTTTTAAAATCTTTTTCACAAATGGATATTCATTGATGTACGGATCGTTTATTTTTGTCTGTATCTTAATTTTTTTCGTAATTCTATCAAACAGAATGTACGTATCTTTATTGATATAAAACAAACTTGTATATGAAACTTTGTCTTTATTTCTGAATTTTATGACTCCGTTGATAGTATCGATTGGAGCAATTTGATCCATTATGATAATGCTATCAGTTGTCGTTGCCAAAAAGTTTGAAGAATTTATTCTATTGTATTTCAACCATTGATTATAAATATCAACCGTTCTACGTTCGATTTCTTTTTGAATGTTTCTATCATTGATAAACAATTCATTTATATCTGCAATATATTCATCTTTAGTCAAACTTTTTAAGTAACCAAAACGTTCCGGATTTATTTGGGCGAGTATTGTCGGATACGCTTTGTAAATGTTGTATTCCACAATGTTTGAATTAACAATGTGAGTTTTTATATTATTATTAATGACGTTTTCGACTGTCATAAATTGAACCTCAGATAAAGAATATATAAATAAATAAAATTTAATTTATATTAATATATACTATTGATAATATTTTAATAAAAAAGGAGATATATTATGTACATGGACCAGACCGGAGTCAATTTTCAATTCGAAAATAATGGTAAAGAATATGTTGTGGTTTGCAAAACACAACAGCCTGGAGATATTTTTTTTAATGAAGAATCTTATAAAAAGTTGAATAAACTTTCTGATCTTGAAGATTTTGCTAGAAAAAATCCAGGAGCATTTGTAATAAATGATTATCCTGATGTTATCGACATCTACAAAAAAACTATAACGTTGATATCTTTTGATCATAATCTTATTGAAGAAACAAGAGCTAATAATCAGGATACACATTTGAAAGAACTCGGTAATTTAAGTTACTTGCACAAGTGCATTTGCGAAATCGATCAATATTATACTGGCAATCGTACTGGAGCATTTTATGTTTCTGTGATTATGAAAAACGTGTTCCCAAATATGTTTGCTTTGACTAGTAATTTTTCTAACGTGGACATTATTAGTCAAAACGTTAGTGAGCATTTGGTACAATCTGACGTACCGCTTGGATTCGGTACAAAAGTAACAGGAATTGTTTCGGCTAAAGCTAAACCATATCCATTCAGCGTTTCCATTGGACATCAAGACACTATATTCTTTTCGGATGTGCAACTTACTGTAGAAAACAATTCTTTGAAAGTTCATGCTATTTCTGTTAAGAAGATCATCGATCCTATCGAACACTATGAATGTGGTCAGTTGAATACTAGCGTGTTTATTGAGTTTAAACCTGTTAAAGATAAGTTGTTTACAAATGAAAACACATTTAATGAATTTGGAAGTTTTGTTAAGAGTAAAATGAACAACTCTGGTGTTACATCTGAAAAGAAATACGAATTCTTTCCAATTTTGTTAAAAGTTCATTGTACAGGTTCTATTTTGAAAGATGACAAACGATCTGCTACATATAATGCGGAAGCGATCATTAATGATATTGCTGAACAATTTGGATTTGGAAAATTCAAAGAAATTTGTAAGAATTTTACAGCTCGGGAATCAAATATCGTATATGATCCTGAGTTTAATAAGTCTAATTGCTTATATACTCTTGGAAGCTGGTTTTAAAAATGGCTAAAGAAAAAGAAGAAACAATTGAAGAACGAGCAGAACGTTTGGAAAATGAAGTTCGTGACTTAATTGATGTTGACAATAAAAAACCTAATGTGGTCGTCAATATCGACGATGATGTTATGAATGAAGATCCATTTGATGATCGTTACTTCATTAACGATGGAAATAAAACTGAGATTATTCAGTATTTTGAGAAATCGATTATACGTCCTTCTTTTGAGTATAAATGGTTTATCGATATGCTTAAAAGAACACTTGATGTTAAAGCGTGTGTGTTCTTTAAAGGTTATAGTATCGATAATGGTATGAAACTACAATTCCATCACCACCCATTTACTCTTTATGATTATACTGAAGCTGTTGTGAATAAACAGAAAGCAGAACATGAAGAAGGATTTGTTTATGAAAATGAAGTATGTAAAGAGGTTGCCAAACTACATTATCGTCTTATGGTAGGTTTGGTTCCCCTTGATCCAACTTCGCATCAACAAGTGCACGATCATGTGTTGGATATACCACCACAATTGGTTATTGGGCACTATGAGAAATTCTTTCAAGAATATAATGAATTTATTCCAGAAGAAACCAAATGTAAATATACAGATTGGTTAACTACTAATCATGACGCAGAATTGGAAGTTCCTAGTAACTTTAAATACAAACCTACTATTATTAATGCTTTTGAAAATAGAAATGCTGTGACTATTGAACAAATTGATAAAATTCTTTTGGAAGATAAAATGTCTAAAATAAATAACGAATATATTGCAAAACTATTAAGTGAAGATAATGGAGGAAAGAAATGATACAAGTTTTTAATAAAAAAGAGCAATCAATAAGTGTATTAAGATATTCTTTAACAGAAATTCAAGAATTAAAAGATTATGTAAACCCTGTTAACCGTGAAATTGTCTATGATCATGTGACGGGTTTGCCTAGTGTAAAAATAGTAACGAAAAGTGGCAAAATCGTTCAGTGTAAATCTGGAGATTATATCGTTCATGAAACTGTTATGGTTTGTGGAAAAGAGTATGATACCTATGAAGTTTATACTGAAGAAGAATTTGCTAAACATTTTGTTATACCACACAAAACCGAAGAAAAGAAAAATGATGAGGATGAATATTCGTCATATGGTAAATATATACTTGCGGATATTCATTCTGTGTATGCTAAACTCATTTCTGATGATAAATATGAAATCATTGATCGTGCTACTGGTGTAAAGATGGTTGCTAAAAAAGAAGATTTTGAAAAGCGAGCTATCCCAGATGTATATACACATCCGATGATTTTCACTTCTGTTCAGTATGAAGATGATAAACTTAGCAAAGAGAGTATTCAATATGGCGACAAGAATTAATTTTGATGACTATCCAAAAACAGAATTGGAATATAGAAGAATGCTTCATATTCTAAAAATGCCACCAGAAGCTATTCCGTGTTTGATGACTATGTATCGGAAATCAAATGAGATAACCGATACATATGGTGACAAAACAGTCATAGATAATCCTAATGGTGGAAGAATCATTCGCAAACCTAAGAGCAATAAGAATGTTGAATTACCGTTCTACGATGCAACTCCTTATGGTATCGAAAATTATAAAATATTGCTGCCAAAGCAATATTCGTTCATTAAGAAAAAGAATTCCGATGAACCTGATATTGAAACGATTTACAATATTTGTGTATGTATGAAAAACATTCACTTCTGGTTCTTATTGACATTCGATCAAAAAATTATGGTTTATCGTACATTGCAAAAGAATCCTAAGACTCCATTGTATGGGCATCGTGATAGATTTGCAACATTCACTACATTATTGGATGAAATTGTATCATATATTCTTCCATATGATGGGTTGTTTGTAAAGATTCTCGATGCTTATAAACAAAGAACTCCGGAAGCTACAGATGAACTTAAGAGAATGTATGAGCAGAATCTTGCAAAGATTGCTACTCTACAAGCTTTCTTGGTTCATTTGAATTCGATTATTGAACACGATCCTTTGATTGCAAGTAGTTTGTTATATTATACTCCAATCTTATGGCATTTTGTTTCAAACAATGTGGTTATAAAAGACATTGATGTTAATAAATATTACATTAATGGAACACCACCGATTAAAAACATTTCATTTAAGGAGTATCCGATATGATAGCGATTTATATTATTTCTAGCATTGTGTTAGTTGTTTTATCGGTAGGATTATCATATGGTTTGTTCCTAAAGATGAATCCTCCGGATGCTCCATCAGTTCCAGTAACCCCAGAATCAATGGAAAGCGATATGACTCTTGTCAATCGTGCTATTGATTCTGCGATTTGTAAAGCGTTGTATTATTACGTTGAACGAGACATGGCATTCTCTAAAGATTCTCCGGTTAAGCAATTTCTCCGTGGACATTTTAGAGACTTGATTTCGTTCTTGTTGCGTAATGATATTACTATAGATGAAAATTTAAGTAATAAACAGATAGTGCAGCATTCTTTTTTCGATGTGTTTGTACGTATGGTTTACATGACTTATACAAGCGAGACATCGAACTCGATAAAGAAATTATTCTTCAAATACTATTCCGGTTATACATCAACGAACTATCCGAATCCTAAAGATAAAAAAACTGATAAACCATCAATAATCTTTTATATAATGGAATATGCTACTAAGTTTTTATACCGTGCATATTACATGAAAGAGAAATTTGAAAACAATTATTTGAGTTTGTTGAATGGAAAAGATGGTGCAGATGTTGAATCTTATGAAAAAATGATGGCAAAATACGACTCTGAATGTGTAGTAAAACTTATATTAAATACATATAATGTCAACGGTGTCGAAGTGGGAGATTTGTTTGGTACCACTGAGAAAAAACTCGAGAATAAGGAGAAAAAATAATGAGTTTTCTTTTAAAGAGCATGAACAAAGCTAACGAAGCATTCAGAAAAGCAGGTTCGTTTGATTCGGATTTGGGAACATTTTCCGGATTTACACCTATAGATATTCTTTCAGCAAATGTAGAGCACGTTAATGATATTGATGTAGACATTCTTAATGGCGGTATGTTTAACATGCCGTATACCGAAATTGGTTTGTCCGCATCAGGAAAAACCTCATTGTGGATTCAAGTAATTGCTGGTTGTATCGACAACTGGAGACGTTGGTATGGTCCAGTTGCAGACTTTCTGTTCTACAATGTCGAAATGCATACTACTCCGGATCGTATCAAAAATTTGACCGGTTGGGATGATGCTACTATTGCTGATACAGTTCATATGGTAACTGAACCTTGGTCAATTATTGAAATTTACAACGATATTGCTAAGTTTGCCAAAATGAAACTTGACAATAAGAAAGACTTGGAAATAGATACAGGAATCCGAAATGTTCTTGGTGAAACAGTAAAATGTTTGCCAACAACATACGTTTTGATCGATTCTATTGCTGCTGTTCGTGGTAAAACTGTGTTGGAGTATGATAAAGATGGAAATGTAAAATCTACAGATTCATTGGCCGGTACATCTAACATGGATGCCATGCAGATTGCGAAAGACAATACTTTGTTTATAAACGAAGTTAAGAAACTTTGTTCAGATGCTAAGATTTGTGTGGTTATGATTAATCACCTTGTTGAAGTTCCTGTTCTCGACCGTTACAATCCTCCGAAACCTCAGCTTCCTGGTATGAAATTCAATCAGAAAGTCAAGGGCGGAACAGAATTGTTGTATCAATCATATTGTGTTGGTCAGCTTTCTGTTCGTGAGAGAATGTTTGACGAAAAGAAACAAGTATACGGTTCTGGCGTACATGGAATTATTGCTCTTATGGATTGGCTTAAGAATAAGAATGGTCCAGAAGGAGTAAGATATCCAATGATATTTGATGGTGACACCGGTTATAAACCTGAACTTACAGACTTTGAAATTCTGTATACTGAAGGTTTGTATGGAATAAAAGGTTCTCCATTGGGTTATCATTTGGCAGTATTGCCAGAAATTGTATTTACACGTAAAACACTACTTGAAAAGTGTCATGAAAATCCTCTGCTTGCTAGAGCATTGAGTTTTACAACACGCCTCTACTTGGTTAGTAAAGTAATCAATAGAGAAACTCCTCCGAATATTGATGATTTTGAACTTGCGGATTTTGAATCACGTGTAGCATTGATTCTTATGCACTCATGTGATTATCCTGGCTATGTTAACAATGGTTGGGTTGTTCCTGAAGAGTATTTCGAAATGGCTGATAATGTCATTAGAACACTTGGAAGATGGGATGGACCTAATATTGAACTTAGTACAGAAATGCTTGATTTGTTCGTTGCATCCAAAGGCGATTTGATGGACTCTCAGCAAAGATTTGCAGATTTTAATCCTGTTGTTAAAGTCGGTCAAACAGAATATTGTATTTCTGATAGTGACAGCGCAGATGGCTGGAAAAAATAAAAAAATATAAATTATATAATATAGAAATATACAAAAACAAAAATTGGTGGAGGAAATTATGGCAGCCGTTGTTGTAAACAAAGAAAAGATTACATCTCAAATTAACAAAAACATTTCTGAAGAAAAGAAAAACAAGAATCAACAAGAAAAGAAACCGATGAAAAAGCATGACAATACGTATACGTATCGTCCGTTCGCGATTCTCTTTGGAAAGAAAGATGAAGAAGAATCGGCCGATACATCTACGGAAAAAAAGTAATGTTGTAGTGATAATAAAGACGGATTTAAACCATCCGTCTTTTTATTTTATTTCTCATAAGAGGGAGCTACTCAAATGAGTTTTATGAAAAAATGTACAGATGTCGATTTGAAAAAAGAATTAAGAACTACTGAAAATGTCAGACTTTATTTTCCGTCAAACATCGATGTAAATAAACTGACAAAAACAATCAAAGATATATTTATAGCATGCATCCGTAAACGTTACAAGGTGTGTGTTAGATATTCTGCGCCTTCAAGAGAGTCGATCAATGGTCAACGTGTACTCGATCAAAAAGAAATATGTTCAGTTATTATAAAACATCATGTTGAAACGGAAATGTCAGGATTAACGAAAGTCAAATTGACGTTTAGTGGTCAAAATGAATATGCTTTTGAATTTCCTTTGGAAGAATCGTATGTGCGATATATCGATCTGGTCCATGATGATGGATTATTTGCGTTATGGTGGCATCCGGAAAACAATCGCAACACTACGTACTATTTCGAAATACGAAGAGTAATAGAAGAAAACTAAGATAAAGGAGTAAGAAATAGAATGAACAGCGCAAATATTTCGCAAAAAGAAATGAAGTATTTGATTGACAAATACTCCGGAGAAAACGTTAACCAGCTGTTTGCTACAGGTTTGTTGTCGCACCCGTATGAATCCGCGGGTCCTCGTCAACATATGTTCTCAGTACACTATGCTCAGCATATCATGTTAAAAACGTTTGAGACGCCCAGAACATTTACAGGTTGGGAAAACCAATTTGGTAAATACCTCAATTCGTTCTACAAAGCTGAGAAAAATTATGAAATAGTCGCAAAGATTTGTCGACATACATCATTCCCAGAGATTCAATATTTATTAGTGGTCCGTGAACTCGGAACACATAACTATGACACAATTAAGGTTTCTCACTATGAGAAACTTTCAGATCAACACGGATATCTTCGTCCATTCACAGCTATGGATGAGAAAGTTCCTGGAAACAGAATTACAAAAGACGATTTTGTTTACAAAGCCAATACTCTTGATGAATTTGGCAACTATCGTTATGGTAGAAACTATAAAGTTGCGTTCCTTTTGATCCCTGAAGTAAAAGAAGACGCTATCGTAATGTCTAAGAGCGCTGCAGACAATACAAAGTTTGATTTGATCACTAAGACAGAATTGGTAATCAACAAAAACGATGTTTTGCTCAACATTTATGGTGATTTAAAGAACTATAAGTGTATGCCTATGGTTGGTGAAAACGTAATTGATAAAGGCATTCTTCTTGCTACTCGTAAGATTGATAAGAAGAACATTTCCGCAGATTTCACAGACATGGCTCTACAAAATATTTATTATACCGATAACAAGTTCGGTGCAAATGGAAAAGTTGTAGATATCGATATCGAAGTGAACGATCTCGAAGAACTTCAAGGCGATCCTCATCGTCAGCAGTTGTTTGAATTGTACAACGATCAGTTGCGTTATTACCAAGAAATCTATGATGTACTGCAGCCAATTGTCAACGATCGAAACAATGTTACTACTGATAAACTCGAAAACGAATTGTTCAATGCAAGAAACTATATCAGTCCAGATATTAAGTATTCTTCATCGAACGGTAATTTCGAATTTGCTCATATCACAATTTATACTTGTGAACAACAATCGTTGACAGAAGCTATGAAAACTACAAACAGATGTGGTGGTAAAGCTGTTATCTCTAACATTTGGCCAGACGAATTAATGCCGGTTGATGCTTGGGGAAGACGTGCTGATGTGATCGCTTCTGCTAATGGTATTCCTGGTCGTGGTAATCCTCACCAGTTATTCGAACAAACAATCAACTTTACTTCAGACATGATTCTTCAAAGAATGCTTGAAGCAAAGACTCCAGAAAAAGCAATTCAAATTCAAAACGATTACTTGACGTATATGTCTCCTAAGTGGGGCGAATACAACAAAGAAGTTGACAAACATCGAACAAAACAAGAACGTATCGATTATTTGCATAGACTTGCAAATGACAAGAACGGAATTTACATGTACGATCCTCCAGCTTATGGAGCCATCGGCTGGGATAAGATTAAAACAATCAGCAAGAAATTCGACATAAAGGTTTCTAAGGTTAAGATGTGTAAGAAATACAAAGTCTCTCCTGAGATTGCAGCATTGTATGACACGAAAGAAAACATCGGTGCTGTAAAAGATTTCATGAAGAATTACACATTTGATATGAAAACTTCTACCTTGAAAAAGAAAGAAGGAAAGAAAACTGTTACAGAAATTAAATATGTTTCGAACGAATATGGCGTTGAAGACATCAAAGAAAATGTTAAAAACAAATTAAAACTCTCGATGAAAGACTACAAAGATAATCAGTGGACCGATAATTATGTTTGGTCTACAGATGAAGTTGGTCCGGAAGAGTTAATGGATCCAAATGCCCAGGATTCAGATTTGGTCAATTACATCAATACTATTCAGGAACTTGAAGGAACTTTTGATAGAGATGATTTGATAATGAAGCAGAAACTTACATCATTTGACACATCGAAATCTAAGGTTTATCGAGTTGACGACACAACAATCATTCGTGAGTTCGTTTCACGATATCCTATTATGATTGGTGATGTTTATCTCATGGTATTGAAACAAATGTCATTCGCTGCTTTCTCTGTAAGATCATTGGGTTCTATGACTCCGTTAGGATTGCCGAATAAGGTTATGAGAAAATCTGAAATCGGTAAACCTTATGGTGATACAGCGAACCAGTTCTCAGAAATGGATAACACTGACCTTGAAAACTTGGTAGATCCCATTAAGGTTTCAAGATTCTATGCTGTACAATCAACGAATCCTCAGATGCGTTCTGAATGTGCAGAAATGTTGTTAAAAGCAGATCCGACTAAACTTCATGACTTACCGTATACTGATGAGGAAATTTGTTGTGATACAGTTCCTGCTAGACAGTATGCTGCGTACATGAGTGCTATTGGTTTGGAAGTAGGCGATATGTCAGAACCCGATCCATACGAATTCTTGGATGGTGTCGAGTATAAATCTGTTGCCGATTTAATGAAAAAAGCTGGTTTGGATGAAGAACACAATCCATTTACCGGTATTGCAAAAACTGTCAAAAAGAGACAGAAAATTTAATGGCTTACATATTATATTAGTGGAGGAACAAATATGTACAAACATTCGTTTTTGAAAAATATGACTGATAAAGTTCGTCAGTCGTATGAAAAGGCATTTTCGCAGCTCGAACCGGTTTCAACAATGAGACCGTCTAGATATGAATTGCCGTTGACTTCAATTCGTAGAATTCTTGGCGACAAGTTCTACGAAATGAAAAATACCGAGGATGATGTTCTCACACTTCATGTGTACGAGAATGGTATTTTCTCAATAGAGGACATGACATCTTCGCTGGAAAGAGGAACAGAAATTACACAGTTCATGTGTGATATGTTCTTCAACGGTTTCCTTGCGAATCTTTCTCATCAATTTCCGATTAAGAAGGAAGATACAGAAAGAAAAGTTGGTAAGCTTTGCATCACTTCTGAATCAAAAGGTTTGGAAACATTCGAAGTTTCATTGCAGGACCTCAACAGCCTTTGTACATCAAATGTTGATGGCGATGTAACTGGAATTCGTTTCGGTGTAGAGTTCACCAAGTTCGCGACCGAGATTAACACTGCCCAGGAAGCGTACAAGAAAATGGCGCAAACTGGAAATCAATCGGCTGCGGAAACAATTGCGCAGAACATCAAAGAATACGAATCTAAGCTTTTCGAACTCCAGAACAAATGGATCGAGAAGTTCGTTGAAGACATTGTTGGATTGTCTGGCGTTGAGTCATTTGAAGACATCCACGATGTAACTTTGTTGTTCGGAACCAATGTTGTGAATGAGGAGAAGCCCGAGGAGTCATACGTGACAACTACTTGCTTCACTTATCATGACCAGGGTTCAAAGGACGTTTCAAGTATCAAGACAATCTTTAAGGTTGACGAAATCTTGGAACAGCAGAAGCAGTAAAAACAACGACTAAGTAAGTGATGGGAGGTATGTCGTGAATTTATTCGTAGTATTGATTTTGGGTTATGTTGTGTTGTCTGAGTTTTTGGCTTTGCTGAAGCTCATTACTTATGCAAGATTGTGTCACAATGATACTGTTTATGCAAAAACGCATAACCTGAAATACAAAAATCCACTACTGGCAAAACAGTTTGTGGTTAAAGAGATTGTACTTTATGCATCATGCTTGTGGGCTTTGGTGCTAGTACTTCTCTTTATAAGAGAATTATTTTAAAGGAGAACGTGATGGAAATTCGCGTTGATAACAACAACTGTAATGTGCATATTACAGTCGATGCTAAGGAGATGAAACTCTTTAGAAAAGACGAGGCTGCAATGAACACGTTTGTAAAACGTATAAACACAGCAGTCCATGATGCACATTCTGAAACAATCCAGAACATGGTCGATACAAGATTCCGTGTTGCTTATGAAAATGAGTATAGGAATATGGTCGATCGTGTTTGTAATGGTCAGAAACCTGACAAGCATCCGCGCTTGATGAAGTGTGTTCGCTTTGTTGGTAAAGTTGCAAAAACCACTTTGCTCATTGGTACTTCGGCTATTCTTGGTGCTGCTCTTGCGGATATTCATGCTGAGTATAAGCAGAAGCAAGCAAAGAAAACGAAAAAGAAGTAGTTTTGAAGAGATGTGCTATTATGCACATCTCTTTTTTTTTTCTTATTTTCGACATTTTTATATACTATTTAGGATTAAAAACTATGAGTGAAACTAAAGAAAAAGACGCAGAAGTAACAGAAAAAATGGTCAACATTGTTTCACAAAAGGGTAAAAATGGCAATATTGTAATTTCTATGGAAGATGCAAAATATTACTATTTACCTTTCGATAAATCAATCGTTGATCTCTCAAATCCTAAAATTCGACAGCAGTTCATTAAAGCTGTTGAGACGATTATACGTAGCAGCAAATTATACAAGCGGTATATAAACTATTTGAAATCTGATGTTGGTCTAACACATTGTGCAGTATTTGGTAACATTAAATCCGAAAAAGGAGATAAAACCAAAATTGAAATGCACCATGGTCCAATATTTACTTTGTATGATTATGTGTCGATAGTTCTTGAGAAATATCTTCGAGAGCATAGAGACGTAAATACATTTGACATTCAAGCTGAAGTTTTGGATTTGCATAAACGAAAGTTGGTTCAGACAGTTATGCTATCCGAATCTGTGCATAAGTCTATGGATAATAAAAAACTTGCTCCATTTATTCCAATGGAAATGACTTATGGTGATCTATTGGGGTTTGTTAAAGAGTATGGACAGTATTTTTCTCCACAGAATAGAGCAGATCTTAGAGATTACTTCAACAATTACAAAATGAAACTTGAAGAAAAGAAATTGAATATGTTTAAACCGATATTCACAAAATACGATATACGTTTTACAACAAATAAACCTGGAGAACAAAAATGAGTTTTGAATCAGTATACCGATCGAAATCAGGAACTACTGAGATAAATAAAATTGCAAATTTCATTGGTTCCTTAGTAATTAAAAACAACTACGAAGCTGAAAAAGGCGAGACTAGTGGATCTCTATCTGAATATATAAAATATCACGGTGCTTACACTAAAACTGATTCATTCGCAGATTATACATTGGAAGACCGCCGTAAATATAAATCAGTAGTTTTTGAATATTTCAAAACACTTCCGAAAGCAAAAAATATGTCTATGGACCTGTTAAACAGTTTGACAGAAAATAGAATAGCTACATTGGAAGCAAAATACCGTGCTAAAGTACCAGAAGTTATTGAATATTTGAAAGGTTTGCGTGTTGCACGTATTTATTTATATGACGAACAGAATTTGTATTATCGTCAATTTTTAGGTGTTCCGAATAAAGATAGCGAACGTGTTTTATTGGTAAACATGGATGTTGGTGAAAACGGTGGTTATGTTAAAGTAACAGATTACGATACACCTCCAGATCCCAACGTTATCTATTATACAAAACTTGAAGGTGATTTTGGTCTTGAATATAAATCGCTTGGAAAGTTGTCATCGTGGTATGACGAAGAAACAGGTGATCTTTTACAAGATAATTTCTTTTATCAAACGAGTGTGTATGCTCATGAAATTAAGAAGAATAAATATCCTTCAACCTACAACTATTACATTTTACAACAACATATTAACGAAGTTATAGAGAAATATCCGGACTACAATTATTTGCGTTTTATTGGAGATGATACTACTCCATTTTACATTCGCAAACTTTCAAATTACTCTATTATCAAATACAACAAAAGTATTTTTTCTCAAACTGAGTTAACATATTTCTTTAAAGCTTATGACAAAGCTAGAAAGCAAGTTGTAATGGATTATATAAATGGTTTTGACTCTAAACAACCATTATACAATCTTTTGATGATCCAGAATCTTTTGTACTACACAGTAATCAATTATTCCGCTTCATATATCGAAAAATATTCAGTTGGTATTTACACTGAAGAAAATTGTGATGATATTCTACGTTCTTATGGTTATCATTCGTTGACTAAGATTAAAGATTTTAAATTAAAGCAACGAATTATTCGTAACTTGAATGAACTAATTTCATACAAAGGTAGTAATAAAGTTTTGGAATTGATTTTGAATAAAATTCTTCAAGATCCTGATTCAGAATTGAAACGTTACTATTTGGAAAAGAAATATAATAACCACGGCGACGATGCTAGTATTGAAATCGATACTTCTAGAGGTTTGGAAAAGTCCGTAAGTCTCGTATTCCGAGAAGTGCCTGCTCTTTCTATAAACGAATTGTCAACATCTGCTGATAAATATCAGGATTACGACAATTTCGTTAAAGATGATGACCTCTGGGGTGGTATAGATGCAACCGATAAGAATTCGATAAATGCTAATAGCAAGATCAAAACAAAGAAAGATTATATCAAAAATAAGCTTTTATCTAGTGATTTTGACTCGATTCTTACAAAATATATAACGTTAACACGTACTGTAGATATTTTGGACACTCAGCGTAAAATACGCGATGCTGTCTATTTGATGTTGAAATATTTTGACAATAATGACGCTGATACTTTCTTTAAACAAAAATACGATTTCAATGATTTCTCAACTACTCCAGCTGCTTTATTTGCAGCAATATCTTACTTGGAGCAGATGAAACATTACAGTGATCCAGATCAGATTATTACAGATTCTTGTGTAATAAATAGTTCTGTAGTTTTCAGACAAATGGGTTTCTTAGCTGTCGATAAAACGACATTGGAAAACAATGTGTTTATTGTTGATGGTAAACCTGTTCAGTTCTACGATATTAGTCCTGATATTGCATCTTGGAAGTTACTTGACTATATTCGAGAGAATCCTGATATCTTTGAAGATCCTGATGTTTATGACGAGATCTTTAGAAATTATATAGAGAAAGTTACTGCTTCAGACAACAAACATCATACGATAATCGAAACAACTCGTTTGTCCGATATTTACGATGAATACAATAACTTGATTGAGAAAGGTGTTCTTGGTTATGGTGAAATTGCCGCTGATGGATATAAACATTTGGTCGATGGTGTAGAAGATATTGAAGACTATTTAGTCCGATTTAGATTCTTTGATAATGGAATCGATTTGGGTGAAGTTACATCTGATCTAACATTTGGTGAACTATTCTCAGAAGATTACGCTCATCAGTATCCAAATCTCATTCGTCGCATAAACGAAAAGATGCGCAAGTGCTATGACTATCGCGAATATCAAGCTTGGGCATATATGCTCGAACAATCTCGAACCAACAATTCAATAAGTTTTATTTTCAAAGGAAATACGAAATTTACTGATTTCATTAAGAGTATGGAATCCGAGTCATTATTGGATTACATCGATAAAGAAATAAGACCGTATCGTCCGATTACTGGTGACGATGGTATAAGTACAATTTCTGTAACAGAATATCAGAAAATTCACAATACCACAAAATCCATGGATGACATCTGTAGAGTACAGAATGAACTTGTTACTATATTTAAGAAATGGGTTACTGAGCATTTCTCTAGTTTAATTTACGAAGATGAAATGAGTAGCAACACTATTTCTAATACTTCGTATGTAGAAGATATGAAAATTCTTCTTGACGAGTTCTTGTCTGTATTCTCACAACTGTATTCTATTGATTACAAATATACTTTTGGAAATAAAAACTATGACGGTTTGTATTTGCAGTTGTTCTATAATCCGTTATTCGTAACGCAACACGAAAAGCTTTTCTCAGATTTAACTCTATCATATTGGTCAAAGCAGAGATGTTTTGATAGATATGATGATAAGATATTATTAAAATTCATTGGCAACTTACGTCAATTTGATAAGTTTGTTGATAACATCAATAATAACTTGGAATATGACAGTTCGACAAATGAATATAATACAGAGGATCAATTTGCGTATGAGGAATATATGGCGTATTGTAAATGCCATATACCTGACCATGTTGATTTAACTGTACTCCCGCACAAACTAAAAGAATGTGCAACATTTACTGATACGTCTTGCAAACTTGAAGATGTATTGGCTATAAAAACTGATTTAGGAGAAAAAATATATCATGAAAAAACTAGTTAAGATGTCCGACGGTATCGTGACACCTGATCAATTGGGATTCTCATGCAATTCTATTAAGACAGGTTTCGATACAAGAGTCGTTGTTACTGCTAAAAACTGTATAAGTGACGGTTCTAAGCAAACACAAGTATTGGCCAATAAGACAGTTTTGCCGGGTCGTACTCATTTGCTTGAAACAGTTTTCCCCATCGAACCCGATTTGGATGCACAGCACTTGTTCTTGAACGATAACGTTCTTGGCGAGTACAATCACGAAGATGGTAAACCTTTGGATACTGCTTCTAAAGTTATGGGTGCTATATCTAACGTAAGTCTCCTTCCGAGATTCAATCCGAGATTGTTTAGACGTCGTAATGTTCAGTACTGGTGTGCTGGTGATGGTGCTATGAATAAAACAATTATTTCACAGTCATATCCTTCACACTCTACAAACACACGTCTTTATCACATGATCCCGTTCCGTTTTGTCAGAGCTGATGCTCCGTTGTCCGTTGAAGATCAGAGAAAGTACAAGTTTAAGGTAACCTATGGTTCTAGTTCTCCGTATTATGGATATGTAGGATATTACTTTAAGAAAATTAATTTCTCTAAATTGACTGGTATTAATTCTGAAGTCGATAAGGTTCCGTATTCTCCATCATGGGCTGATACAGCTCCGGATTTGAATGCTGCTACTGAGGGATATCAGAATGCTCTTAGGGGCGATAAGACTCAGTCTAACTTCGTCGACATGACAATGAATATTGAATCTAACGAATTCAAAGAGTGGTTCATTTTCAATGATGCTACTCTTGAGAATGCTACAATTTCTGAATTGGGATTGGTTCTCGGTTTGGATTGTTATGTTTCTGGTGGAAACACTTCAACTCCTACTTACGATATCATTCAAGATCTCGATCCTCAGGACGAAGGTTATGATCTTAAGGTACAGCGTTCAGAAGTTTATGATGCTGAACTTTTTGCTCACTTAACTTTTGATCCTTACAAAGTTTCAAGAGAGAATGCTCTTATCGATTTCGAATATCGCATTTACTCTTAATTAAACAAAACAACCCACTTTTTGTGGGTTGTTTTTATATTTAGTCCTTAAAAACGACATTTTAATATACTTAGAATGTAAGGAAAATGTATTATGAATGATAACGACATTTTGAAATATGTGAAACATGATTATGCCGAAATAAAAGATGTAGTTGCACTTTTGGCTAATCCAGATAATATAACTCGTTCTTCTTTAACAGAACTTTTTTCAAATAAGGGAGCAAAACAAGATCCTGCTACAAAAGAGATAACTGTTGTTCCTCCTAAATATAGAGTTACGGATTACTTTGATCTTCCAGCTAACGTATTACCAAATCAAACTTCCGCTGTAAAAGATACAACATTTGGTATTTTTATTTTTAATTCTTTGGTTATAGCAAATGCTTTTGGAAGTAAAGTTTCTTATATAAATAAGACTATCGGAAAAAAAGAATTTGATGCACTTCATGCTAAAATTGCAGACTGTATTATTAAGAAAATCATAACTGTTGCAGAGTTTGGTAAGTATTGTAATGCTGTTACATGGTTAGGTTATCAAACCGAATTAGTAATGCCAGGAATGTCTACAGAATTGATTATTCCTAATGCAGAAGTTACAAAACTAAAAGAGCAATTACTTAATGAGAATCCGAAGTTTAAAGAAAAGAAATTAATGAATAACGTTGAGGTCAATGAATATTTGACAAAGATTGAGGATCCTCTTAAGAAGAAAGCAAAAGAAATAAAAGAGACTAACTATGCTGGTCGTCTTTATGATTTGAAAAAACCAAGTTTTGATAATAACTATAAGAATAATAACCTTGAAGTTGGTCCGTTGGCTGATCCTGCTACAGGTCTTTATAAAGCGGATAATAATTCGTTTAACGAAGGTGTTGATGAATGGAACTTCGACATTCTTGCCAATAAAGCTATGGTTGGTTCTTATTGTCGTGGTGTAAATACTCAGATTGGTGGTACATACGCTAAGTACGTAGGCGTTATGATGCAGACTGTAGTAACTGGTCCTCATGGTTCGGATTGTGGAAGTAAACATTATTTGAAATATAAGATTACATCTGAAACGGCTAAGATCATTGAATATGCTTATGGTATAATTGGTGGAAAAGAAGTAATGCTTACAACAGATATTATCAATGCGAATATGGGTAAGACTATT
>Ga0256407_10000995_pt1 | contig 63320 bp, 86 predicted proteins | sample RumenRJG_04DNA_FD_193489 | JGI IMG/M metagenome (GOLD analysis project Ga0256407, IMG submission 193489) | Bovine rumen microbial communities from Lethbridge, Alberta, Canada - RJG_04 | ecosystem: Host-associated > Mammals > Digestive system > Stomach > Rumen | place: Canada: Alberta... | reverse complement strand
CCAGAACCATCCACCTGCAGGAAGGTGCAACCAATGGACCAACAGCACCAGAACCATCCACCTGCAGGAAGGTGCAACCAATGGACCAACAGCACCAGAACCATCCACCTGCAGGAAGGTGCAACCAATGGACCAACAGCACCAGAACCATCCACCTGCAGGAAGGTGCAACCATTATATAATATATAACATATAAAACCGCTGCAAGTGTAAAACCGAAACATTTATATAATAGATAAAATATAAGTATATGCAAGGAAGTACAAAAACTTCCAATAAATAGGAGGTCTTAATTATGGTAACTAAATACGCAGTTATTGACTTTAAAAACTTTTTAAGTATTTGGAGCAGTAACTTCAAAAACGCTTCAGATAATAAAGAAGCTTTAAGGAGTTTTTTAAACCGCCTTAAAAGCAATTATAATATCGTAAGAACTGCACCTGCAGAAACTGATAATAACTTGAGAATCGCACGCTTTAAAGAAAAAGATTTAAACGTGCCTTTTCATGTTGTAATCGATCATGAAATAAACCAGATTAGTATTTTATACTAATCTAAAAAATTATTTTAAAGGACGTGAAAAAATGATAAATTTTAAAGAATTTGCAGAAGAAACCGCTGCAAGAATGGAAGAAGCAGAAAGACACCAGGAGCAGCAGCTTCAGGAGTTAGAAAAATTTAATAAGTTAATGGACGCCTGGGCTTTAGAAATGGAAGCCCGCCAGCATTAAAAAAATTTATTTTTTCTTCCGGGTTATTATTTTTTTAAACCCCGGATCAAATAACAAATAAAATAAAAGGACGTGGTAAAGAATGGAATCAATAAAAGAAATAAACCAAATAATAGCTCCAGTAGTTATTGAAGAAACTGCTGCTGCAGAAACTATAAAAAGTTTTAATATAGAAACAATAGACGACACAAACAACAAAGCCCGCCAGATAATGGCCCCAGGAGGTAATATTTTAATTAGTTACTCCTCCAAAGTAGAACTAATAACAACCGCAAATATAAACGGGGAGCTGCAGGACGTTGAATTAATAAGTAAATTATACAACGCTTACAGCACCACAACCAGCAGACACCAGCACGCCTTCAGGCGTGAGAACTACTGCAGGGATGCTATTAAAATATATCTACCAGACAAAGCCGCCCAGCAGCTATTTGATGCTGCAGTTACTAACTACAAAGCTGCGGAAAGAATAAAAACCGCAGCAGTGAATCAATACCTTCAGGAATCCAGGACCCTGGAAATATTAAAAAGCAACCCGGACCTCCAGGAACTATTGGAAGCGGCGGAGTTTATAAACGCTGCAGATTATAACCACTTTAAAACAGTAAATAAACAAATAGCTAAATTTAAATTAAATAATATATCTTTTGAAGTGGTCCGCAGCTGGGATAAAAAGACACACGCTTTAAAAAGTGAAAAAATACAAAAAATAAACCCCTGCAGCGAGAGCGTATTATCTTATTAACTGGAGGCGTGAATCATGAACTTTAAAAAAATTTTTATAAGCAATAAATTTATATGGAGCATAAACCTGCTCCTTATAATTTTTTTATTAATAATCAAATAACGGAGCCCGGATCGTATGAAGTTTAATTTATTTTTTGAAATAACCAGGAGCTATATTTTTAATTATATATATTTCTGGGAACTATGAAAAACTAATAAAAGGACGTGTGAATCATGCAAATAGAATTAAACAGTAATTATTTTAATGGTTTTTATGAATCCATTTATTTAAATAGTGAGGAGTTTATAGATTATGAAATGGAAGACGCTGCAGAACTTCAGGAACTAACCGGAAACAGCTCCCTGGAAGTATATTATGAATACGACAATATAAACCAATACCAGGCGGACGTCTGCCGGGAGTTTATGGATTTATATTTTAATGAAATACTGGACGCACTACCAAACACAATAAAAGACCATAAATTTTTTAAACTGGAACCAGTGCCAGAATCCCTGGAAATATGGAGCCCTAAATATTATAACTACCAGACAGATCGAACCTTTTTAAAAGTAAATACTAACCTGGAAACAATAAACATAATAAAACATTATGTTTTAAACCTTCCTGGAGTTGAATCTTATTTAATAGACAACTGGACCAGCTGCAGCGGGTTTATTTCTTTTATATCAAATAATATAAACTATTGGAAACAAACCCCCGCAAAGGACTATAAAACAATTTATTTTTATGTTTTATTTGATATGTTAATTTATTTAACAACAGGACCAGAACGCCTGGAGGAGTTAAACTATGAAACTGCAGAACATATAGAAAAATTGGAATATATAACTCCATATGTAGAAATAAACAATAAAAAAATAAATTATTATGAATTTAAAAACCAAATTTTAAAGGACGTGTAAAACAATGGAAGCATTAAAACAAATAAACCAAATAACAAACCCGGAACCAAACAAACCCCTCCCATTATTCGATCCGGACAACTGGGATATAAACCAAGCGGAAACAAACCTCCCTGGAAATAGTGAAAAACATATAATATTAACTCCAGCATTAATAAACCAATACCTGGAAGGACTGGAAGAAGTGCCGGAACTAACCAAAGCAATAGAATCACTAACGGAGTATTATATAACAGATTATTTTTATTATAATAACCTGCTCCTGGTCGATAGTGATATAAAAGTATATTTAACAAGCAACTTCAGGAGGGACCACTTCCAGGACTCTTTAATATTAGAACCCCAACCAGAATATAATATCTTATATAACAACCTCCCTGCGGATGAACATTATTATTTTAATGAAGTACACGACAACTGCAGCGGCTGGAGTATAGAAGCGGAAACCCTGGACTTCCTAACCTGGAGCATCCTGGAAGAGCACGCCTCCGGACCAGAATTTAAAACAGAACTTCAGGACCAGGATATATTAAACCTCCTAAAGCACCAGGACCCCCAACACCAGGAACTATTAAGACAAACCAACTACAGGGAATTATTTGACGATATAAAAACCACCTATAAAAACACAATAAACCAATACCTTAAAGAAGCAGAAGAAGCACTGCAGCTGGTATACTATGAAAACATATACCTGGAAGCATACTGGAACGCAGAAACCGAAACAATAAACAACAACATAAACAAACCACTCCAGGAGGTAGAATAAAATATACTACATAATATTCATAACAATACTAATACTAAACTTAATTATAATAACCACCATAAACAATAGATATTTATTAACTTTATACGCAGCACTGGTTATTATTTTTTTAATTTTAGTTTAATATTTTTTCTTTTTTTCTTCCAATAGCTGTATTATTATTTATTTTTTCTTTTTTGTTTTTCTTTTTTCATGTATTAAACTCCTGGAGCAGTGCCGGCGGCGGATCGTCTGCGGGGGGATTCTTCCTTAATTTTTTCTTTTTTCTATGTTGTAAAGATATGAATTTTATTATTTTTTCATAAGTGAACTGGACGCCGGACCGGAACGACAACAAAAATACATCCCAAAAAGCGGCGGGGGGCGAGCTCTCACATACTCATATTTGTGGTATGGTATTTTTTTTGGTTGGTATAACGTGTGTTATATTTTTTTTTGTCTACTTTTATGGGGTTTTTGTCTACATTTGGGGGTGTTTTTGTCTATTTTTTGGTTTTTTTTGTCTACATTTTAGTGTTTTTTGTCTACATTTGATTTTTTTGGTTTTCTTTGTTTGTTTTATGGGTGGTGGTGTGGTTTTGTTTTTTATTGGGGGTTTGTGTGTGTTCTTTATAATGGTTTTGGAGTGTTTATTATTATTATTTTTTTATTTAAAGATTATATATATTATATTGGTTTTTAATTGTAGACAAGTTTGTAAACATATATACTCGTGTGAAGGGATAGGTGTGATGTGATATGTGTGTATATGTATTAATAGGTGTATGCTCTGGCAAAGTTGTCTACACTTTTTGACCTTGTTGTTTTATGTGTAGTTTTTATGTTTTTTGTTGTTGTTTGTTTATGTTTTTGTGGTTGTGTTTGTTGTTTTGTTCATGTGTGTAAAAAATATGTTACGTAAATGTAGACAAAATTCATGAAAAAATCAGGTAAATGTGGACATTTTTGGTTGGATTTTTGTCTACATTTGTCCACACTTGTAATATTTTTTTTACATTTCCAGGGGGTTAGTAATACTTTTTTCAAAAAACTTAATATCTGAAAGTGAAATTTTTTCAGAAAAAATTTTTTAAGGAAAAAAAATCCCTACTGGCTTGAGTAACAATAGTAAGAGGAATATAAGGTGGATAATAATTACCTCTAAATTTATTTCAGGGTTTTCTATTTATATAACCCTGAAAAAAATTTTTATTCTAATATTATGAAATCTTACGGTTACTTATTCGGCGTATTGAAATTAATAAAAGATACTCATCACGATGAGGTGTTTGTAGAAGCAAATAATCATATTATTATCCGTAATGGATGTTATCTTGTTGATTATTCGGATTTAGTAGCTATTGCAAGAAGTCAAGGAGTAAAACCTTGGCGTTTCACATTAATTGATTATACGGAGTTTTGATTTGAAATGGCAGATAAGGATGTTATGTTACTACTATTGGGAAGATTATTGCTATGGCGATAGCTGGTTGGTTTATTGGTTTGTGTGTGGCTTATGGTATTAAGTTGCCTGTGGATCAGCAGACTTTATCTGAAGTTATTTTTACTGTGTTTTTGTTGATTTGGGCTTATTTTGATTCTAAATATCATAATACTTGGTTCAGTAAAAGTGAACCTGTTACACCTGTTGGTGGGGAGCCGGTTTTGAATGATGAATACGAATCTCCTGCTGGTGAGGATGATGGAGCATAATTGCTTACATGAAGAGCAGTTACAAGGACAATCACGAGCTATTGAGCGTATTGATGCTGAATTAAGTTACAAGAAAGAAAAGTTACACGAACTGAAAGAAGATAATAGGCGAATGGAAGAAAAACTTGATGATATTAAGGATTGTTTGAGTAAAATACAGGTTGCATCGAACAAGAATGATAGTGAATTGGAAGTGCGGTTGAAAGCTGTTGAAACCAAGATTGATGATTTGGAACAGAAGGTTGATGACAATAAAGAGGACATCGACAAACGCACAAACCAAGGTTACGTGAAAATCGGACTTATATTCTCCGCAATCATGGTCTTAATTGGTGTTCTTCCATATTTCATAAAATAGGTGATGATTATGGCATTACAGAAAGGACAAGAAGGACATTACCCTTATGCTTTAAGAACTGATTATAAAAAGAAACTGGATAAGACTATTGATGCTATCCATGATGGTATGAAAGTTGAAAGTGCGGTTGCGTTAGGTTTCGGTATTTATCCTAAAAGATGGTATTACTGGATTGATGAGGCAATGGAAGATATTGAGAATGGTATTAAATCTCCGTTGGTGAATACTGTTTTAAAGATTGTTCAAGCTGATGCTGAAGCCGAGAGAAGTTTATCCAAAAGAGCAAGGGAAATTGCATTAGACCCTGATGACCCTTCTGTTGAGATGTTGAAATTCTTACTTGAAAGGCGTCATGGTTATAAGAAAAAATCTTCACAGGAAGTTGAAGTTTCCACCCCTGAAGATTTTAGTTTTAATATTAACATTACTGATTCACAGAAAAAAGATGATGAGTAAATGGCTATTGAGTTAGATATTCCTATGACTGCTCCGCAGAGGAAGTGGATTAATGAACCTGCACGTGAGTTCCTTGTTGAAGGTAGTGCGGGGTCTGGTAAGACAAAGTTTGCTTGTTATAAAGTAGTGTTCTATGCTTTGCAGCATAATGAAGCGAGTATTTATGTTTATCGTAAGACTTTACCTTCATTGAAGCGTACTGCTTGGAAGGAAGTTAGGAATATTTTATATGGTATTGTTCTTGAAAGGGATGGTAAAGGTACTCCTGTTAAGCGATTGTATGATGTTTGTCATGAGAACAAGTCAGAGGGAACTATAACTTTCCCTAATGGCTCTATAATCTATTTTGGTGCCTTGGATGAGCTGTCAAAGGTTCGTTCTATTAATGCTGACGTTATTTACATCGAGCAGGGAGAGGAATTGCTTGATACTGCGTTTTACACAGAGTTAATGCTTCGTTTGGGAAGGGGGGAAGTTTCCAAGCGTGGCGAGGCATATTCTCAAATGATGTTGGTGGTTCAACCTGAAGATGAAGAACATTGGATATACAAAAGATACCATGAGTTCTATGATGCCACTAACGAATATGAGAATGAGAAAAGAGATGTTGAAACACATAATCTCCACCATCCAAACGATTTATGGGATTGCCGAGATTATGATACTGTTTTAAGACAAATACAACAGCGTAGGAAAACAGCACACTTCCATTACAGCACTAATGACTTCTTACCACAATTTCAGAAAGATTATTACGATAATCTAAAAAACGAAGATTATGACTTATGGTTAAGGTATAGTGCGGGCAAATGGGGTAAGCTATCGGATGTTGTTTATACTAACTATGATACTGTTGTTCCTGAAGATAAAATTTATGAATTTCATTCATTCGGTGCGGATTTCGGTTTTAACAATCCAAGTGCATTTTTATTAACTGCATGGTATGATAATGAAATGTACATACTTGATGAAGTCTACGAAAGACAATTAACTAATACTGAATTAATTGAAGAGTGTAGGCAGATGTTATTCAATAATAATTTGCTGCCTAAACATTTATCAACTGGATATGGTGATGCTGCTGAACCTGATAGGATTAAAGAATTTAATCAAGCAGGTTTCCCTATGGTTGGTGGTGTGAAAGATGTTAATGCGAAAATCACCACTACAAAGCAGACAAGAATACATATCCACCCTAAATGTGTTAATACGATAAAAGAGATTAAAGGTTACAAATATAGAAAAAATCGTGATGGAGTAACCTTGGACGAACCTATAAAATTTAACGACCACAGTATGGATGCAATGGGTTATGCTTGTTATGGTGTTAGAGGGTTCTTATCCCCTAACAAACCAGTTTTCCATAATGGTGGTTCTGATGAGATTATGGTATTTTAGAAAAAAAATTTATTTTTAATGGTGTTTTAATATGTGGAATCCTTTCAAAAAAGAGATTGATAATGTGAGGTTGCCTAATGCAGAAGCTTCGGCAGTTTATGAAGTGGGTGTAGATGATATTGCTACCAATACTAATGATAGAAGCGTTAATTGGGATGATAAACTTCCGAAACTTGTTAATCCAACCATTAAAAATTTACGTTTATGTGCCGAAGATTCCGAGATAGTTAATGGTATCATTGAAGATTTAGTTATCAAATCAATCAGCGGATGGATTGTTGATGGAAATAATGAAGAAGCGAAAGCATATATTGTAGAAGAGCTTGAACGCTTGGATATGATGAATATTCTCCACGAAATTGCACGTAACAATATGATAGATGGTGCAATGTACTATAATAAAGTGGTGCAAGGTGGAAAACTCTATTTAAGAGAATTGGCTTTTGATGGGGATAACTATCGTATTAAAGAAATCTATGATGACATTACTGGTTCAGAAGTGATTGGTTATAAACAAATTGTTAAAAAGAACAAGAACACTAACCGAGGATGGCAAAAAAGAGAGTTCAGAGATTTAACCGAAGAACTTGAAGAAGTAGAATATAATTTCACACCAGACCAGGTATTAGCAACACATTTCTTCACAAGACATGGTAAACATAAAGGAATGGTTGAGAATGTTATGGATGAGGCGTATATGGTGAAATTATTAATCCGTATGTTCCCACAAGTTGTTTATAAACAAGCCAATACTATGATTCTCCGTAAAGACCCTGACAGTCTTGGAATTATCCATATTGCTAAACAAGCCATTAAAAAAGCGGTTAATGCAATTAGCAATTATCATAAAAAAGGGGTTGTTTATTTACCTGAAGGTTTGACTTTGGAGATGATTGGTGATACTAATCTACCGAAGATTCAAGATTATATTAAAGAATTAAAAGAAGAAATTTTTATTGGGTTATCTACTCCCCCATCTGTTTTTGATGGCAGTAGTAGTAATCGTTCTACTGCTGTTGTTCAATTGGATAGTGAAAAAAGTGGTAGAGTTTTATTCCAACAATATCTGCAAAATAAATTGTATGTTGTGGCTCAAACTATCATTAACTGGTTATTAGAATTAGGCAACTATGAAAAAGATTGCGTGTGGATTAATTTCAACCCAATTACTGATGAAGATGGTAAAATAATCACCAAAAACGAAGAAATCAAAACTGAAAATGGCACAACATCAACATCTAAACCAGGCGATGGGCTTAACTTGAATAACATTGAGAATGGAGAGGGTAGACTTGGCGAAGTCAGTTCCTAATAGTCCAAACTTTGAAGAGTATTTTGGATTAGATGATAATATCCTTACTGATGAGGAGTTTGAACCTGATAATGATGATGAGAAGATTAAAAAGATGCTCATTATAATGTTAGGTTTATTGGAGGAGTTTTATATTGAGCATATGTACGAGTCCGCTTATTATTATGCCAGTGAAAAGTTTAAAGAGGATATTGATGAGTTTAAAGTTACATTAAAGGATAACTGGCTTGTTTTATTAACCTCATTCATGAATGAATTAGTTAATGAATATGATGCTGAATGGAAGATACCTACTGGAACTGTTGATATTCCAATGGAATTAGAAGAAATAGTTAGTAGCGGTATTGATTCAGTTATTAACACTTTATATTATGATTTAAAGGATAAAGCAGATTTTTATAAAGAAATGATTATAATAACCGGAACTTTTGTTGCCCACAGCAATTATCGCAGAGCAGTGAAAAGACTGGTTAATCAAATTGATTTCAAAGGGAATCACATTGAGAAGATAATTAATAGGAAGTATCAGGAGTTTATTTACGGTCAAGAAGCTCTGTTTACTTGGCATTGTAGTGGAATAAACACTTGCAATTGGTGTTACAGTATCGAAGCCAAAGGAGCTATGCCATTATCATGGTTTCCATTGGATCATATCAATGGTAGATGTGTGTTGAAACCTGTTAATCCTGATGTGTTTTCTGATGAATATAATGACATTATCAAGGCGTGATTTTTTTATGGTAAGAAGAGCTAAACTTTTTGAACCTTGCTTAATGGAATATGAGGTTTATGATAAACCTGTTAAGTATACAGAAGAGTTTCTTGCGGAATTAGCAAGCAAAGTTAATAGAACTAATCTTGTTCAAGAGGAACATTTATCTGAAAAGATTGGTGATGTATCAAATTTCACTTTTATTAATGGTGCTTTGTATGGTGATGTGAACACTGATAAAGCACTTGATAATCTTGGTTATAGTCCTTATATCAACTGTAGTTTACAGGAAGAAAAGGATTATTGGCTGGCAGTTAAACCTACAGGGTTTACTGATGTTGCTTTAACAAGTAGCCCACGCAAACCAGTACAATTGCCAAATACAAACGGAGGAAGTACAATGTCTGATGAGAAAAATGATAATGAAATGGTTAAAATATTAAACGACCAAGTTAAAGACTTGAATAAGAAATTAGCTATTGCAGAGAATAAAAATAAAGCTAATGAAGATAAACTTAAACAATTCAATGAAATAGAAAAGGAATTGAATGATTTAAGGAAATGGAAAGAGGACAACGGAAAAGTCCTTGAAGAACAAAAACCAATAATTGAAGCTTATAAGAAAGACCAAGAAACTAAAAGGTCTGAATTAATTGATAAACTGTCTAATGGCAATGAAGAAATCAAAGCCCAATTAAAAGACAAGGATTTGGAAACTTTACAAGTTATAGATGGTTTACAAGCTCACGAAGAACCACCACGTGGCATCGCAGCACATAATGCTGAAGGATTAAACGAAGGCGATGGTTCAAATGATGAAGAAGCCGAACAAGAAGCCCGCCAAAAAGCGGTAGAAGGAATGTTCGATGACTTATTTACAACAAAGGAGGAATAACTAATGGATTTGATTAGTGCAGGTAGACCTTCAAGAGATTACACCAACAATCGTAAAAAATTTACCGTAACTCTCTATGAAGGCGATTTGAAATATACTAAAAACGGAATAGACAGAAAAACCGGTAGAAGTGTAGGACAACACAGTTTAACAGAACCTGTTGAATTACACAGAATTTTAGAAATTCACGAAGATTCTACTCCAAGATACATTATACTTAAACCAGCAGAAGAAGCTTCTGAAAAAGCTGTTGCTAAATTATTATTTGACCCTGAAATGACTTGGAGACCAGATGCACAGTATACTACTAAAAACAGATTACCTCAAAAAGACTGCTCATTTGGGGAATACCCAGCCCGTTCAGCAACTGTTGAATGGTTTGGTAAAGCTGTTGATGAAGTACATATTGTAGCAGAAAACGATGCTATTGAACCTTACGATTATCTTGAATATGTAGGATTTGAAGATGGTTACGATGTATTTAAAAAATCTGATGGTGTAACTAACCTCATGGCATTGGCAAATATACCAGCATTAGAAAGTGGTGTTTGCCCTGTTCTTGAAGGTGGAGAGTTCTACGGAGCAGTTAAAGAATAAGGAGGATAAACACAATGATATTTGGAAGTAAACAAATTGAATACTTATTAAATCCTGAAAGTGTTGAAAGAATTGTACACCAATACTCACGTACTCCAATGTCAATGCTCAACTTGTTTGAGCCACAGAACAACAATGGGGATAGGCACTTTCAGTATGATTACAGTAAAAGAACCTACGAAACTGATATTGCAGCAGGTATTTTACCTGAACCAGTAGAATTAACTGAAGGTTCAGAGTTCCCACAAGTATCTTTCAGCGGAATACAAGAAGAATATGGAAACATGACTAAATTCGGTTTTGAAGTAGAGTTCACCAAAGAATCTGCAGAAAACCCTAAAAACTTCGCTTTCTTCAAAAATTGTGTGAGGGATATGGGTTTAACCATGATGAGAATGATTAACAGATTCTCATTCTACGAATTAAATGCAAGTGCAGGTCTTGTAGATCCGATTACTCTTGGAGATGGTGCTTGGGTATCAGGTAACGAATCCATTGATGATGATATTGTAGCAATCAAAAGGGCAATGGAAAACCAAGAAAACTATGAAAACCAATTCAGCCCAACCGATTTATTTGTATCAAAAACAGCTTATGATGCTGCGGAAGATTTATACAAAGTAATAAACGCAAGCGGAACATTCGACGGCATTTCCAACGGAATAAATGTTAATGTTGCAAGAGAAATTGACACAGGATTACTTGCTATCGACAGAAATGCTTACCCTGCTATCTGGTATTACAATATCAATAAAAACGATAACAGGTTAAACGATGCAGAAGTTCCACGTTCATCCATTATTAACGTTCACTACTTTGAAGATGAAGATACCAGTAAATTACCACAGACTTTCGGTTATCAAATGTATGTGGAATTAGGATTAGCAGTAAACAAAGAAATGACTGTTTTAACTCAAAGTGGAGTATAAAACTCCATTAATTTTTTAAATGGAGGTATAATAATGGTATTTAAAAGTATTAAACTTAAAATCATAAAAGGCAGGGAATTAAAACCTTTTATGGTTGCTAAAGTTTTACAAGACCATGAAGATAGGATTGCTGCATTAGAAGCTGAATCTTCTTCTACTGATGGGGATAAAGTAACTTATAGTTTCACATCCTATGGTGATGCTGAAGGAACTATTGAATGGGGTACTGGAACTGTAGAATCTACAGGAGTCATTAAAGGTAATTACGGTGAAGCAGAAGTATTAACCGCAAGTCCTGATGATAGTTATGTCGGTCAGAAATTCTTTATTAGAAACTCTGCTAAAGCCGATGGTACTTCAATCTATAAAGCATACACCGATGCGGGTAAAACCGCAGCAGGATTTTGGATTGTTCTTTCAGAAATTTAAATATATTATAGGAGGATTCTGATATGAGTGATATTAATTTGGAAACCTCCAAATATTCTATGTCTGATTTTTATAAGGTTTTGAAGTGGATTCCCCGTAGTGTTGTGGATAGGCAAGAACCTGTCAATTTGAACGAAATTGTTTTTGATACGGATCATATTGTTTGCCCTACTATTTATGAGGAGTTTAATGGTATTGATGAGGTATTGGTTTTCATTAATTTTAATGGGGTTAATGTAGATGTCAATGACATTTTACTTGACTTTTCACCATTGGTTAATGGAAATTTAAGTTTGTTTCAAGCAAAATGCGATAGTAAAGATTTGGTTTATGATACTGATACCATTCTTTTATTTAAACTTGACAAAAATGTACGCTTCAGCGATGAAACAAGAGTATTGACAGGAATACAATCCCTAAAATTCTCATTTAACACAGACATCACTGATGTTAAAATTACAAAAATACTCTTCAAAAGCCAAAACTACACCTACACATTATCAGACATCGAGAATTTTTTAATTACTGGTGAAAACCATGTACTTGGCAAACTTGGAAGATACAGTAAAGGGATTCCAAAAGAATTAATGCAATATGTGTACATGGCTGGGGGAGCTTATGCTTGGTTATCAAGATGGGAATACGAAGCTAAACCTATGAAAGAAGCCAAAGCAGAAGCGGATAACTATGCAACAAGATTGCTAAATCAAGTAAATGGAGCAATAGCCGAATACATCGCAAACGAAGAGAATAAACTGGACCATGATGATTTATTCCACGCCACAGCGAGAGGCATTGATTGGGGATTATGAGATACGAAAGTAAAATCGGAGAAGTTTTAGAAGCGATTAGTGAAGAAATCACCGCCACAGAAACTTTTGCCGACACACCCATATTCTACGATTTCATAGAAGTGGATGCTAATGTACTGCCTCCATTTTGTATTGTCTACAAGCCATTAGAGTGGCAGATGGATAAATCAAACTGTAATTATGAGCGACAATTAGACATCGTGCTATTGATAACAACCGAAGAACGAAGGGATGGGGTTATCGGACAGTTATTCATGTTCGCAGAAAAACTTAAAGAGATAATGAATAACATTGAACGAACATCCAATGCTTATATTGAGTTCAGACAAGGTTCTCCAGTAACAGGATTTGCATATAACCGTAAAGGAGTTAATAGTTACAAAGAAACACCAGACGTATTCACTTCAATGATTGTTTTAAGTTATTTAATTAGGTATTGATATTTATGAAGTTTAGATATGTGGGTCATGCACCTATTAAAGACGTTGATTTGGTATTAGCAGGAATATTCAAACCAAATCAAGCAATTGTTCCAGGGGCAATCTTTGAGATTCCAAATAACAATCATAATTTAATCAGATTAGTTAAGATGATGGGGGTCTATGAAGAATACATCGAACCTAAACGGAAAGTAGGTAGACCAAAAAAAGAAAAAGAGGAAAAAGAAGAAGATAAGGAGGAATAGATAACATGGAATTAGCACCAAATGCAAGTCATCATCATACTGAAATGGGTATTAAAGGCGAAGATTTAGCAAAAAACAAATTAGCTTGCCCATTAGTCGGTATAAGACAAACCGGTTTTGAAGATGGAAATAACATTGAAACCGAAACTGATGAGGGACACACAGGTACTGCTAACTTGGATATGGGAAGTTACCGTAAATCTGCTGAATCCGGTCCATCATGGGAAGATGGTTGCAGATACGGACAAGGTTTAGAAGATTACATTTACATGGTATTACCTGACAAAACCATTACTCCACATGAAACCATTAGCGGAATCTATAATCACAAATATGAAATGCCACCTAATGTTGATACTGATTTGCCATTAGCAACAATATACCATGGTTTTGCTAAAACTGAAACTGATGCACGTATATTTAACAATGCAATGATAAACGAATTAGAATTAACATTAAGTGCAGATGATTTACCAAAAATCAAACCAACCTTCATTACTGATTACAACTACGTAAACTGTATTAACCCAACAAGACACTTGCTTGAAGACCATTTAAAACGTACTGTAATGGCTAATGATACAAGTGTTTATATTGGAGCTGTTGGGGCAACCCTTGAAGAAATGTTATTAAACCCAATAGATTGTTTCACCGAAGCCACATTATCATTAAACCATAATGCTGAATCCCAATCTTGTCATGGTGATGAGTTTGGAGTGAACACTAAAACTATGGGTGCAAGGGAATTAACCGGATCAATAAGTATGCCTTGGGTAGACAGAACCAAATACTTTGAAACTGAATATGAATGTTACGAAAAGTACGGACATATTGTTTCTACTGAAATCACCCAAAAACAATTATTATACTTAATGGAAGGTGGAAGTATTATCAGAACTTCTGAATCTGACACTATCGCTACTGGTGAGAAAATCATCAAAACTGTTGTGATAGACGAAGGTGAGGACACCGAAACTACTATCTATTACATTGATACTGGTGTTCCATACAAAACAGCGATTCTCATACCTGTTGTAGAAGTTACTAATGTTACATCCACTAAATCAGGTAATGAAGCTAAAGATTTAACATTTGAATGGAAAGGTATTGAACAACCTACTCAATCTTACATGACTGTAGAAATGGTTACTGATTTACCTGCACCACACATTGACACTACTGGTTGTACATTGGAGCAATGGTATCCTGAAAACCATGCTGATATTTTAGCTAACAATCCACAATTTGCAACTTCACCATAAGTTGCTTATTTTTTATTTTTTTTCGTGATTGGGCATTAAAATAGGTTCAACTCCTATTATCACGATTTCTTTTTTGTTAAAATTTAAAATGGAGGAAGTATAATATGGCAAAAAAAGAATTTACAGATATTACAATTAAAATATGTGAAAAAAAGTTACACTTCAATAGAGTAACCAATGAAACTTTAACCAAATGGGCTGAAAAAGCCGAAAAAGAATATGAAACTACTGTAAAAGAGTTCATTGATAAAGTTAATGATTTAGATGAGAAAAGACAATCATTAGAGAAAAAGATTGCATTGAAAAACAAACAAGTAGAAGTCATTGAAGGAAAAGACGACACAACTGATGAAGAACTTGACAGAGTTTTAGCAATCCTTGATGACATAGAACATTTAGAAGATGAATTAGAAACTGTTAAAGTCGCATTGGTCGAAATGGGTAAAGATAACCCAACAAAAGAATATATGAAAAAGGTTGATGAGTTATTAGGTGAAAAAGTAGAAACTTTACTTGATGGAATAACCGCAAAAGAGTTCCTAAAAGAATCCACACCAGTCGATACAATCATCGCACAAAACCTTGAAAAATATTACCAATTATGTATAGTTGGAGAAAGAGAAGCAAAAATCGAACAAGAAATAAAAGATGATGTGAATAACTTTCTCCATTCAAGAGAAGAATAATAATGACCCTCAAGACCTATCACCCTATCAGACATCTCCTGTATGGGTGATAGAGTCTATATTCATAGATATTTACTTTTTATTAGCCCATAGAATAAAAGGTTTAGGATGGAGTTTAAAGGATTTTTGGGAATGCGACACTTGGACTACCGCTAAACTATATTGTATGGAGTTAAATTTAATTGCAGAAGAAGAACGCAAGTTAAATGAAAGTAAAGATGAAGCTAATGATTCCGAAGAAATGCGAGATTTATATGAGGAGATGTATGGATGATCCGGTTTGAAGTCAAGGAAAACTTATCAAAATATGTTGATTATCTTGAAAAAGAGGTAAAAAATATTGATAGAGATAAGAAAGTTCTTGAAGAGATGGCGGAAGAGTTTGTTGATATTGTTTCTGAAGTTGTTCCAGTAGCTTCTGGAAATTTAAGAGATAGCGGTCTTAATCCGGAAATGTGGAATATACTCAATGAAAATAATCTTACTGAATTAGAGTTAATCTATACCGGTTTTACTGGTGAAGGTATGGGAGAACCTGATGATATTCATATATGGTGGGAATTTGGTAAATATCATAAAGGAGGATATTCTGACATATTAGGCAGAGATTATGCGTATTATCAAGAATTTGGGCAAGATAAATTTGCACCGAGCACTAAAGTTAAAGCACCTACTTTTGAAGGTCATCATTATGTTGCATCAGCGTTAGGAAGCTTTGATGAGGATGTCATTGAATATTTTGCTGAAGAGTATATCAGACAGTTATTACAATTGTAGAATAGATTTTTTATAGAATGGTGCAATTCCATTCTCTACAAATTTAGGTATTTGCCTCCTATAAATGGCAATAATTTTATTTTAAAGGCACTTCCTCCACCATTGGAGGCAGTACCTACTTATATTCATATATTTATCACATTTTTTGGTGGTGAAATTAAACTACTATTTTTTTTAATCGGACTGGTAGGTGGAAATCCTACCACCACCAAAAAAAAGAGAATTTTTATTTAATAGTTTACAGAAGGAGAGGATTAAATTTGGCAGCCCCAACTCAAGTAGGTTCAGTATCAGCAAAAATTATATTAGATACATCTGAATTTGAAAAAGCTATTGGAACTTTAAGGGATGATATTGATATAATTAAAAACGCTTTTGGAGAAAAAACAAAAGGTAATGGTTTTGCAGATGAAGTTAAGAAGTTAAGGGAAGAAATTGATACTCTCAAAAAAACTACTGAAGATTATAAAAATAAAATTAACTCATTACGAGAACAATTAAGTAACAGTAGCAAATCTTTTAAAGATAATTCTAAAGAAGCTGAAAACTTAAAAAGTGCTTTGAATGATTTAAACAATGTTAAAATTCGCCCAAAAGGATTGGAAGAATTACAAAGAGCATTAAAAAATATGACTGTTGATTTTAAGAGGAGTATGGCTGAAATCAATTATCATATTTCTAAATTTGATGGAACAAAAGGTTATGGATTATCCCAAGGGGAAACCTTTTCAATGGCTTTAAGAGCATTAGCTAATTATAGAAAAGAGTTAATGTCTACAACAAATATTTTTTCAAGGTTTAATCAAGCACAAATACGAAGTTGGAGTGAAAATGCTAAATTAAATGAAAGTTGGAGTGCTACTTATAATAATTTCAGTAAAGTTCAAAGCAGACTTGATTACATCACCACAGGATACAATAAATTAACTAACTCAATTTTAAAAACTACTGATGTTTTAACTAAATTCAACTTTGCATTACTTGAAGGGGTAAGTAAAGAATCTATTTTCTATCAAAGAACAGTGCAATTAGCATCAGCAATACAAAGATTAAGTGTACAAGGCACATCTAATTGGAGTGGAAGGCAATCTGTTGGAGGATATAGTAATTATATTTCTCAAATAACTGAAGTTAATAAAAAGTTAGAAGAACAAGCTAAAAAAACAGAACGTGTATCAAAAGCCACTAAATCAGGGCAGATGAGTATGCGTGAGTTCGGTACTGCAATGGGGAGTGCAGAAAAGTATAGTAACAACTTGTATCGTGGATTACAGAAAGTAAGAAGCGTAATTGTATCTATTAAAACTATTTTTGGTGCTATGGGTGCAATGGCATTATGGGGTTTTGCAACAGATTTAATCGAAGGAGCAAAAGAAACATATCGTGTTAAATCCGAAATGGAATCCTTACTTGCAAAAAATAGTAAAGTAACCGCTGACCCAACAGGAATAGAAACATTTAACAAAGCATTAGATGGTACTATTGAAAGATTTCAAAAAATCAACAAATATAGTCTTGGTGAAACTGTCGCTTCTATTGGTTTAGAATTTGAATTAAACGCTAAACAAATGGCAGAATCCATGGATGTTATTGCCATGGTGCAAAACGAATATGCAAGAGCAGGAAGAACATCAGAAGAAGCTGCATTAGCTGTAAAAGATATTCTGCAAGGTGAGTTTCGTAGACTCTCAATGGAAACTGGTATTGGTAAAGAAGATTTAATTGAAAAATACGGTTGGAGCGGAAACAAAGAAGATATTGAGAGTTTAATGGAAGCGTTACGTAAAGCAGGTAAAGACAGACACTGGGATTTATTCGCTGAAAAAGCCACTTCATTAAATGATGTAATTAACATCACTAAAAATAGGTTTAGCGAGTTTGGTGCGGATCTAATTACTAATGTTGAACCTGCAATTTTAGCAGCATTCAATGCAATGGTTGGCGGTATAGACCATTTGAAGAAATCATTTGAGAGTATGGGTAGTTTTGGTAAAATTGCTACTATTGGGGGTGTTGGTTTAGGTGCTTTTACTGGGATTTCTACTGCTTTGATGATTTTGAAACGTAATATGGGTTTGGCTGAAATTGCTACTCTTGGATGGGGTAAAAGTTTTGCAACCGCTTTAATGGGTTTGAATAAAACTGATGTTGCATTACATGGATTTTGGAAAACATTGGTTGCTACAACCAGTGGAACGGATGCGGCTACTGTTGCTAATATAGGATTAGGCAAATCTATACTTGGAAGATTAGGTGGCGTCAAACAAGAAATACAAGCAGAACATGGTCTTGCAAGTGCTTTGATGGCACGTAAGATAGAATTACAAGGGAATTTAACATTAGAAAAAGCAGCAATTATTGAAAGTGGTAATCTTCGCCAAAAAATTATTTATTTAGCAAAAAGCGAAGTTGTTGCAGATAAAGCTTCAGCAACATGGGGTAAAACTTTAAAATCATTAATCACATCCACTAAACTGTTAAAGATTGCTTTATTGGGTTTAACAACTGTTGCTATATTAGGATGGTTTGCAGGAATCGCCGCTCAAGCGGATAAGAACAAAAAAGCAATGGAGAATTATAATAATCTCTTATCTAATGGTAATAAAATTTCTGAAGATGCAAGTAAAAAAGTAAGTGATTTACAAAATAAATTAGCGGGATTAACACAAGGCACAAAAGAATACAATGATGTTTACAGGCAATTAGTAACTGCAAAATATAATAAAGCAGACATAGACCACGCTAATGAAATGATTAAAACATATGAAGCCGAAACTAAAGCATACGAAAATAGAATAAAATACCGACGCTCTGAAAGGTTAAATGAATCATATCGTTTAGCAGGTTTAAATGAGCGACAAGCAGGTTTAGCCGCAAGTGGTTATACTGCTCAAGTGGAACAAGCACAGAAAGTTCGTAACAACGCCCTTAAAGAATATGATGACAGATTATACAAGGCATCACAACACATTAACGAACACGTTTCATTAATGAAAGAAGCGGGAGCGGATGAAGAAAAATTAGTATCATATGTTACTGAATATAATGCTCAAGCATTAGAAACTGCGGAATTATGGAGAAAATTCAATGAAGGGGATTTAAATAGTGGTTTCTATGCTGTACTTGGTGAGTTAAAGTTAATGTGGATTGATTTATGGAATGACGACCATTTCATTAATTTTTGGAATAGCGTAAATGATACTTGGAATAATATCAAACCGACAGTTTATGCGATTAAAGATGCTTTAGTTCAAGTAGGGCAAGTTTTATTAGATTTCTTCGCTACTAAAGAAGGTCAGATTGTAGGTGGAATTGCCGCTACTGGTTTAGCATTCGGTGTGATTGGAACAAAAATCTATCATTTACTTGGAGGGGCTAAATCCACAATAGATATTATTAAAACTCTTGGTGGAAAACTGAAAGATGTTGCTGGTAGATGGAAAGATGTCGGTGATAAAGCAGAAGAAGCCAACACCAAAATGGGGGGAGGTAAAAAATCTGATAAATCTACTGGTGGAATTAATGGTGATGTTTCTACTGGGAAAAACATATCTCTAAAAGAATCATTAGCTAATGATGCTAAAAAATATGCAAGAGCTGCTGTTGCAATCGCAGCAGGAATGGTGTTAATCACTGAAGCCATTGTATTATTAAGAGCCCCTATGGGAGCATTGGCAGAATTAGGTTGGCAATTTAAACAATGGGAGCCAGATATTCGTAAAGGTATTGAAGGACTAACACTTATTGCACCTACAATTACAGCATTATTGATTCCAGTAACCACATTAGCATATGTTCTTGAAAGATTTGAAGTTGGTTTTGGAACAATCGTGAAAGGTAGTATAAAAGCAGCAATAGGTATAGCTGCAGGAATGTTGCTTGTTGCAGAAACCATTGCTATGATTATTCCTTCATTATGGGCATTAGGTGAATTAGGCAATCAGTATGAAGGATTAGAATCACAAGTGAAAAAAGGAACAGAAGCTATGAAAATAGTTTCTGACTCATTACAATACTTATTACCATTCATACCAGCATTAGCAGGTGGAATATTATTAGCTATTGCAATATTTGAAAGCGGACCAATAGGTGGAGCATTAACCCTTGCTGTTGCTGGTGGAATTGCTATCGGATTACTATTACTTGCCGAAACAGTATATATGATACAAGCACCATTATGGAGTATAGGTCAGATAGGTAATAACTTTAAAGATTTAAGTGGTGTTCGTAAAGGTGCGGAAGCTATTAAATTAACCGCTGAAGCATTATCATATTTAACTGATGCCCTTGGTGCTATGGTAAAAATTGATTGGGATTTACTTGCAGATTATGTTATTAAATTAATTGGCACAAAACTTGGATTAGACTTCCAATTAACATCATTAACCGAAGAAGGGGGTTTCTTCGATGAGGTTAATAAATTTACTAAACAATTTAATGAAATGGAAATTGTAGGCATTAACGAAGATAAGATAACCGCCTTAAACAGTATGGGAACAGGATTAGATGGTGTTGCAACGGCATTAAAGAACGCTAAAACCGCAATCGACAACATTCCACCAGAACTTAAAAACCCTTCTAAAAACCCATTGACTTCTTATAATAAAGAAACAGGACAAATGGAAGTTTCAACCGGTGAAAGTGAAACAAATTATTTCGACCAGTTAAAAGAGCCAATTAAACAATTGAAAAAATTTGTTGATGATTTTAATAATGATCCGGAATTAAATCTTGGCGAGGGAATTAGTCAAGATAAGATTGATGCTATTAATAGTGCCTCTTCAATGTTGGAGCAAGTTAATAATGCTGTAACACGTGTGAAAAATGTTCTTGGTAATATTGCAACTACTAATGTAATGGGTAATGTTGCCAGTGCAACAAATGGGAACATACTTCCTATTGGAATAATTGGCGGAATTATGGGATTAGCCGAGTCAGTAGGTGGCGGTCAAGGGGATTACCAATCCAGTATTGGCGGACAGCTATATGAGATGGAAATGGTTATCAAAGACCTAAACACATTCAATGGTAAAATCGCAGGATATACTGGTGAAGGTGGCGAAGGTGGAGATGTTAGTGGATTAACTTCAATGGTAACCGCAGTATCATCAGCAATAGGAGAATTAAAAACAACATTATCCGAGAATGTTCCTGCAATTAAACAAAGTGCTATTGAAATGGGTCAAGCCATTCCTAATGGTTTTAAAGAAGGAATGGGTCAATTATATGGTGTGATTGTTACTCCTTTAATTGAAACTATGAAAACTGCAAGGAATTATGCAGGTACTTATGGTAAAGGTGTAGGTTGGCAAGGAACACAAGGATTCAAAGCAGAGTTCAAGATTAAAGATGCTATTCAAGGGGAATTAGACACCGCATTGCAACACATGGATGGTAGAAAACAAGAGTTCTACGATAAAGGTTATGCTCTTGGGCAATCTGCTGCTAATGGGTTTAAAGATGGTGATGATATACATTCTCCAGGTATTATGGCAAGGGCTTTGTTTGGTGAGTTGGATTATATGACTTCTGCATTGGATGATGCTGTAATGAATATGCCAAATCAAACAAGTGCGTTAGCAGAAACAATGGCTACTACATTCACCCCATCATTTAATTTGGGCTTCCTTGATGCTACTGATTTATCATTGTTTAGTCAAGGTTTAGGTGAAGTTACATCTATGGCAAGTGCCGCAGATATGCAAACTTCTCTTGCTTTCAATGACATGAACATGAATGTTGCAATGAATATGCAAGGTATGACAACAAGTGTGAATGGTGCATTTAATACTATACAAACTAATGCTACAACCAGTTATGCACAGATAACTAATACAACACGTACAAGTCTGTCAAATATGCAAAGTCAGACTACAAAGAATATTAATGCTATTAAGTCAAGTTGGAGAGGTATGCAAGATGCACTTATAGCATCAGCAGAAAACATTCGTTCCGAAACAAGTGCAAAAATCAACGCATTAGAGAGTAATATGGCTTCATTTTGGAGTAAAGTTCAAAACCCTTCATTATTACTGGCAGGGGGTTCAAATGATGGAAGTATAAGAACAAGAAACAGACCATCAATGAGAACCAGTGCTACAAAATCAACATTCAAAAGGTCATTAACAGGAGCCGCAGGACCAAGACCAAAGACAGGTCAAAAGTATACTGGAATTTCTGATAAGATCCGTTCAAGAATACCTGATATGAAGAAAGACACTATCTTTAATCATTTAGAAGAATACTTACAATGCTTATTAAATGGAGGAATATGTGCTGCGGGTAGTGGATGGGGCTTTAACTGGTCTGATGATATTAAACAAGCATTATTAACATGGCATACTCACTTTGGTGAAATCTATGACCCATACTTGTATGTTGGTAAGTTTGAAAACGATGATTTCCCTGTAAGAGGAATTGCTGAAATCGCTAAAAATTACATTTACGATGCAATCAGTAGAACAACATACAGTTATTATTACGACCATCATTACGGTAGTGCAAAAGAAGCTTATGATGCTGGTTCATTTAACTGTATGGACGGTGCTATGGTCGCTATTGGGTTCGCCAATGCCTTCGGCTTCCCTGGAGGGGTGATACGTCTCGGGTCATGGGACGGGGAAGGTCATGGGTTCGCCGATATACCAGGATTAGGCATTATTGACGCCACAGCTATTCAAAAAGGTTATGGTTTTACTTCTCCGAAAGTTAGTGGTTATGGTAGTTCCAGTTTAGTTTCAAGAAGTGCTAAAACTACTCCTACTGGACAAACTCATAATTACAATGGAGATATTAACTTGAACATTAATGTCTACGGTGATGATGTTGAAGTGAATGAGAATAAGGTTGATAAGACTACTGCAAGGTCTATTATCGATTTATTGGGTATTAACCCACACACAGGATTATAAAAAAGGAGGTCTGTTATTATGGTGGATGCTACAAGTGTGCTTTTTAGTTTTACAAAAGTGGATAATTTTTTTGAGTTGTTGATTGATAGTGAAGATATTACTACTTCAATGTTCGATGGAACAACACCAAATTTTATGATTGTTCTCGCAGAACAATGTAATGACAATATAAAGAATAATTTGAATGTTGATGGAACTTTGAATACTGATGAAGTAACTGTTTTAAGTGGATTAGACCCTGACAATGGTAAATGTGCAATGCTTTGGAATGTTGGAGTAAACAGCAATCGTGCAATCACTATCGCAAGTAATAGTGTTACTTATGAGTTAGGCGATGGCACACATATGTTAAAAGGTGCTTTTTTAATAACTGCCGAGTCAGGAGTAGTATTAGCTTATTCAATCAACAATGCACCAATTCCATTAGGAAATTCATTCACAGCCCCTGTCGATGGCATGGTATGGAGTATTAGAAATCAAATCTATGAGGGATAATTAATGACAACAAAAAGTGGGGAATATCAATATGCTCAAGCAGTTGGTGAGCAATATAACCCTAATTATGATGCTGATAAGACAAGATGGCGTAATTTAAGCAATGCTGTTGGTTCAGACCAAAGAACATGGGGTATGTGTTACTATTCCAAAAAAGGTAGCGATACTCTTGTTCCTACTACTTTGGCTGCTCATGATTTTGAGATGGATATTCCAAAGAATGCGTATGTGAAAAGCGTTACTCTTGAAATAAGTTTAAGAGTAGCCAATCCCGCATTACAAGTAGAAGCTCCCTATGTTGCTTTTATGATTTATGGTAGCAACATTAATATTCCATCTGATACTCAATGGGGTGAAACTGGTTGGGTGTATGGTGGTGGAGATTACGCTGTTAATCTCAAAGATACTGTTTCTACTTCTGAAAAGATTTTCTCATATACTATTCCTGAAAGTGAATTATCCAAGAAAAAGTTCCCAGCAAAATCATTCAATGAGAGAGCTATGGGGGCGGATATTCATTTTAAACAACCTACAAGGTTTGATGGAACAAACATAGCCATTTATATCAATTGGGTAAGGATTAAAATTGATTATAGTATGCCTCAAACATATCTTCGTTGGGGTTCTGATTTATGGGATAGTGAAAACCCATATTCATTGAAATTCAATCATCGTTATAGAATACCTTTATTGTATGGGAATAAATCGAAAGCATCGGCGGGACATGACCAGTTTGTTGATATTCAATTGCCATTTGGTGTGCATTTAGTTGATTATGAAATTACAACAAAATGCCCAAGACAAGATAATAATTGTTTTGTAGCTATTGATGATTTTAAAGGGTTATACCGCTGGTATGTTGATGGAGGCATAAATGCTGAAAACTTTATTAACTTATTCATTTATACCGATACAAGAGGTTTCAAAACATTAACCGCTACAAATATGGGAAAGGATGTTGATGGATATATCTTTGTTAATGGGCATGATGGGGAATATTCAGATGCTCATATTAGTAGCGGGGATATTCAAAGATTAACTACTTCTTGTTTTTATTTCAAAACTAAAGTAATCTCTGATGATGACAGTATAATCTATGATGTTATTGTTGATGGTGAAGAACAAGCGGACCCAAACAATATTTCCCAAACATTTAAAGATTACTATAATAACCCAACAGGTGAAGGGAACTATCTTATTGGATGGAATTTAAGTGCTGATTCACAAGCAGCAGGGGTTACTATTGATGAGGAAAACACCGATGCTAATCAGATTGCATTTAATATTCCAAGAGGAGAGCCAGTAGAAATTGAATGGACTGGCTGTTTTATGATAGTTACCGAAGGAATGAATACATTACAATTAATCGAAAATGATTTAGGACACGTATTCGAGCATACCTACAACGCCTATGATACTGATGGGATAAATGCAAGATTTATTATTGACGATACAACCTGGTACGACCACCGTATACTCACCGAATTGGATTTAGAAGGTATTGTAATTCCGTTTGCAGTTAAAGATACTGATAGGTATATGGTTGAAGGGGATTGCAGTTTAAAAATGCGTATTCAAAAGCATTTCGCATATATTGGTTGCGTTCCACTTAAATTCAGCCACCATGATCCAAAATCTGACTTCAGTAATAAGACTATCAAGGAAACTTATAGAAATAATGTTTATACTGGAAAAACAGGAGAGATTGAAGAAACAATTACTTGTGAATTACACTTGCCTCCTGCTGATTGGACTACCTTGCAAGGTTTATGTGAATTAGACAGACCAGTTCCTGTTAATGCTGTTCCACAAGCTTTTGAAGGGGATGTCTTGAATCACAGGGGTTGGGTAGAACTTGGTGCTGTAAAAAATGTTCAGAAAACTAATCCTTTATGGTATAAAGGAGAATTAGATTTTGATTACATCACTCATAACATTAATGCACGTTTCCAAATCGCAAAAGGAATGTCTGTATCTCCATATGATACTGAAGTATTAAAAGATTTCTTGGATTATGTTTGTGAGTCAGGGGATGAATTTGCTGATTACACTTATACAAATACAGATGGAATGATTGTTCATAACCGTACTGGTTATTTCAATGTCGAAACCGATGGAACATACATCTATGATGAGGATAACGAACCTAATCGCAGAACATTAATGACTATGGATAATGGGCAGAAAATCAATATTAAATCAGTTACAGCATTAGCGGAATCAAATAGGATTTCATTTGAATGGAACTCTACGAAAATTCCTGAAGATAGGGAGAATAATGTTGAGCGGATTGTTCGTATTGTTGATAGTGATGGGTTAATTTTATTAGAATATAAATACTTTGATTATGCTTTTGATACAGTTAATAATGTGTATGCTTGCAGGGTTAATTGTAGCGTACTTAACAAATCAATTGGTTCTTTTGAAACAGTAATTGACACTACAATGTTTTTAAGCAATGACATTGAGAGTTTAAACCTCGTACAAGATGTGAATGGTAATATCGTGCAAGAAGAAGAACCTACTGTAATTGATATGATGCCCGATACAGATATTAACTATTATGACCCAGTAACAGAGGAAATCGTAGAACTCTCCGCAGACCCATTTACGTATAATGATTATATTTATGGAACTAAACTGCATTTTACACTTATTGGAAATGTTTTAAACATATTAGATGAAGGTTATAATGGTAAGGAAATTTCACGTAATAATATTACTTTAGAAAAAGGAGAATATTATTACGAAGTGGAATTTACCAATAAAAATGTTGATGGGGATACAAACGATATTCTACACTTTATGGACTTTGAAGTACAAGAAACAATCCTCACTACTGATTTAAAACAATTATATAATGATATGGTGGTTTCTTCATTCCCTATACCTCATAAAACTTTGCTATTTACGAGAACATCTGAAGAAGGAATGCTTTATTACTATCAGAATGAAGAAACCCCTTTCACTTACATTCAAGAGCCATTTTATATGTATTGGAATGGCGTGGATTTAAAATCTTCGGCAGGAAGTTCCTTATTTAATTTAAACAACAGTTATACTATCTTCTATTTACAGAATGGGTTAGTTAAACTTGGATTTAACAGAATTAATGGAGCATTATATTTATATAAATATGACCCTTATTCCGAATCATATGTCAGAGTTTCAACATTACAATTAACAGAATACACAGATTTTAACGTGGGAGTATTATCTGATGATAAAATCGAAATTAAAGTTGGTAAAACAGTATTCACAATGTACAGGGGTTATCCTTATGTTATTGTGAAACATAGTGTTAATGACATTGAGTTTAAAGATAGTTTCAACAAAGTATACGCAGAGGGAATAAATGGCGTAAATGTTGATTTCCCAGTAATGTGGGATTTAGTGAACTCTGATAACCTATTACCATCTTGTATAACTGGTGATGACATAAAAGCATCATGTCTTGAAGTAGAAACAATCTACAATGAAGATGTGAGCGTAGAACCAACATTAAGTTTAGCAAAACTATCTCCTGCTATTGTAGAAAATGATGATGCAGTTATCTTTGAAGTTACAGGTAGCGTAAGCAATGTAGATGAAGAAATCAGTATTGATGGGGATTATACTGGGGGATTTGGCGAATACTTATCTGAAAAATTTGATGCTAACGGACATAGAATACCTATTGATATTCCATATGTGGTAACGGATCAAGATAGCAAACTTGTTGTTCAATTGATTACTACTTTGAAAACTACCTCTAATATGGAACTTGATGTTTATATTGAAGGTGGGGATACTCCATTAACTTATAGTGTGGTTTCAACGGAAACTTTTGAAGATGGTAATAAGTTAGTTACTTTTGATGAAATTCCACATTCCAATTTTACTAATGGTGATGTTTTAGAGAAGTTTGTTGTTAGGTTACAAGGTACACATAACTTATTTGATTTAAACGAACACGTTAGTGTTCTTGTTGATGGTGATGAGAGTTATGTTGGAAAAGTAAGATATGATTCAACAGCACAAAAATGGGTGGCTGACCTTGATGAATATGGTAAACTAATAATGTTGCCTTCTTTAACTACTGGCAAATTTGCATTAATATTCAAAGACAACCAACCTCATACTGTTCAAGCGGTGTACAAAGGAAACAACGAGATAGGTGTTGCAATTAGTAACCCGTTGATGATTACACCAGCACAACCAAGTGGAGGTAGCGGGGTTTATCTTTTAACACAGGACATCCCAACCGAGATGAAATATTTAGAAACCCCACGTTTCAAATGGAAACTAACACAAAACGGTTCACCTGTTTATAATGCAATTATCGAACGTATATTGCCTAATACTATTTGGACTGGAACTACAAACCGTAACGGTGAAGTTGTGGGTATTGGAAGTAATTTAGATATTCTTTATCAATGGACTCCTGGAGAATATGATATTGGAGCGAAATATGAATTATCAGAGGTTCTTGCGGAATGTTGGGGTAAAATAAAAGTTGTTAAAAATACACCGACATTGACATTCAGTAAAGCAGAGCATAAAGGAAAAACTGCGGAGTACCAATTAACAGACCCATTAGGCAACCCAATTCCAAACCAGACCATTATCATTAGCGTTGGAAGTCAAGTTTACACTAAAACAACAGATGCTCTTGGAAAAGTCTATTTAAGAATTAATAGGACTGGACATTTCCGATACAAAGCCACATTCAATGGTAATGATTATTATAATGCGATTTCAAGAACTGATGATGAAACAATAGAAGGGTGATTAAATGGCTCATATTAGCACTACTTGGGATTATGACTTAAAAGAAGAAGTATTCCGATTAACAGGGGATAAAGGATATTTACATAAGACTCAAACTTCAATTAAAGAACTTTCAAGAAGAACTGGTTATGATGATTTATTAGCATATTGTCTTGTAGAATTTGAAATAGATGTTAATCAAAATCTTGGGAACTCATATATCGTTATTTACGATAATGGCAAAGCAATTCCATTTATTATTAGTAATACTGAATATACTCAATATACTTGGGCGGAAAACACTTCTAAAAAGACAATAAAAGTAAAACTGGGTTATGATGTGCAACATAACATCACCGCAAGGTATATGGGCAATAAATATGGATTACCATCTATTTCAGTTAATGTTCCTATTTTTGAGGCATTACCAAATAAATACAAGGCGGAATTATCTTCAACACTTGTAAATTATCAATTTGATTATTCTACTGTTGAAATACCAATCCGCTTAACTTCTCTTGGTGAAGATGGTTTTTTAAATACTGCTGATAAGTTAGTGAACGTGTATGCAAATGGGAAACATAAAGGTTCTACTACATTACACGCAGTTCAAGGAGATACATATGTTGATGGAACAGTTACAATAGATGAGCTTATAGATGGGAAACATAATTTATATTTCTTATTTGATGGTGATGATGATAACGCTTACTGCGAAATGTTTCTGAATATTAAGGTAGGATACGATATAAACATTGTCAGTTATCCATCCGCAACAGTGGAGTGTATTTCTGATTTATACTCTGATTGGAATGTTGTTAAAGTTAAGGTTACTGATTGGGATGGTTCACCAATTGTTAATGAAGAAGTTAGCGTAACTGGAGTGCATAGTCTAACTGAAAATACAAATAGTGAAGGAATAGCCACTTTTGTTGAAAATAATGTGCATCAATTTGTTGCATCATATGAAAACTCATCAACTGATCCTAAATCAATCCCTTGTTTAATCCCAACTATCATAGAAAACAGTATAACTCCGCAATACCTTGCAGAGGGTAAAACAAATACTGTTTCAGTAAAAGTGGTTGAATCTACATGGAAAGAAGGTTATGGTCTTGGAAGATTAACCAATATTCCTGTTTTTGTTTCTGATGGAGTAAACTCCTATCGCTCTCAATTGAGTAGTGATGGTGTGGCTTCATTTAATTATACAGATACAAGCGAAACTGATGTTACTTTGACAAGCAGGTTAGGGGATATTACTGCTAAATCTACTCATGAGGTTGTATGGCAATATTGGAATGTTGTTAAAGGCGAAATAGTGAACAGGGATTACACTGTACTGAAAGGGGAATTGATTGATGTTCCGAATGGTGTTAAAATTAAACCTGATGATACTGGAATTGCAATTATTGCTTTCGGTGATGGGTCAGATGGTTTCGGAGGTTACGAAATTGACTTTGATAACTATCAAGAGATGAAGAATGTTCAGTTAGCTCCAGGTAATTGGCGTAAAAATGCTGCGGGATACATTTCTTGGTTCTTCCATCCTAACTTTTCTGGTAAAGAGGTTTATATGGGTAAACGGTACCCGTTCACATTGAAAAGATGGAAAGGTGGAGATGGGCAATGGCGTTTCGGCGTATGGCAGGGTAGTAGGAGTTTGTTAGGAACAAATACAAGTTCTGCTGATGGTGGACCTGTTATGAGATTGATTTTCCGTAAAGCTACTGATAGTGTGATTATTAATAATATTAAGATTAAGAAGATTAGGTGATTTTTGTGGTGCAAGTAGAATATCATGTTTTGTTTCAGGCGATTGATAACAATATTGATGATGAGAATTTGACATTTGTGGTTAATCATATGAAAAGTAGGATTACAAGTGTTGTTTATTTTGTACTTCATTGTTATGATGTTAATGGTAATGAGATACTTGTTGCAAATAAACCGGCTTATGTAGGTAAGCGATGGGTTGTTGATGCAAGTTACTCAAAATATATGGAGAAGTTTAGATTGTCAAGTAGGGTATTGTCAAAAACTTCCAAAGTGCAAGTGGAATTAGTTGCGATAAACATTGATGATAACAATCCTTTATATTTCAATCAATGTATGCTCACCGATAAAGATTTCACAGAATACCATAAAACTGATGAGGCAATGGAGATAGCCCATATTAGTTTAATCAAAAATGGTTATGTTAATATGTATATGAATAAAACAGAGAATTTTTTACAGATTATGAGACCATCAAAGAAATCATTCAGCACAAAAACACTATCTGCCAATGACATAACAGTTATAGCACCACACATTCCTAACGAACCACAAGCAGATGAACCAACTAATCTTTTTATTGAATTTTTAAACCAAACTGAACAGAATACAAACATTGTAGACTCTTTCAAAATGGGGTGAGAATAAATGGTAAGGCGTCATAATAATCGTAGATACTCCAAACACAAAAAAGAAGTCATAAGACCTTCTTATGAAAAAATAGGAGTGGAAATATTTAGTTACGACCACAAATACACCAAAGCATTCCTACCTTACTTTGAGGACATTGATGGGGAAAATGCTGTTAAAGTCAATCAAAGGAGTTTAAGATGTTACAGTAGTGAAAATCAAAAAACAAGTTATCTATTATTCATGGATTATACTGTTGAAGAAGAAGCTACTTATCGTATTGATATTCTCTACGAAAATATCGATGCACAAGATTATATGGGGGAGTTTGATTTAAGTTTGGTTTTAAAGAAACCTACTCAAATGTATTCTAATAATTCACGTGCTAATGAGTATTTGGAAATATTAGAGGAGTTAAATCAGAAGTTGAAAGTTACTGCGGGTGAAGGTAGGAAAGAAATTGAAAGACAAATATCTGTTTATACATAAACTCTTAAAGGAAACTAAAAGAGTAGATGGTGAAGATATGTTCTTTGATGGTGAAAAGAACATTATCAAGATGAAAACTATCTATAAAACATTATCTGAATTAGGACAGTATAAATTAAGTTTAGAATTACCTCACAACGTGCTATTTATCGGTGCAAGTATAAGGAAACTTAAAATTTATACTGGGGATAACTTGGATAGTGTAGGAACTAATCTTGCATTCACAGATGCAAGTGTTACAAAAACAGGGCAAGTTAAACCTGCCGAAGCCACATTTGAAATAGATTATGACAATAGTTTTGAATGTAACTTGACAAAAACAGGATTGTACTTTGATTATGCTGATGAAGTCAATATTTATGTTAAGGAAAATTCGGAGTATTCTAATAATGAGATGATACGCAGGTTTGGGGGGTATATTTCTACTGTATCTCCTGATGAAAACAGAAGCCGATTAACTGTTCATTGTGTGGATAGATTGCAGGATGGAGTTAATCATTTTATACTTGATAGTCTTGTATTACTTGAAGGAACTACTGATAACGAGGATATTGCTTATCTTAACCCTATTTCATTTGATACTTACGGACAAGCATTGAAATACTTATGTGATATTCATCAAGTTACTTTAAAGTCTAATATAAGTAAAAACTTCTTGGTTGCTGGTGAAAAATACAGTACAGGATTAGCATTAACATTTGGAAAAAATAAAGACATCAAGGAAATAACAACCAATAACTGTAAATCCGAACCCCAATCAAGTTTCATTACTCTCCGTAATAATTCAGGGGGAACAAAAGAACAGTATTTTATGGTATACAATGGTAGATTGCATTCCAAATTGCCTGTTGATATTACAAATCACCTTACATTTCACATGGTCTATGGTCTTGGTGATCCGAAGATGGAAGAAAAAATCGAAACAGAAACTTCGGAAACTGATGGGGGTGATGCTGGAAGTCAAGGATATAATAAGTGTGGTGTTTCTGCTGATGGAAAATACCTTATGGCTATTGGATTGCCTTCCGCTGGTAAAGACAGTATGAGTGGTTGGACTAAAACCATTTTCGAGCGTAAATGTCCTCATTGTGGTTCTACTAATCTTATTTGGGATTGGAACTGGGGTTCTTATTCCGAATGCCGAGGAGCTAACGAAGGTGGAAGTGCGGAAGGGCATATCTTTTGTAAAAGTTGTGATGCAGATTATAGTGTACAAGGTTATGAGCATATTAGCGGTTCAAGTTATGCTGTGAAAAAAGTTTCTTCAACAGTGGCTTCTTCAAGGGAAGAGGCACAGAAACTTAAATCAGGAGGAATGTCTGGCGGTGGAAGTTCAGAAACAACAGTAAAAGATACAACAGAAGAGTCAATAAAACTCATTGCATCTAAAATGAAAAAGTATGTGTATATGCTTGGGGGTTCTTCTAATTATCCCGATATGAGAAGAACTGGAACAGGGGATTGTCATGCTTTTAGTGATGCGATTTTCACTGAACTGAAAGGAAAAAATATTCCTTGTAAAGTGTTCGAGTATGCTGCGAATGGTTTAGCTAATTTCAGAAGTGTTGTTTATAAAAATGCTAATGGGCAATGGGTTGATTTCCCTTATCAAAAATATAATTTGGATAAAGCATTATACCCTACCAAAAGTAGACCTAATGCTAATGGTAATGGTGTTATGAATCATAGTGGAGCTAAATCTGCCGAAGCAGTTAAAGCTGCCGAAGAAGGAGGTTCAGTAACAATTACACGTGGTTACGATAAGGATAAACCTATTCAATTTTATATTGAAATTGTTTATACTAATCAGCAACGTTGGTCTGCTCATCAGAAGAAAGTATACTTGAATTTTACTCAAAAGGCAAAAACTGATTTGGATATTCGTGGTTTGAGTAATCATTGGATTAACAATGCTCTCCGACAGTCAAGTGTTGATTTGAAGGGTTGGTTTGCTGATAATGAAGCTGGTAAGAACATCTATTTAATCAGTATACGATTTATCACACCAGCGATTATTGTTGATGATGAGAACGCCGAAGCTAACTGGTATACCTTTGATGATAATACATTGGACTATTCAAGTTGTAAAATGGATTTATACCAAGTTATATTTGATGACCGAATGGCATTAAACCCAACTGACTTGCAAAGTTGTGGGAAAACTGTTAATGCCATGATGGAAGAGATTATGAAACAATCAGGTTATCGTGCAACAATATTGTATGGTAAACATCGTAAAGATGATATAATTAATTTCAGCGTTGATAATCAGACCAAGCCACGTTTTACTCTCTTTGATGGTGATGACAGTAATATTCTTAATTGGAGTAATATAAGTTGTAGCCCTGTTAGTTCTTTAAGGAATAGGAGTATTTGTGTGTTTAGAGATACACAGGATAAGTATTCTTATGTTGATACTGGTAGTGCAAGAAGTATGCTGTTGTATGGTGAACAAGCAACATTACAAACTATTTCAGAACAAATTGGAAGTAAAGAAGCGTATTTCAATGCAAGGAACAGTAAAGAGTATAATCCCGAATTTGATTATAGTTATACTCTTGTTACTCCTTACGCCCCAAACTTGCAGATTGGTGATTTAATTGAAACCATATCTGATTATCAGTATTTGAATGATATTAAACCATTAGAAAGCATAAAAATAGAATACAAAAACACCAACAAACCAAGCATACAAACAACATTAGGAGTAGGCGAATTAGAACCATACCTCCGAATAAAAGATGAAATGCAACAATTAAGAGTAGAAACAAAACGAAAATCCACATACTTTGGATCAACAGCATTACCTATTCAAGATGATGATGTTTATATTTGGGATAATTGAAGGTGATATTTTTGAAGTTTTGTCGGAATTGCAGACAGTATAAAGAATTTGATGAGTATTTTGGTTATTGCTGGAGATATGAATGTCAAGCAAAGCATAATGATTCTTGTAAAACGATAATACCTACAAGGGTGGAAAAATGAATGATGATTTTCAAATACGAAAGGATATTGATAACTTAATCGAAAAGTATAACTCTTTAAACTTCAATCGAATGAATGCTGATGGTATGGCAACAGAAGAGTATGTTAATGATTTGGTTGATGAAAAAATCAAAGAAAACGTGCCACAGGACAGTGTTTCTTATTCTGATTTAGCAGAGAGAACTGGGGATTATTTGGAGTATTCTAATGAGAAGTATACTTTGTTTCGAGGGGATTGTTTCACTGTAAACAATAATTATGAGTCATCTGCTGCGATAACCAGTACAAGTATGGATAATTTCACTGTTTCAGGAACATTCCGTACAAGACAAGACCTTATAGGTGTTTACTGGAACAGTAAAGACCCAATAACCCACCCATATATTAGCTATGGTGAGCGTTATGATTATCGTGATGTTGTATTGGAATGCGATGTTGAATGGTATGATTGTCAATTTGATAGTGTAGGGGAATTTACATCTACATTTACTGTTCAAATGAATGATGGTTCTATTTACTATCCTATTACGAAAGATTATCTTACAGATATTAGTCATAGTGTGATTAATTATGCTCATTTAAAAATCGATTTTAACAATATTGTAATCAAAGAAGGTGGGGAGTATATTGACCGTAATGGTAAAACAGTTACAGTTACTTCCCCTTTAAGATTAGATGCTTCTAATATTAAGTTTATAATGTTTGTTTTAATCCCTCATGGTTATGTGGCTCCGGATTTCAATCAGCAAGGGATTGCATATTATGAGATAACATATAATAATGATTTTTATTGTACTTTTTCTAATATTGAAGTTACTAATTCTCATATTACTTATGAGCATAAAATCCTTGAACCTCACCAGTATCGGTTATGTGAGGGTTATGATGATTTCTATAACCTTAATCCTTATCGTGTTTGTAGGGAAATGCGTAAATTAGGTTATGTGGAATGGTGCGATTTATATATTGGTGCAAGCCATTATTATGAGAAATCAGGAACTGTTGGGGATTTAATTCCAGTTACTGCTAATCCTGAAGATTTTGGGCATACACGTACTGAAAAGATGGTGTTGGATACTTCAACCCCTTTGAATATTGCATTTAGTGATTGGTTAGATTGTTATTCACGTGAATTATTAGCGAACGAATGCCCTAACCTTGTTGTATCTGTTTCAATGGAAAATTTGCAATGTCCTACTGATTGGAGGCAAAAACAATGCAGACCTTCACCTGATGAAGAAGTAAGAAGAAAAAATCCCGAAGGTTATGCAATGACTGGATGGGTTCCATCAACATTTTTTTACAGCCCTTGCCACGAAGATGTATTACCTTATATGCAAACTGTATCAGAAGCTTGTCTTGATATTGTTGTAGCAAACGGATTGCCCCCTATTTTGCAATTAGGCGAAGCTTGGTGGTGGTGGAACGAATACACAGACCCTACATATAAATCTCCTTGTTTCTACGATGAAGCTACAAGAGAAAAGTATGAGGATGAGTTTGGAGAGCAAATGGAAGAGTATTTGACTCCTTACGAAGATTTTAATTCCGATATGCTTGTTTGGTTAAATCAACAGATTGTAGATTACAGTTGGGGCATACGAAGTGTTGTAAAAAGCAATAAATATGATAATGGGCAGTACATGGCTTTGTTTTTCCCACCATCAGTATTGGATGATGATAGAGTTCCGGAAATGATGCAGAGAGTAAATTTCTTAACTGGAATTTATAGCCCCGAACAATTAGATATACTCCAAATAGAAGATTATGACTGGGTAACAGGAAATCCAACAGACCCCGAGAACATTGAACGTGATAGAAGCCATCATCCCGAAGCGTACAAAATTGGTGAACGATTAGGTTTTTCATTAGCACAGCAGCATTATTTTGGTGGTTTTGTTCAATATCCGGAGAATGCTATTGAGTTTTGGCGTTTGATAAAAAAAGCAATGGATGATGCTATTGATTTAGGATTTGCGGAAACATTTGTTTGGGCAGGAAGCCAAGTTCGTAGGGATAAAAAGATATTAGGGCATGAGGAGTTTGAGTTAATTCAAACTTTGGTTGGTTCTAATCAGACACAGGGAAGTAATTATGTTGATAATGAAGAGATTGTTGATCCGTCGGTGATTCCTGATACTTGGACTACTTTTCCAAAGACTGAAGATTGGTGGGATTATCAGGCACAGTTAAAGTATTTGCGTGTTAATCAAGGTGTTCGGTTAAGGGGTGCTTGTTATTTGCATCAGAATAAAGACCATCATTCTGAAATGTATGTTGGTAGGTTTCCTGTTGGTTTTAGACCTTCTACTGATTTGTATTTTGAGATTAGTGGTTATGATGAGGATAGGGTTGCGATTAATGGTACTGCGGTGATTAAATCTGATGGAAGTTTATATGTTGCTAATCGGAATGGTACTTCTGATGAGATTGCTTATGCTGATGAGTTTTATTTTGATGGGATTTTTTTTATGGTTTAAAATTTTATTTATTATTTTAAAAGGTGATATAAAATGGCTGATAGTGTAAAAACAGACAATGCGTATTTAAGAAGTATGTCAAAGAAAGTGGGTAATACTGATGATGGAAAAGTACACACAGATAATTACTACTTGAAGAGAATTGAGGCGAAGATTGGTCAAGGTGGTGGAGGTTACGATGATACTGACTTGAAAGAGAAGATGGGTTATGAAGATATTCCTGCTGGTGAGAACTTGCAAGGGCAAATTACTGACTTACAAGACTCTGTTGTTGATTTGGGTGATGATAAAGCAGATAAGGTTCATACTCATTCCGAAGAGGATATAACTGATTTAGGGGATTATATTGAAAAATCAAGCACAAGGGGTTTAGTTAAAAACGATGGAACAATCGACACTACACAGTATATCAGCGAACATCAAAGTTTAGACTCTAAAACAGTTACTCTCACAAAACAAGCAACAGCGGAAAGTGGTTATGCAGCTACTTATGTATTAAGTCAAGGTGGAACTTCATTAACTCCAAAAATTAATATTCCAAAAGATTTCCTTGTTAAATCCGCTACTGTTGAAACTTGTTCTGTCGATGATGTCCCAGTCGAAGGGTATGTTGTTGGAGACAAATATCTAGACTTTGTTGTCAATAGTGTTGATGGTACTGCTACTGATGCTCACATTTACTTGAAAGTAACTGAACTGGTTGATGTTTACAATGCAGATAACAGTACTTTGGAGTTAAGCAGCAGTAATGTTTTCAGCATTAAAGATGGTGGAGTAACATTTGCAAAGATTTCAAGTTCTGCAATCGGTAATGGGGCTAATCAAATTGCTGCCGGTAATCATACTCATAATAATTATGTTGAAAAATCTCAAACCGCTGGTTTAATTAAGAATGATGGAACTATTGACACTACTCAATATGTGTCTGATGTAAGTGGTAAAGCAGATGTGGCTGATTTTGATACAATTGAGGCAACAATTACGTATATAGATACTACTACTGAAACTGTTGAATTTTATATTGTTCCAAGGACATAGGAGGGTGTTTTATGGGTTTTTTTGATGAAGTGGATAGTATTGTTATTAATAACAAGGAAGTTCAATCAATAATCAGTTCTGATGGGGGAGTTATTTATGAAAAATCAAATGGATATGAATTAACTTTAACATCTGATAAATCAATTATTCAAACGGGAGAGTCTGCTACCCTCTCCGCCACATTAACCAACAATAATGTGCCAATGGCTGGGGAAACTATATTTTTTTATGACTCCAATAATCCACCAATAAGTTATTCAACAGATGGCTCACACGATTTTACTGTTAATGTGGGTGATGCTTTTAAATTGTATTATACTTCTCAAAGCCCCGCCAGTAATTCGTATTGTGCAATAAGAGATATAACTAACAGTATTTCAATATATGTGCATAAAGAAGGAAATGTAAGTATTACTGAAACAAATATTTCAAGGACTACTACTTTTAATTCTTTTTCTTATCTTAAATTGGAGAATGGGATTTTATCTAATGGTGATGGAGATACTTGTGATTTGTCAAGTTATACTTTGGATTTTGATTTGGTGCGGATTAATAATTCTGGTACTGTTTATTTCGATGATAGTATTATTGGTTCTGATGTTACTGACGGTAACGGGGTGGCAAGTGTAGGTTATACAGGTAAAGGTACGGGGGATTTAAATATTCAAGCATATTACCTGGAACGTATAATATCATCTGAAATATACAGTATAGAGGATTGCACGTATTATGATACAACAGAATATACAAGCAATCAGAGCTTACAAGTTCCTATGCCGAGTGAGGATTTCAGTATTAGTGCTGAACTAATGTATACAAGCAGTAGAAATGCTTACCCTCAATTATACATTGGTACGGAACTGAATGTGAACAACATTGCTTTCGGTCAGATGCGGGAAGGAGGGAATCAAGGATTTGAGTTCAAGAAGAACAATACCAGAGTAACCTTTCAAGAGTTTAATTCAACACAATCCTCTAATACATGGTATCATATTGAATTGAAAAGAGAAAATGATTTATACACTCTAATTTGGAACAATAATATGTTAACTTACACAAATGATAATGTAATTGTTGATTATCTTTTCTTAATCTATTTGCCTAATGGAAAATGTAAGAATATTAAAATTAAACAGTTATAACAGTTTAACTTTTAATTCTTTAATATACTCTGAGGCACTAATTCCTACCCACACATCATGTATACTGTTCATAATCTTTGTTGTACTTACCAATAACTGATTGTCTACATATAATGAATGCAATCCATTATCATAAGTGTATTTGACTACATATTCAGTATTCAAAGGTTTTGAGTTAGGAGTACAATTAATTTCCCAATTCCCATTACTTACAAAAGACAGATGCCACCCCGCACGCTGTGTGTTCGCTATGCCTATGACACTAATTACTTCACTTGTTCCATCAGATAAAACTCCATAAATGTTTAAATTGGTATTATGAGACTTATTTGATTTTAATATTGATTTATAAGTCAATTCAAATGGAGTATTTGGAATTTGAAGAGAAGATAATGTTGTTGAAGTGTAATTTGTTAAGTCATAACTGTAACAATCTTCAAGTAGGTATATTTCAGATGAAAAGATACACTGTATATTACAATCAGAAATATTCGTTATTGAAGATTGTATTTACTACAATGGAAATATTTCAAGTAACACCACATTTGATATTTCAATTCCTAATGACTTTGAAATATCTTTTAGATTAACAAGAGCAAGTAATAGTGGTAATGGTGCTTGGATAATACTTCAAAAAGAGGGGCATGACTCTGCAATGATAGGGCAAGTCGGGGGAAACGGAACTTCTCAATGCAGAATATATACAGATACAAGTGGCTCAAATATTCCTCATTCTACTTCAAACACCCCATTAAATCAAGAGGCACTTATTACATTAAGACATAATGGTTCTGATTACGAATACAGTATGAATGACAGTAAACAAATTTGGACTGACAGTTATACTCACAGTGTTCTAAAATCTGCAACAATAGTGAACTCCCCAATCAAAGATTTGAAGGTCAAACCATTATAATGGTTTGATTTTCATATTTTTGACATAAATGTATCTGCTCCCCGCACAAACTAATCCATAAACCCAAGATGAAGGCATAGAATAAGATTTTGACTTTATAAGATTATTATTTACATATAACTCAATAATATCTTCTTTTATTTCAAATCTGACAAGACCCCCTTTTGGTAATGTATATGTCATATAACTTTCAGTAGGATATTCTTCAAGGGATATTTTATTTACTCCCGCAAAGTTATTCAATAAAGTATGAATAAGTCTGTTTGTTTTTGTTGAGTTCCATAGGTATCCCAACGATACTGGTTGACTTGAACAATCATAGCCAGGCACATTAAATTCAATACTACAAGGTTTAGTTAATTCTATATCAAAATACACATCTGTCCAATTAGCATTTCCCAATCTGAAACCATCTTCGGTGAATCTTGTTCCCTCATCTGTCCGCAACGGACTCCAATGCCCATCATCAACAGTCATGCTGTGTGCATAGATGCAATCTTCAAGACTGTAGGTTTCTGATTGTATTATGCCATCTGTTGTTATTGCTTTTATATTTAAATCTCCTGTACCTTTACCTGTAAAACATACACTTAAAAATTCTAATTCTTATCCAATTCATTAAAAAATAAAAAAAAGGAGGAATATAAAACATGGTTAAAAAAATAACTAAACAAAACTTTCATCAAATGTGTAAAGACATCAAATACTATGTTGAAAAAAACTATGACCTACCCACTTATCTTGAATACGATAACACAAAATATTATCAAATTGAAATGGCATATGCTCTTGCCTATGGTTTATTCCATTTAAAACAAGACATAACAATACCGAATTTCAACAAATGGAGTAATCTAAAAGGCGAAAAAATCCATACCAATGTATATCTCAATGAAATACAAGAACAATGCAAAAGAGTATACAATCATATATTCAACAAAGGAGAAGCCCCATCAAGCGTTTTAGTCAAAGCAGACAAGAATTACTTGGTTTCAACAAAACTCTGGATATACTGCATAGCAAAAACAATAGTCTACTACGACACAAACCTACAAATGCCCAATTACACACACTACAATAGTGATGCTTTCATACGCCCTGATCCAGTGAAATCATACAGTGAAAAAATTTTCGATTTATTCTGCAAATACTTCGGAAAACCAACAAGCATAGATGATGCCCTTCGCAGAATAAGAAATTGCGGATACGGATTTTACTATGATGACAGATACAGCAATGAGGAAACCATTATCCGATTAGCGAAAGGATTAGGAGTTAATTGTACTGATGTGGCACAAATGATGTGGCATATAGGAAAGGTTTTAGGATATGATGTAAGGGCTGTTCATGTGTGGTGTACTGTTAGCAATGTAGGTCATGTTAGATTGGATTTCAAACATCCTCAAAACACCGACGGACAGTGGGTTCATCGTGATGCTGCTGCGGTTATTGATGGGGAATGTGTAGAGTGTATTTGGTGTTCTGGTGGGGAGCTATTGAGTTACGACCCAAATTGGTTTGTTTCAAACCTATTCAGATAAAAAATATTCTCTGCAATTTATACACCTACTTAATTTAAGAATGAACTTATAAAAATGTGATAACAATGTCAGCGGAAGAAGTATACAATCGAATAAGACTATTGAACTTAAAAAGAGCCAAACTAAAACAAAGACAAACAGAATTAACATTAGCCATTAAAAACAACGAAGAAACAGAACATATCAAAAAAGACATTAAAAAATTAGAAAAAGAAATAGAACAGTTATTTTAACGATTTGCATCTCAATTTTTGCCCCACACTATTAGATTGGTAGTGTGGGGCTTTTTTTTATTTTTTATAGTATGCTCCCATTTTTTGATGAATGTTTGGGCAGTTACTTAAATCTATTTTTAGGTCTCCATCGCCTTCGGGGATATGTTCCAGTACATACCCATCGCATATTTTCGCTTTATTTAAATCATCTCTTAAAGTATACAATAGTTCTGATTGATTATTTTGGCATTTTATTACTGCAAGTAACACACTGCTTAATCCAATATTCCAAATTATTAATAGGAGTAATATTATATCAGTCATTTTCTTTTCCTCCGTTTATTCAACATAACCCCATAATAAAATAAAATATTTCTTTAATGCGTGGTTTTCATTTTTCAGGCGATCATTTTCTTTTCGTAATTGGTTAATTGTATTTTCCATTTGCGTGAATTGTTTTTCAAGCAGATCATTTGTCATTTTGTATTCACCTTAACTCCCATTCATAAGTCGCTTCAAATCGTTTTTCAGTCATTCATAACACCTATATTCATCATCAAGTTTTTTCAACCAATTCCCTTCAAAATTCAACTTATAATTTTCATATTCTACAAGTAATTTCCGTATACTCCCATCATCAACAGTAATTAAAATATTCATTCTTCTAACTCCTCATAATTTTCACAAGGACAATCCCTCCCATCAATATCACACAACCCCAAAACAGAATTATAATAAACACATTCAGTCATCTTACAATCCCTCCATTATGATTTTCAATAAGATATAATTCAAAAGAACTATGGCATCAATAACTCCAATTAAAACCACCACATCAACTATTTTATAAAATATATCATCATTCATTCTTAACTCCCTTCTTTTTGAACTCATCACAAACTTTACCACTATAAGACACTACTTTACCAAGTTTAGGACAGTAAAACTTGATAAAATACTCACAAACCCCACAATACTCCTGCTCAATCATTATACCCCCCTACAAACATAATCGGTTCGGGAGCAATAACACTAACACCCATTTCAGCCCAACACTCAAATCTCAACTCACGATAATAAGCATCACGTGAAATATCATACTCCCGAACAACCTCATCATTAAATAATAAATATAATGTAAGTTTATCTTTAGAACAACCAATTTTAAAATACTTAATTATTCTATTAATTGTTGAAGGGCTATTAAAAATATATTCAAGATGCTTTTCAATCCTTGCTAATTTTTTCAAGTATTGCTTTTCTAAAATTGTAGAAGCTACTCTAAAAGTCATTTAACACCAACTCTCTTTTTCCTATAAACCTTACCACAATCAGGACAAGTACGAATCTCATAATACTCATCATAATAAGGATACTTTGGCAAATCAGCACCACACTTCGGACAACGAACCTTAAAACCATCATCCAAGATTTTCTTTATTCGTTCCCTTGCTAATCTCTGCCTTTCTGTTTTACCACATCTTGGAGGCATACCCCATAAAGTAATATCTTCTTTCATAACATCACCAATGAATTAACTGCTCATTATCCACCTTACGATTATTCCTGATAGGTTTATTTTCACGTGTCTGTTGTAACAAACGTTCCAAAATCAAACTATACTTCAACCAAGTTAAATCATACTCACGCCATAATCTTGTCCTGTTCACCCTAAACTCTGAATTACGTGATTTCTGCACGTATAAAATAATTACTGCAATAATAACTTCTTCTTTACAATTTTTACATAATTCTTTTAGATTAACAGTTCTGATTATATCATGAACTTCTTCTTTTAAAGAATCTTTATTCTTTACATTGTTCAGTATAGCATCTACTCTTCTTTTTTGTTGATTACGATTATAGTTTTGATTTATTCGTTTCTTTGTTTCATTAGATAACACTTCGCCTTTAGAAACATTAGTTTCCGAATACTTTTTTTCAAGATTTAATATATCTGTTTTGTAACTCATAATCTCTTCACCGCAACTCATTAATGATTTTTAACGCAGTACCTTTACCAATACCCTCAACAGTAATCAAATCTTCAAGTGTTAAATCATCTAAATCTTTTTTTGTATGCAAATCTAATGTTTCCACTATATCAGTAGCTTTGTTCCTTAATCCATGAATACAATTTAAATAATTTAAAGCAGTATTAGTTGATTTCTTACCAAACTTCCACAAGAAAGGTTTTTCTTCAATAACCTTGCCAGCCATTCTCATCAACAAATCAACAGTCTGAAAAGGAGATTGGGAAAACAAAACAGTAGAAACAGTATTCAAATCACTAATCGCCCCATTAACCATCTGAACCGGAACATTAATCCCTGTCTGATAAAACTTTTTAGTTGCGGTTTTATTCAAATCTTCACACTCAACGATAACAAAAGTATAATCATAATTCCGGATCATGCCGTATACCTGGTTATGCAGGTGATTAGTTGATGGGTCAATACTGGAGAGAAAATCCTCCCCAGTTTTAAATTCCACACATACCTTAACACCATTATAACCATGGAATAAGTAATCCCCATGTCTTAAATGATGGATTGATGGGTTGAAATCTTTGTATTTTAAGCTGAAATAATCTTTTCTGCTGTTTTCCCTATCATCAATCCACACTTCCCTAATTATATTTAAATAAGGTTTGGTGTTAAGGGTCATTTGGTCCTTCATTTGAATCACTATTCTCAATAACCTCTTCAATAGTTTCAATGATACGTTGTGCTAACACTTTATTTTCTTCAATATCCCCATTTAACTGAATAAAAGATATTATACTATCATCAGTGTGGTCTTTGATTAAGATTGTTGCGTTACTATGTAATTTAATATCCACAGGGGTTCGTCCAATTGGGTATGATTCAAACCTATTGATTTTAATACTCATTCTTTACTCCTCCTTTTTTCTAAATCGTTCCTATGTTCTATTAACTTCTTTAAGAGCATTAGATACTGAAATTCACTCCCAGTATCCCAGCACACTCTAATTTCTCTTGTAGATTTCTGATTAATTCTTATCATCATTCATCGCCTTTTTTATCTCATCATCTTTAATAAAAACAATCTGTTCACCAATATGAATAACAGATAATGTTTTATGCTCACCATTTTCATAGAGAACTGCCTCTTTACCATAAATAGTAATCATCCATTATCATCTCTCATTTTTAATGTGTCTTGTTTGACAAGTTCACCGTATTGGTAAGCATAAACAGGTTTTTTTAAATGTTTGCTCATAGATTCTGCTGTGGATTCAGCTTTTCGTTCCAGGTCTTTCACTGATTTTGCTGATAATTTCATAGCAAATAAAACACTATATTCATTCATATTCATTATCCCCACCAGTATCTTGATTATACAATTTATTCAACTTTTGATATTCATGATTTAATTCAGTTAGGTTCTGTGCTAATTTTGAATTAGTATTTTCTAATTGGAGTATGTGTGCATTTAATGCCCTAATCTCCTTTTTTAAGTTATAATTTTGGATTTTTAAACCTGCTTGTTTATCTGCTTTCTTTTGCAGATAAGTTAAGATAAATACAGCGGTTTCTTTATCAATATTAATATCACTCATACATATCCTCTCCTTCTTTAAGCATATCCATTTCAACACCTAAATCCTCACTTGCAATGTAAATCACTTTTTCATTGCCAGTATCTAATCCCCCGCAGACAATATCATAGAATAATCCAATTCCAAGATGTTTGGACTCAACACCGATAACAACTTTCATATCATCAGGATATTTCTGTAATATCTGTTGTAGTTCCTTATTTGACTTCAAGACATTTCTTTTAGTCATCTTTTTCCCTCACTCTTATTGTTCTACAAACATCTTTTCCATCAAAAATAATCACAACACCATCTTGCATAATTATTCTAAATCTCGCCATCTAATGCACACTCCATTCAATATATGATTTACAGAATATTTTAGGAGAAGTAATGTAAGCAACATAATTACTCCCAATTATAACTCTCATTCTATCTCCAACCTATTGTTATCGTACCTTAAACAAACAGTACATTCATCATCAAACCATTCATCAATCAAACTTTCAACATACTGCTTCAATGCTTCCTTATCCCATTTCATGGTTTCTTCTTGCCACATTTTTTCACCCTATATAGATCTTCTAATGAATTTCCCCAAGTATCATATAACATAATACCGATTTCTTTCATTATTTTAAAAATATCCTCATCATCATCCATCTTCAACCACTTTCTCAATTTTTCTAATCAAATAACTGAAATCCAACTCAACAATATCCTTTTTTCTAATAGAAACCGCTTCTTCAACTTCTTCAAGAGGTGGAACATCAAATGCTTTAAATCCATTATAACTAATTAATTCGTGTAGAATTGTTTTCAGTAATTCTTTGTTAAATTCTTTTTCCATAGCATACTCAATTCCAACTACTTGATTTAATAAGTTAGAATATTCATTTATTCCCGCATAATCTTGGAATTTTAATCCTTTTGTTTTTGCGTGGCTAATGTATAACTCCATTTCATCCCTTATTTTTTCGTGGTTCATTCTTTTCCTCCTGCTAATGTTATCCAATTAAAATCTTTATTCCAGTATACTTTGCTTAAATCTTGAATATGGTCGCATTTGTCATAATTAACACTTAATTCAATAGTTTTATCTCCATATCCATTTTCAATTAAACATTTTAACTGGTATGCTAATTCTTTAACAGTAACCTTTTTTTCACTCATCTATATCACCCTTATTCTTTTTCAACCATTTGACTCCCAATTCAAGCAATTTAATAAAACCATCAGACCATTCGTCTTGTATTTTTTCTAAATAGGCGTTTGCTACAAGAATTTGTTCTTCTGTTAAAGGTAAATCACCCATAATTTCTGTTGATAATACTATTCCTTTGAATAAAGCAATCATCTCTTCTACATTGTCTAAATACTCTATAAACTTTTCAGTCATCTTTTTCACCACCAAATACATCACGCATTAATGTTTCAAACTCCTCCTGACTCAACTCCCTTGCCTCAATCTCATCAGACTCAAACAAAATAGCAAAAGCATGAACAATCCTTAATGCCATGTAAATCATAAATTCTACTAACGCAATAATAATTAAATACTCAATCATTCTAAAATCACCTTCTTTTTAATCTCATATCTACGTTCAAAATCCCAATCAATCTCACGCATTAACTCAACAAACCTTTTTGCGTGTTCCTCCTCTTTGAAACAAGCATAATAATGACTATGATACTTAACATTCCATTTTTTCTGCCGCCTATTCCAAAAATAATTTTTAGGACTTTTTTTACCATGATTAATCACAGTTTTACGATTACCCCCATGAGGATTGCGAACCTCTTTAATTAACCCTCTCCTCACCAATCTCATACGTAAATTCTGAAATTGACTACTTGTAATCCCTAAAATCCTACAAATATCCTTTTTCCTTATACGCTTATCATCATACAATTCAAGGAAGTCATCTTGAATCCGATCCAAAATGTCATCCCCTTCAACAATATTAAAGGTTACTTCTGCCACATCTTTCAACTCCAAGTTCTTCACAAATTTTATTCAATCGATTACGATACCAACCATTAAGCATTAAGTAATCTCTGACTTTAACAGCATCTTCTAATGTACTGTATGCTCCGTAGTATTTTCTGTTTCTGCGTATGATGTATCTTTCACCACTATAACTTATGTAGAGTTTCCCTGTTGAGCTGAATGATTTGGTGTTAGTGTAGTTTCCAGAGATGAATAGTTTACATAGTTCTTTGAATGTGAGTTCGTATTTTTCACAGATGCTTTCTATTGTCGCTCCGTTTCGTAATTCCTTTTGTATTTGTGATTTCATATTCCTGTTTCAACTCCGATTATTCTTACAAACCCATCTACTTTATCATAGACAAATTTCTTTTTCAAGCGTGGTTTTCCTAATTGTTTTCCCATCAGTTCTGCTACATTAAGATAGAACTTCTTATCAACAAATACCATTTACTTCAACCTCTCTTCAATTATATGATACATCCATATACAACATAATAAAAAGAATAATGAGATGTAGATAAAATCAAACACATTCATTATTCTTTACTCCAACTATCACAACATTCTTCAAACTTCACCGGATCATCAACAAGATAACACCACAATGATATATCAGAGAGATAGTCAGATGACCGGCAAGTTCCACAACATTTAACTGCCATTACGCATAAACTCCCTTAAACATTTCACTTTCTCACCATAGAAAATGATTCTACGCTTATTAGCATCAATATCAATTTCCAATGACTTTTTCAAATCATTTTTAGGTTTCATAGTTTTGTCTAAATGTTCTTTCCTGACATCTTTGTTGTTCTTACCATACAAGGCATTGAAATCAGTGTTTTTTATAATGTCTTGCTCTTCGTTAAAAATCTCCTCTTTTAAGTTATACAATTCAATTTCCTGCATAGAAACCTTATTAATTAAAGTTTCCCACCTCTCAAGTAAATCTTGTATCTGACTACCATAATCCAATCTCTTTGCAATATCCTCCGCATCAATATTAGACATACTCAAATCACCCCTAATGTTTTTAAAATCTCATTCTCTTCCTCTTTCAACACATTCAAAGACTCAATCTTACACATCAACTTCACTCTATCAGTTTCATGCTCAATTTCATAATCCAAGATTTTTTTACGCCTACGAATAATTGCAAGTTTTTCCTCTAATTGATTCATTTAAAATTCGCCTCATCTCTCATAAATTTTGCAAAAGATACCGCTCCTTCCGCATTCTCATACTTATCATGATATTTACGATGGCATTTTTGACAAACAGTAATGAGATTTGATGTATCACCCATCAAATCCATATACTTGCTTTGTGGAAATATATGGTGCACTTCCAAAGGTTTATCCTTCTCTCCACAAATCTGACAAGTATTATCATCACGGTTCTTAACTCCACGTTTGATTAAACTCATTTCCGCAGGAGATTTGCCTAAATTTGTATCATCACTTGTATGCACATGAACTTCCCCATAAACATTAACTTCCATAATATCGTCTCCAGTTACGCACCATCTCACAGCAGATAGTTATCTCCCATCCTGCAAGAACACATAACCTTACTAATTCTTTCGCAATTTTCTCGGATGGAACATACCCAAAATAAGTAACTACTCCATTTATTTTCTTTTGAATAACCCATCCATTCTTTTTTTTATAGTAATATTTGCCATAGTTCCCATGAGGTCTGCGTGTGAATCCAAATTCTTTTTTAACAATTCTACAAAACTCTTCAAACTCACCAACAGTTAAACCGTATTTTTTGCGTATTTCAACATTAGACAGTTCGGTACTGAAAAGATAATCTTCGCAGAACTCATCATGAATACTATCCAAATCAGCATAATCCCCTTCAATAATGCGGAAATTCATTGTATCGCCTCTAAAAAATATTCATTAAAGAAATAAGGGTATTCAGTAGTTAAATGCTCAAAATCCTCATCTAATATATAGAATTTGCAGTAATCATCCATATCCCTTATTCCCCTCCCGTATGCTTGTTGTAAAGGTTGTACTGTCTGATAAGCGTACCAATCCGGATCAAGTTTCCTTCGGATTTTCACTTGCTGACTACCTAAACTTGGATAAGGAACTTTAAACAGTATCTGAAATCTACATTTATCTCCTTTAAAATCTACACCATCTTTTAATCCTGCACCTATCAAGACTCTGTTTTGTTTGTTGTTTTCAAAATCTTGGATAGCTTGTTCTCTTGTATTTCCATATGCAATCCAAAATCTTTTGCTTGGGAGGTTCTTTTTAATCCACCATGCCTGTTGGTTGCTGCTGGTGTGGATTACTCCTTTTTCATTTGAATGATTGGATAATATTTTTTCAATATATTTTAAGATGTGGGTGTTTCTCCACGCTTCTTGTCGCATACTACAAACATACTGTCGAATAATCGGACGATGTTCTGTAGGAAAGGGGGATTTCATATAAAAATACTCGGTATTCTCACTATCTAAACCATTCCACTCACAGAATTTGTCTTTATTACCTAATGTTCCAGTCATGAATAATCTTGTATTCCCAAAATGCAGCATACTATTAGTGTATTTTTCAATTGATAATGGTTTTAAAGTCATGTTCAAATAAGCAGTGAAGTTATCCTGTATTTTATCTGCAAGAATTTCTTTTCGCAAAGGTAATTCAATAACAAAATCTTCAGACTCTAATTTTTTAATCATTCTTTTGTATTTTTGCAATGCTGATTTATGCTTTTGTTCATCAAAAAATTCAAGCCCAAACAATTCTTTTTCTTTATCCATACATTTTAACAATATTTCAATCCAGTAATAAGAGTTGTTAATGTTTTTTAATGCTCCTCCTTTTGTTACTGACTCGAAAATATCAAAATGGTATTTTTTGAAAACTTGATTTCTACTTAATGTTTCACTAATAAGACTCATTATTTTCTTTTCAAAGTTATGTGCCTCATCAAAAATTATTAACTCTCTTGCATCCCATTGTTGAGCATAATTACCTGCATAGTAAAGGTAATCATAATTTGTTAGGACATTTGGGCTGTCTTTTGCTTGTTGTACTTGTAGTAGGTATTCACAATCAGGACATCTTTTTTCATGTGTTTTTTCCATATAACAATCTTCACAAGTGCCTCCATAATTACAAGAGTAATTACTTCTACCTTTGATTTCTGAAAGCAAATATTCAAAATCATCAAGGTACTGCTTTTGTAACTGTTTAGTCATAGTTAAGATATAGCTATCGCTACACATTCTTGCAACAGTAGTGGCAATAGCAGACTTACCCACACCAGTACCTGCTTCAAGGATAATATTCTCATAACCACTATCCAAAGCGGCACTTACTTTCTTAATTATTTCCACCTGTTGAGGTCTTGGTTCAAAACCTTTAAGACTCCAATATTCCATATCCATCAACTTCTTTATCAATTATTTTTTGTTTAAACTTAACTAAACGAGAAATATTATGCTTAATCAAATCCATTTTCTTCAAAAGAAAAGAATAATCAATATTTCCACAATAATATCCTTTTAAATAGCTATTGTGTAATTTTTTTAAAGCATAATAATCTCGCCAGTTTTTCATGATTGTTTTTTCTAATTCGATCCGGTTTTTATTGAAGATACAGTAATGTTGATGAGTACAACACTCATGCTTACTTCCTTCACTGTAATAACAAGTATTTGCACTCATTTTAATCAACACTCGGATAAACAAACTCCATAAACTCACTAAAAGGAACAAGAATGCCTCGTTTATCAGATTTACCAAACCTAACCTTTTTATATTCCCAACCAAGCAATTGAGCAATACTTTTTAAAGAACCAATCTCATCCACCTCATCTTTAAGCAACTTCTTAAAACCCTGATTCAGAAAAATACTTTTTTCACCTTGCCAAGGTTGATGAGGCAAAGCCCATTCAAACGCACGCTCATCAAGCAAATGCCAATATAAATGTTCAAATTCACTACTTTTACTTGAACAAGGAGCATCCCCGTAGGAATTAATTTTTTTACGGGCATTGTAAAGTTCTTTATTCAAAATAGATTGAATTTCCTCGATAATGATATTATCCAAATCTTCCAATTCTTTGTCTTTACTCCACTCCGTCAGCCACTCGGGAACAGTTTCATTAACCCTTTTATAACATTCAGTAACAAGAATATCCGCAAAATCCTTCCAATCTTCAGATAATAAACTGGGATTTGATAGGACAGTTCTTAAAGCAACCCTTCCTAAAGCTTGCAATTTCCTTAAACAACTTTTAGCAGGATTTTCAACATTGAATTTCTTCTCAAACTCCTTTTGCATATCCCCTGTTTTCCGTTGATTATACTCAAAATCAATAATAAATAATCTACGATACAAACTATCCATTTCGGGAATAAAACTATTCGCAGTAAAAATAACCGGACTAAATGCAGGGTAAACCTTCCCCTGAACCTTCCTACAAATCTTTAACTCAACACTATTTTTAACAGTTTCAACAGTGTTCTCATTTTTAAATGTAGCTTTTGGTTCATTTACAATAGTGAAACCACAATCCCTTGACAAATTCAAACCAATACGGTAATCACTATTAAAACTTGCCCCTCCAATATTCATATCATCAGAAGGTATTCCATAGCAAAATGATCCGATTTTTGCTAATGTGGTTTTACCTGATTGCCCTGCACCTACAAGGTATAACCAAGGAAACCAGTTTGCACCTGCTTGTTTACGTGCATAACTAAAAATAGACGCAAGACTCCATTTGAAAACGGTTGCAAAGACTATTGCTTCTTTTTTGTATGCCTTACGTAACTCTTCAAGTAACTCCAATGCAGAATGTATCTCTTCATCAGAAGGATTAGAAGTGTCTAATTTAACAATTAACACTTTACCCTCATTATAATACACTCCTTTATTATCAATAGTGTCTTTAATAATAGCTAAATCATTTTCAATCATTCCATTAATCATTGTAGAGAGAACATCACCAACAAGTTTCTTGTTATGTGTATACGCAGCATCAACTAACATTAATTCAATGTCTTTAATTGTCGCTCCACCATTCTCCCCTTGTGTAACGAATAATCGATTACTAAATTTAGATTTCCAGGTAATCCTGAATGTTCTTGTAGTATCATCTACAAAATCACTATCATACACTATCAATTCGTGTGGAACAGCTTCAATTACAGATGTTTCTTTACTGGTAGTTTCTCCTTTTGCATTTTGAAATTCTTGTATCTGCAAGACTTTCTTATTAATGAAATCCACTTTAATTCGTTTATCTTCATTTATTTGATAAGTGAAACTATTTACTTTTGCAACGGGTTTAATTATTTTTTCTAATGTCTGATATTCTTTTTGAGTTAAAATAGTAACTAATTCAGCTTTATCATGCAAAGCAAAAGTATTTTCAGCATAGATGTCCTTTAAAGCAGATTCATCAACATTAACTATGGAAGTAAGGATTAATCCGGTTTCTTCAATACTAAAACCTTCATCATGTAACCATTGAGCCAAAGGTAAACAAATAAACTCTTTAAAATCATCATCAGAACAATTAAGATTATGCAAAAAAGCAATTATTCTATCGACTTTGGAGTCATTATTATTTACCTTCTCTTTTGTCTGGCTCATTTTGAGTACACTCCTTTTTATACTTCATCTTCGCTTACGATTCTAAATGCTTTATAGGTGAAATTTCCACCGTCAATTAATACTACTTTGAAGTATAATTCCTCCATATCATCCAAAATTTTACGAAGTTTATCTAAATCAACAGTTAAACGGTTATATGCCCTTGCAATACCAGGGGCTTTTAATTCCATTAACCCCATTTGCAAAGCATATAATTTTGAAGATGGGAACAAGTTTTCATGAATAGTATCCATGGATTTTAAGTTAATCGGGATAGTGTAAGCTTCTTTGCTTAAATCATCAATTACCACTAATTTAACTTGATAATTAACTTGTTTCTCACCAGTTTCCTTATCTTCCCATTCAATTTTTTCAGGAATACCAAGATGAGGTTTACCTGCAAAAACCCCCTCAACAGGTAACTGTTTTAAGGTTCTGTTCCAGTAATCAGCAGGAACTGTAATCCCGGATTCATCTTCTACAAAATTTGCTTCAGCACCAAATTCTGCTAAAACATCATCGTAATTCACTTCTTCTTTTTCTTCTCCAACTGTTTCAATGTATTTTTCATCAACTGCCATTGCTAATCCTCCTTAATATCAGTTTCTATATATTCAACTTCTTCGTTGTCTAATTCAACATTTTCTTCACTGCTAAATTCATCAGGCATACTTTCTTCCGCTTGAATCCCATTAATATTAGCAAAGGATTTGAAAACTCTTGTTTCGGCTACTTTAACAATCATATCATTAGGATATGTACTCCAAGCGTTTTTCCCAGTATTATACCTATTGAACTCTGCATAGAAGAAATATCTGCGGTCATCATCAGTTTCTAACACACAATACGCTCCAACAAGATTGCCTCTGTCTTTATGAGAGTAAGTATGTTCAAGGTCTACAAGTTTACCGAATTTCCTTGTAACTTTAAACTCATCATTCGCACAGACATAATCACTATAATGAACTTTGTAATTTGGTTCACGCATTGCAATTTTCCTGTAACCATCTCTGCTGCTCATTAAAGAACTTTTTCCATCTTTGGTTTTCACAAAATAAATTTCACCAAGGAACGGATCAAGGTCATATTTGTTAGCAACGGTCATGAACATAAACAGTTCACTATCGGTAGCTTCTCTTGCAACAGTATTTTTTACTGCAGCCACCATATCGGAATCATATATTGCGGTTATGTTCCCATGTGTGTCTTTGATTTCGATAGGGTTCATTACTTCTTTTTTAACGATTTGAGCCATAATTTCTACTCCTTAATTGTTCCTGTCCTTCGAGAGTCATTTTTTCAACATGATTAATAAACTCAAGGATGGGTTCTTTTCGTTCATCAGGATACCATTTTTTTGCAATTACACGAAGAAATTCAAAGTTCCCCTCACTAAAAACCACACAAAGAAACTCCTTAAAATAAGGGTCATTGATGCTGATTTCATCTGATTGGGCTTTTTGCAGGACATCATTTGCGATTAATTGCCCCATCACATCCAACGGACCATCCACTGTTGTAAATTCTCCAACAGTTTTCATAATTTCTCTCTCCTGATTAAGATTAGTTCATCAAGAATGCCGCTTAAAATGGTATTCTGATGTTTCAATAATCGATTATGTTCTTCTAATGATTTTTTCAAACCATTAACTTCAACACTTCCATCAATAAAACATTCACTCATATTAATCCTCCATTTAAAGGGTAATGAACTGTTGCCCATCCAATAAAAAACATAACAATTGCGAATATAATCATTGCAATGATTAACATCGGAACATTTACACATATTTGTTTAGCAGGTTTCAATGATTTAGCCATCGGTTTCACCTTCTAATTGTTCTATCCGCTTGAAGTAAGCGGTTACTGTTTCACGAAGTGCAAGGTATTCTTCTTTTGTGTAGAATACTCCTTCTACTCCGTTGTGTCTGATTTTTTCCATTTTTTATCACCTGTAATGAAACGAAGATACAAGAAAAATATAGAAAAATCCACTTTTTCAAAGTACGAAATATCAGATAAATATTAAATACTTGAAAATACAAAAAAAGAAAATGCAATAATAGAATACGAATTTTTTATAAAATACTATAAAAAAATCACTTGTAATCTTGGGGAAGAGTACAAAAAAATCTATTATTCGCAAAAGATAGGTTTGGCAAACGCCTTACCCATCTTCCTTTTTTAATATACTTCAGGCAATAAAGATTCTAATTTTTTCTGATTCTCAAGGATTTCATTAATCAATCTTTCTTGTTCTCCTATCTTCTTTTCGTTCTTCATAACTTCATTCTTATAGAAGTTATTCTCTCTTTCCAGTTTTTCAACTGTTTCTTTACTTATACCGTTGATTTCTTTGAACAACATTAGTTCATCAACAATCAGACAGTATTTGCTAAATAATTTAGACAATGACTCTGTAAAGTAAGCTCTACGGGTCTTGTCTTTTTTACGCCCTTGCAAAGCATCAACTTCTGACTCTGTAAAAGCGTTTTCTTCTAAATTAAGTAATGTAGAAGCGTGATAAGCTCTTAACTGGTGGCATCTGAACTTTGTATTTTTGCCCACTTTTCCCAATCCGAGCTTGTTATTGATTTTTCTGAATGAATATGAAAGGTGAGCTGGTGTTATGTCGAATAACTTGTCCTCACCTTTCAATTCGGGGGAAATATTTAAGCTATTATAAATCTTATCAATTTCTTTTAACTCATATGAGTTTAAACTATGATTTCCTGTGTATGATTCAATGAATTTCTGAATTTCTTCCGCAGTAACGAATGAATCATCGATACTCAATAAATAATTTAACTGTTTGTTGGCTTCGTTGATTGTTTGCTGATATTTTTCTTTTATTTCAGCATCTCTTCCAATGAGATACTGTATAGTTCTTTCAGCAAATTCAGGGCTTGCAAAAGTAGTATACCTACTCCTTGTTTTTTGCCGTACACCCTCAAAAATAGGGATAAGCACATCAAATTCTTTCAATGCAAAAAGAGTATCAAGTAATTTATCTTCCCTTTTAAATGAGATTTCTTCCAAACCGAAATAGGTTTCACAAGCAAGGATCAAGTCATCAACATTCATCTTCAGCATATCCACTTTTGATAATCCTGAACTGCTGCCCAATAATATGATACATTCGCCAACATTTGTAGCTTCGTAGTAGGCATCTTTTAATTCTTGCCTTGTTGGAATATCTTCAAATGTTTTTTCATAGGTTTTGTCGATATTCTTTGAGTTGAATGATGGCAGAGGGTGTAATTCTATTTCAAAATGACGATATATGGATTCTATGCAATTCATATATCTGTTTGCTGTACCTTCAGATTTGCTTTCAAAAAGACATTTCCTAAAGGTCATTAGGTGTTCTTTAACTTTCCTTTTTTTCCATCGGATACTATTTTCTTCTTCAATATCCGCTTCTTCAATTAACTCTTCAAGAGTCATAGAACAACATTTTTCATAATTATTAACTGCTGATGTGTATAATCCTCTTGTTGATGTTGAGAGGTCTTTTTCATCGCAAAATTGTTCTAATAATCTCATCTTTTTCACCTGTTTAATTTTCTATTTTTCACATTTAAAGATTTGTTTGTGAGAGAGAGCATTTGAAAAGTAATTTATAAGTGAAAAGTCAGAAAAAACCACTATTTCATATTAATAAATAGTGTGGGTATCATTACTCTTTCGTGGTTTGAAAGATATATTTTTCTAACTTTTTCATTATAAGGGTTACTTCATAATGCAAGTATAATATTTAGAATTTCAATTATTTAATTCTATTTATTATTACTCTCACGATAGTTTAGTAATAACATTTTGATGACATCTTCGTAGGAATCTCCACGATTTTTGAGATGATGTAATTCATTTAATGTATCTTCGGAAATTTGCATTGATGTTCTTTTACTCATGTTATCACCAAATAATTCTATGGATACCATAGTATATAAATGTTACTATAAAAAAAATATTACACAAAAAACAGGTGAAATAATGAGAAGAGGGAACAAATGAACAAAAAACCCCCCCCTCATAGATTTCAATGGATAAAATCCTATATCTAAATAATAGAGGTGTGGAAATGGGGAAAATTAATAAAAAACCATTTCCACCTCTTTGCCAAGAGTTATATTATTGTCCTATCCAGTAGTATGTTTTGACTACCAAGTTATAATATATCTCTTATTAATATACTTAATTTAAAATTGAACCATATCATATCTTCCATTATTCAAAGTTTCAAGTAAAACTTCCAACGGATCATATTTGTTACTCATCACCATTTGCAGCACATTTTGACTAAACCCTGAAACAAGAGTAACACCCAAATCATTCTTAATCAATGGAATAGTCTTGGTTCGTGAATTAACATTCCAAAATATAAGTTTAGGCAAATCATAACCTAAATCATTATACATTTCCTTAATTTTTTCAAATAACTCTGGAGTTAATGGATTTGAAGGAGTTCTCCACCCTTTTTGTGCAGCATCAAATTCCATATCAGAAATAATTAACACATTTTTAATCATTTCTTCTTTTGGAACATTATATTTACAAGCTACTGCAAGTATTAACTCAAATACCGCTTCAATATTAGTATTAGCTACTTCATTATATCCTCTTGCAATTTCTAATTTTAATCTTAAACTTTGATTACCACTTAAATCAACAAATTGCGGAGTATTACTAAAAGTAATATACTTATCCTTATACTCTCCTTTATTATGTTCACTTGTGTAAATCGCTAACGCATTAGCCACATCCAAAGCAGTAGTCTTACCACCAACACGCATAGTCATACTACCACTTCCATCAGCCACAACAAGAGTATCCTGCACATAAACATCCAATAAGTTTTTCCAAGCTAATTCCAATGTTTCATCTAATGGTTTAACAGTTCTACGAAATCCCCTATCAGTAGAATATTTTGTAACAATATCAACAGGTGTTGCAACACTCATATTTAGTTGGGATTCGCCTTTTTTAACTGAATCAAGATATGTTGCTCTTCTATCTTCATCATGGCGTAAAAATGCCCTGCGATATTTCAGATTAGCTAATGAAGGCACTTTTTCATAATCAATTTCAGACCAGGCATTATCACACATCTGTACTTCAACAACATTAGAATACTTTCTGAACATTGATAATATTTGCCTGTATTCTTTACTACTTAATCCGAGTAATTTACGAACCTTTTTAGCTAATGATTTAGTTTTCTTGCTACTTGCATTTTCAGAAGGCAACCATTTAGCCAATAAAGAGATAGGTTTATTCCTTTTACAATGCTCCAAATCCAATGTTAATTGAAAGTTAATAGTTTCTCCAATAACAATATCAGTATTGTCATCAATACCTAATAAAGAAACCACATCATCCCACCTACCATATTCAGCAATAAGATGCAGATTCCTAATAAACGCAACCCTATCAAGTTCTGATAAATACCTATAAATAATACGGAATAACCTGCGTTCACCTAATCCTCCACGCACATCCCTTGCAAAGAACAACCACTTTAAAGCATACTCCTTATTTTCCAAATATGCTTTATGGAATAACATTTCAATATCTTCTTTACTTGCATTCCTTAAACTTGATACAGCATAATTCAAATCTACTAACGCAGAACCACTTGAACGATAACCTACAGCACCATTTTCAGTAATGCTACGATTACCAATTTCCTTTTCGATTAAATTGAACATTTATTAATTCCTCCAATAATATTTAAAGAATGTAAAAAAAAGCAATAAGAATGGAACAAAGTGCTAAAACGCTTTTGATTACAGGTCAAATGTCTGTGTGAATTGCTGTAAGCACTTTTAGTGAACAATGTGTACAAGATGTTAAATTATTCCCAAGCTGGTGGTACTCATAATTGCTGTCCTACATCTTTAAAACATAAAACGAGATACCTCCCTATCAGTTCCAAATACCAATGTTCAATAGTAGTTTGCTGCAAAGTATCTCTAAATAATAATATGTAGGTAATAGATACAATTAATTAAAAAATGAACTACTTACATTAAAACATTATGTCCTTTATATTCTACTTCTAACACATCTTCCCCATTAAAAAAAGACTCCTGAAGAAATACTGCCAAGTCCTTACCCAAATCATCAGCACATTCACTATGCACTAAAACAGCAACATCAAAATGAAGAACAACTAAATTAGTCATATTAACCACTTCACCCTTGTTTCAGAATTATCCACAGTATTATCCCAAATAAACCAAGAATAACAAACCGCAGACTGCTTAAAACTTGTATCATCATTACGATAACAATTAATTCGCTTCACAAAAGGACATATCAGCACTGGGGGATCATCTCTAAAAATTCTCTTGTATCTATTGATAGTTTCAATAGTTTGTATCCTGCAAAAAATATATGATTTATTTGAAGCAAGCTCAATGGATTTGACTATCCAATCATTAATCATCGAATATGGGGGGTTAGTTATAAGATTTCCTTCAAAGACCTCATCACATTTAAGAAAATCAATGCCGACATCACCATAACCTCTATCAAATAAATCAGTTTCTCTTGTTACATTGTAACCAAGACGTTTTAATTCTTTAGCTAATCTGCCCCCCCCCACAGCAGTCTCCCAATACTGAACATCAGTATCGAGTAAATTATGTTTATGCAATAATGTGATTGCGGAAGCGTCAGTAGAATAGTAATCATTGGCTTCTCGTTCATAATCGGAATGATTTGATGCTCCAATACATGAAAAAACGGATTTTTTATTTCTTGTCATAATATAAATATCTCCATTTAAAAAATACAATTGATTTAAAGATGAACTAAAAATAAGAGAAAAAAAACAAAGGGAAGGGAAAAATGAGGGAAAACAAGAATTAAAAAAACCCCATTTTAATCCAAACCCCTCATTTTTTATCTTCTTTAATTAAATCATAGGAGATTATATCAAATGATAGTAGGAGTATAGTGTTTAGAGTAAGAAAGCAATATAATCCGAACTACAATAAATAATAAGGGTTTATAAAATATTAAAGTTTAATCACTTATACTCCCATTATTAAATATTATTTTTAAAAATATAGTTAATTAAAAGATGAACTTTTATATTAATTTTTGTTGAACACCGGCATTGTTAATCCGTTCAACCGCAATATTAAAATAATCCTCATCTAATTCAATGCCTATAAAATCTCTATTAAGGTTTTTACAAGCAACGCCAGTAGTACCTGAACCCATAGTGAAATCCAACACTAAATCCCCCCCCTTACTAAATGTTTTAATCAAATACTCCAATAATGCCACTGGTTTTTGAGTTGGGTGTACTCGTTTAGCGTTTTGACATTCATTTTCAGCAGCATTTAACTTATAAATATTAGTTGGGTACTTCCATTTTGTAGGAACATAAGGCATATCATTACAAGGATTATACACATTATGAGTTCTTTTACGAACAATAGCGTGAGGGTGAGCGGGTTCTTCACCTTCCCATTTAATTGGATTATAATAACATTGTTTCCTATAAAAAACAATAATGTTCTCATATTGTCTTAATGGTTGTCTATTAGCATTTAAAAATCCAGTACGAACAATTTTATCCCATATAATATCATATTTGTACTCTTTAATATTAGACAATCTTAATCGACTACTAAAAGGTTCATTTCCAAAAAAGATAATGGGTGTCCTTTCAGAGGTTATATTATGAACTAACTCCCACATCTCATCAAAAGGAATTACTTCATCCCATTTACAATTAGTGATACCATAAGGTAAATCTGTTAAAACCAAATCAACATTAATACTTTCATTAATTAATTTGGGAAGTTCTTCAAGACAATTGCCATTAATTAATCTCATAAAAAAAATGTTTGTTGTTGAAATATATAGTTAATTAAAAAATGAATTAAAAATTAAATAAAACCAGAATTAGAATAAACCGTCCAAACAAGCCATAAAAATATAATCAGAACAATAGCTAATAAAATATACCAATACTCCTCTGCAAAGATGCAAGTGAACATAACAATAAAAAAGAACACCACAACTGCCAATAAAAAAAGAATAAACATGAATAAATAATATCTAATTATTCATATTTAAAAATATCGTTGATTTCCAATGAAAAATCCTTGTCATCAACAACAGTCTGATTGTCCACATTCTCAATCAGCAGGTTAATGATCCGGTTCCAATCCAAGTTATCATACCATAAATACAATTCCTTTGTTAAATCTTTACCCTCAACTACATATGAACGTGGAAGTTTACCACGATAAGTGTTGCCTCTGTAATTAAATGACAATTCTTTGCTATTAAATTCTATTTGTCCTTCAATAACTAATTGATTATTATAAGGATTTGTTAATTTAAATGAAATAAATTCCATGGCTGAAAAATTATCTATTTCATCAAGCATTAATAACATTCTTGTAATGATATTATCTCTTGATTCGCCAGGGGTTAATCTGTAACTGTCAAGTTTGTCATATGTTCTTTCAGTGCATTTCACATTTTTTGTGTATGGAGATAAGTTTACTGTTGGCATTAATGGTTCTACAATATTTATTAATGTGTTTAATTTGTTATCCATTGAATGTCCTTCAAATTCTTTTAGTTTTTTCCAATTTGTTTCGTTTATTTTCATGTTGATTTTTTTTGTCATGGTTTATTGTTTTGTACTTATGGATATATAAACATATCACCGAAACATTTATATAGTAGATAGAATATAAGTATTGAATAGAGTTAGTAGATGTGGCACGAAAACAACAAGTGCGAACCTACAAAACTTCCCCAAAGAGAAAACAGGTGATTTAAAAATGATAACAATAATCGAAAAAACCATACAAAACACACACATAAAACTAACAGTAGACGAAACCAAATCCAGCAAAACCATTGCAGGAACACCAACACTACAAATAGCTGATGACTTCTGCATAGTATACGCAGTAGACACACTACAAATAATCAAAACAATCGCAAACGCCCAAACCCTAAATGACCTAATAATCGGATCAAAAGGCACATGGGCAGATGAACAAATACAAAACGCAATCGAACAGGTGATTTAAAAATGAACGAATACATCATAACCACTCTTGCTGAATGTAGTTTAACATTCAGCAACGAACAAACCGCCAAACAATACGCAAACAAACTCAACCTAAAAGTCTGCAAAGTATTCTATTTAGATGAACATCAACCAAAACAAATTGGTTGGGGATTAGAAAATGAAAATGGACTAATCCAAGGAAATGAATTATACGTAAGTGGAAGGAATTGAAAATGAACAACCAATTTACAAATGAACTTGAAAATGAAAATGGATTTGAAAATGAACTATGCAATGGAAATGAAGAACAGAAATTCGGTGGAAATGAACTCCAAAACAGTTTAAAAAAAAATCGTGGAAATGAACTCCATTCCAAAGATTTAACCCCAAAATCCTCAACAATCAATACTCCATGGGGTTTAGCAAATGTTGTAAGCACAGGATACTATGCAATCACATCAACTCGTGAAGGTAACTGCGGCAAATTGCTCCATAGGTTAATCTTTGAAGATTATCATAAATGTACTTTGCTCCGACAAGGAATTATCCACCATATAGATAGGGATAAACTAAATAATTCTATTGACAACCTTGAATTAGTCAGTTTAGCAGAACATAATCGAAAACATAAAACAAGACATCGTGATAACTACTGGAATATGGAAGATTACTGGGATTTGAGTAATAAATTAAGCGAACAGAAAAATACTACTGGTTACCTCCACGTTTATAAACAAGTTTGTTCAAGATGCAAACAAGGATTCACGTATAAATACACTTGGAGAGAACATGGGAAACGCAAAACATTAGAAAGCATAGATATTCACAAATTAGAAGAAAAAGTCAAAGCAAAAAAATTGCCCTGGAAAAAACTATAAATAACACTTACATACATAATATATAAAATGTCGGAGAAGATTTTTCATTGAGAGTTTAGTGGTTTTTTTACTCTCAAACACGTCCTTATTCTTCTCCGACACACGTCCTAAAAAAAAAGGATAACTCTCATTTTAAACAAAAAAAAATTACTAAAAAGAAAAATATTCAAGATTATCTTCCAAAAAATCACAATTCTAACCATTTTTTTCCACATACAAAATCATCAGCCCTATCGAAGCCCTTTTTTTCACGAAAAAACCACCAACAAAACCATACGAACAAGCAAAATCACAAGTCTATACGAAGTCATCAGTCCTAATGAAGCCCCTTTTTTTATATAAAATCATCAGCTCTTACGAAGCACTTTTTTTTAAAAGTCATGAGCCCTTACGAAGGCGTCCGCCCGCCCGTAAATTCATGAGCCCTTACGAAGGGGGTTTTTTTCTTTTTCTAAACCGCTTTTTATTTTTTTTATTTTTTTTGCGGGGGGCGTGTTTTTTTCTGATCCGGGGGAATGTAAACTATTTTTAACTTTTAGGCGTGCCTAAATTTAATACGAGCCGGTCCGGGCACTGGACCGGATCGACCAACAGCACCAGAACCATCCACCTGCAGGAAGGTGCAACCAATGGACCAACAGCACCAGAACCATCCACCTGCAGGAAGGTGCAACCAATGGACCA